>ERZ791623.13-NODE-13-length-165174-cov-8.123935_pt1 | contig 165174 bp, 141 predicted proteins | sample MGYA00510268_ERZ791623 | MGnify/ENA primary metagenome ERZ791623 (study PRJEB30046, sample SAMN00715216) | human gut metagenome | study: EMG produced TPA metagenomics assembly of the A metagenome-wide association study of gut microbiota in type 2...
GCGGCAGGCGAAGGTGTATGATGAGGAGATTGCCTCGGCAGAGAAGATTCTCGCCGCCTACCGTGAGCAGAGTGAGAAGGGCAACATCGCCGCTATGGAGACACAGCGCATCGCTACGATGGTGTATCAACTGCGCAAATCCCGCGCTGACCTGCTCCTCGAAGCCTCTGCCTTGGAAGCCCAACTGCGACAACTCTTAGCCATTCCAGGCAGTGAGCCGCTCACCGTGGATCTCGATGAGCAAGCAGCCATCGCCAATGCCTCGGAAATCTATCTCGCTTTGCAAGCCAATAAAAGTGCGGCTCCCGACACGCTGCCAGAGATGGAGTTGCTCAGTCATCAGACAGAGGCTGCGCAACATGCGCTGCGCTGGCAACACAGTCAGGGACTGCCAAAGATGGCTGTGCAAGGGGAGTATGACAAGAACGGAGGCATCGGACATAACTATTTCGCTGTGGGACTGAGCGTTACCGTTCCGCTGTGGAACCGCAACCGCGGAAACATCCGCAGCGCCAAGGCTGCCGTGGAGCAGGCAGCCATCGACAAGGAGCGACAGCAGCTCGCGCTGACACAACAGCGACAAGCCGACCTCGACATTGTGGGACAGTATCTCAAGCAGCTTGCCGAGCCCACGCCAACGCTTGACAATGATCTCGGAATGATGCTCCACGCGGCTGAGCAGCAGTTTATGAGCCGTCATATCTCGCTCGTGGAATTTGTGGATCTCTACGGCAACTATCGCGACACGATGCTCGCCCGCCTCGATGCCAAGAGCAAGATGCTCCAGGCTGCCGAAAGACTCAAGATCATGTGGAATAAATAATACTGGAAATCATGAAGAAACAAAATATCTTATTCCTTGCCGGGCTACTGTGTCTGGCATCCTGCTCACAGAAGGAAAAGAACGCTGAGCCGGACACTTACAAATCGCTGCGCAACGAGGTTGTTGAGTCTACTCCCGTAGAGAAGCGTGCCTACGGCGATGAGCTCACACTCAATGGCGACGTAAGCTGTGACGAGGCGCTTGTGCGCAAAGTGTTTATTCCTTGCAGCGGTCGTGTCAGTGGGCTGACCGTGGAAGTGGGTGACCAGGTAGCTGCAGGACAGCGGTTGGCTATCATCCACAGTGAGGAGGCGGCCGACTATAACAAAGGACTCGCTGACGCAGATGCGCAAATCAAAATGGCGCAGCGTGACTATCAGATGAAGCAGGACATGCACCGCTCTGGAATGGTGTCGGACAAAGAGGTGGCTGAAGCCCGTGAACAACTGCTCATGGCCCGCAGCGAGCGCAGCCGACTGTCGGCTGTGGCGGGCATCAATGGCTTCGGTGGCAAGGCCACTGCCGTGTTGCGGTCGCCTATCAGTGGCTATGTCACGGCAAAGAACATCTATAACGACAGCTACGTCGGTCAGGACAGCGGTGACGGTGGCGAGGCATTAGCGATCGCCAACCTCAGCCGCGTGTGGGTTATCGCCGATGTCTATGAGAGTGACATCGCGAAGATCCATCAGGGAGCTGCCGTCACCGTCACCACGATGGCATACGACGGCGAGGTGTTTCATGGACATATAGATAAGGTGTACCGGGTACTTGACAGCGAGAGCAAGACGATGAAGGTGCGCATCACCCTCGACAATGCCCGTGGCTTGTTGCGGCCGGGGATGTTCGCTACGGTACACGTGGCCACCGGTGGGGGCAGTGCGGCGCTGTGCTGTGTACCTGCCGAGGCTATCGTCTTCGACGGCGGTGTGGATTATGTCGTCAAGGAAATCGGTAAAGGTCGCTACCAGCGTCAGCCCGTCAAAGCTGAGCATGTGGGCCACGACTATGCCTATATCCTCAGTGGACTGCAACCCGGTGAGCGCGTGGTGAGCAAAAACGCATTGTTGGTCTTTAACACGCTTGGCAATGAATAAGTTCATCGATTTCATCATCGCTTTCTCGCTGAAGCGCAAGTATCTCATTCTTGTGGTCACCCTCGCCGTAGTGGTCATGGGCGTGGTGAGCTTTCGGCAGACACCTATCGACGCCTTTCCCGACGTGACCAACACCAAGGTGACCATCATCACGCAGTGGCCGGGGCGATCGGCCGAGGAGATTGAGAAGTTCGTCACCATTCCTATTGAGATAGCCATGAACTCGGTGCAGAAGAAGACCGACATTCGCTCGACCACGCTCTTCGGCCTCTCTGTGGTCACCGTGTGCTTCGACGACCATGTCGACGATGAGTTCGCGCGCCAACAGGTTTACAACCTGCTCAACGATGCCGACCTCCCCGATGGTGTGGAGCCCGACGTTCAACCGCTCTCCGGCCCTACGGGGGAGATTTATCGTTATACGTTGCGCAGTAATAAGCGGTCGGTACGTGAACTGAAGACTCTGCAGGACTGGGTCATCGAGCGCAAGCTCAGGTCGGTGCCCGGCATCGCCGACATCGTCAGCTTCGGCGGTGAGGTGAAGACCTTTGAGGTCAGTGTCAACCCCAACCAACTCGCTACCTATGGCGTGAGTTCGTTGGAACTCTACCAGGCCATCGCCAACAGCAACGTCAATGTTGGCGGCGACGTCATCGAGCGCAGCTCGCAGGCCTATGTTGTGCGTGGTATCGGACTGATTAACAACGTTCGCGAGATTGGCGACATCGTAGTGAAAAACGTCGGGGGAACGCCCATCCTTGTGCGCAACCTCGCCACCGTGCATGAGTGTTGTGCGCCACGTCTCGGCCAGGTAGGTCGTGGCAAGGAGAATGATGTGGTTGAGGGCATCGTCGTCATGCGCAAGGGCGAGAACACCGAACAAGTTATCAAGGCTTTGAAAGCGAAGATCAGCGAGATACAGCACGACGACTTGCCCAAGGACGTGAAGATAGTGCCTTTCTACGACCGCGACGACCTTGTCAACCTTGCCGTGAGCACCGTGATGCACAATGTCTTGGAGGGCATCATTCTCGTCACGCTTGTCGTACTGCTGTTCATGAAGGACTGGCGCACCACTGTCATCGTGGCCTCTGTCATCCCCTTGGCCCTGCTTTTTGCCTTCATCTGTCTGCATCTCAGTGGCATGAGCGCCAACTTGCTGTCGATGGGTGCCATCGACTTTGGTATCATCATCGATGGTGCTGTCGTCATGGTTGAGGCACTCTTTGTGGCATTGTCAGCCCAGGTGCGCGGCATCGGCATGGAAGCATTCAACCGCCGCAGCCACCTCGGCATGATACGCCAGACAGCGCGCGGCAAGGCTAAGTCGGTGTTTTTCTCCAAACTCATCATCATCACCGCCCTGCTGCCTATCTTCACCTTCCAAAAGGTAGAGGGCAAGATGTTCTCACCGTTGGCCTACACGCTTGGCTTCGCCTTGCTCGGAGCTTTGCTGTTCACACTGACACTGGTGCCCGTGCTCTCGTCAATGCTGCTGAAGAAGAATGTCAGCGAGAAGAAAAACCGCTTCCTCGCCTTCATCTACCGTTATGCCGACCGCTTCTTCGCCTTCTGCCATCAAAACAGTCGAAGGGTCATTGCTGTGGCGTTAGTGGGCATGGCTGCGGGGCTGGGCTGCTTCAAGCTGCTTGGCTCTGAGTTTCTGCCCGAAATGAATGAGGGCTCTATCTATGTGCGCGCCACGTTGCCCCAGAGCGTCTCGCTGAGGCAGAGTGTGAAGTTGGCTAATGAGTTTCGTGCCATCCTCGGCTCCTATCCCGAGGTGAGTCAGGTGATGACACAGACCGGTCGGCCCAACGACGGCACCGATGCCACCGGCTTCTACAACATCGAACTCTTCGTGAAGATGCACCCCGAGAGCCAGTGGCACACAGGGCGCACAAAGGATGAGGTCATCGACGACATGAACCGGCGGCTGAGCGTCTATCCCGGCATCGACTTCAACTTCTCACAGCCCATCTCCGACAATGTCGAGGAGGCGGTGAGTGGTGTCAAGGGTGCCATCGTGGCTAAGGTCTATGGCAAGGACCTGGCCGAGAGCGAGTGGCTGGCTTGGCAGGTCTACCACACGATGAAGCCCATCCGTGGCATCACCGACTTAGGTGTTATCCGCAACATGGGGCAGCCAGAACTGCAGATCGACATCAATGAGGACCGGCTGGCGCGCTACGGCGTGAAGAAAGACGACGTGCAGAGTATCATCGAGATGGCCATTGGCGGCAAGGCGGCCTCGCAGGTCTATGAGGACGAGCGCAAGTTCAACCTCGTAGTGCGCTATGCCGAGCCCTACCGCGACAACGCTGAAGCCATAGCCAAGATAAAGGTGCCCAACGACGACGGTCAGATGATACCCATTGGCGAATTGGCCACGATAGGTGCCATCAGCGGGCCGCTCATCATCTACCGTGAGAACCACAGCCGCTACTGTGCCGTGAAGTTCAGCGTGCGCGACCGCGACATGGGCTCCGCCGTCGATGAGGCGCGGGCCAAGGTGGCCAAGGCTGTCAAACTGCCCGATGGCTACAAGATAACGTGGAATGGTGACTTCGAAAATCAGAAGCGTGCCTCGGCGCGGCTGGCGCAGGTGGTGCCCATCAGCGTGCTGCTCATCTTCGTTATCCTCTACGTACTCTTCGGCAATGCACGCGATGCCGGACTGGTGCTCACCAACGTGCCCTTCGCGGCTGTAGGCGGCATCCTCATCCTGCTCTTCACCCACACCAACTTCTCCATCTCGGCGGGCATCGGATTCATCTGTCTCTTCGGCATCTGTATCCAGAATGGTGTCATCATGCTCATGGACATCAAGCACTTCCTGCGCCATCGCTACGCCTTGTCTGAGGCAGTGACGCGCGGCATGCACTCGCGCATCCGCAGTGTGCTGATGACGGCGATGATGGCCACCCTCGGTCTCATGCCGGCAGCGCTGAGCCATGGCATCGGCAGTGAGAGTCAGCGACCTTTGGCAACTGTCATCATCGGTGGACTGATGGGAGCTACCCTTTTCACATTGTTCATCTTCCCGCTTGTGGTGGAGAGCATCTATAAACACGTAAATATCCGGAAACTGAGATAAATCCATTGCTTTCTTTGCCAGTGTGGAGGTTTTTCCCTATTTTTGCACGCATTGACAGAATATATATCAACGGCGCTCCCTGATGGGAGCGTCCTTTACATGAAGTTATGAAACGCATCTTATTGGCTGAGGATGAGGAGAATATCGCTGACTTCGTCAGTCGGGGACTGGAGAGCTTTGGCTACCGGGTCGACACAGTGAAACGCGGTGATGAGGCGTGGCAGCGGCTGCAAGAGCGGCAAGACTACGACTTAGTGCTGCTTGACATCCGTATGCCTGGCATGACGGGGCTCGAAGTGTGTCGCCGGCTGCGCGAAAGTCAGGGCTATGCATTGCCCGTGTTAATGCTTACAGCACTGGGCACTACCGACGACATTGTGCTGGGGCTGCAAGCCGGAGCTGACGACTATATGGTCAAGCCGTTTAAGTTTACTGAGCTTTTAGCGCGTATTTCTGCATTGCTGCGGCGTGTGGAGAGCTACCGTCAGGCGGCACCCCTGTCGTGTGGTGACCTTTGTATTGATGCGGCCACACACAAGGCGCGGCGGCAGGAGAGGGAAGTGGATTTGAGCACTAAGGAGTATCGGCTGTTAGAATACATGATGCGCCATGAGGGCGAGACGCTTACACGGCGACAGCTGCTGCGCGATGTCTGGGATAAGGACTTCGACACGAATACCAATGTGGTCGATGTCTACGTGCGCTACCTGCGGCAGAAGATAGACGAGGGATACGACCATAAACTCATCCATACCATCGTGGGGACAGGCTATCGATTCGGAAAGGAGGAGGACGATGAGGACAGGGCATAAGATTTCGCTTATCTATTCGGGCATCACCATCGGACTGCTGCTCGTGGCAGGACTGGTCTTCTATTTCTTCTCTTCGAACTATATCCGCAACCTTTACTTCCACTACATGGAGGAGAAGGCGCACGCCGTAGCTGAGGAGAAATTTTCCAAGGATGAACTCGATCCTGTGAAATACCGCAATGTGGTGTTGCGTCGTAAAAACTCCATTCCAACTTCTAAAGAGCTGTTCATCCGGGTCGACAATCGTCAGTTGGCTCACCAAAGTCTGTCGGCCTATCTCAACGCTGAACAGATACAACGTCTCTATGCCAATCAGACCGTTAACTTCGAGCATGGCGAGGAGGTGGGGACGGCTTTCGTCTACTATGACAACACGGGCACTTTTGCTGTCATCGTGCTCAGCCGTAATCCCTATGGGACCGACATCGCCCACACCCTGCGCTGGGCTTTGCTGCTGCTGGTACTCGTTTCGGCGGCTGTGCTCTGGCTCATCAGTCGGCTCTACGCCATGCGCATGCTCGACCGTATCGACCGTGACTATCAGACGGAAAAAATGTTCGTCAACAATGCCTCACACGAAATCAATAACCCCCTCACGGCCATACAAGGGGAGTGCGAGGTAGCGCTGATGGCCGACCGGACAATACCTGAATATAAGGATGCACTGCGACGCATAGCCCACGAAGCTGACCGCGTGGTGACCATCATGCGAGAACTACTACAGTTCTCGCATGTGAGAAGTGGTAAGGTGGTGGAAGGCAATGAGAAAGTCTCAATGAAACAGCTCCTTACGGATGTGGGGCAAGGAAAATGTGACATCTGTTGCCATGCCGACTTCAGCGTTGTCGGAGAGGCTAATCTCCTGCATATTGCTTTCTTGAATATCATCAACAATGCTGTGAAATATTCCAATGGGAATGTGGTCTCTGTGACAATAACGGGTCGTTGTGTCATCATTTCTGATAAGGGCATTGGCATTCCTTCGGAAGATCTGCCGCATGTCTTCGAACCTTTCTATAGGGCTTCAAACACGGGGTGTGTGATAGGCCATGGGGTAGGGCTGGCTTTGGCAAAAGCTATATTGGAAAAACATGGCGCTAAAGTTAAGATGGAATCGAAATTGGGCGAGGGAACAATGGTAAAAGTGGCCTTTTAAGTGGATAAAACACGTGGGTTAGTAAAATTTAACTCAGTTTTAACGCAGTTGGCGCTCATTGTATGGATTTTTTATCCTATATTTGCAATCAGAAAACCTATAAACCTAACAGATGATGAAATGTTATATCAGACATTCGATCTCCGATATTCCCATGTTTGAGATTACAGAGAAATCACCTGTAGGGATAATTTGTTTAACCTTCAAAACTTAGCGAATGAATAAACTACTTTTATTTGTTTCGTTGATGCTACTTATTCCTTTGTGCGTGTCTGCACAGGAAGTATCGGGGGCTGATCGGGTCGTCGTCTGGGAGGAGGACTTCTCGGGATTCTCTCAAAATAAGAATGCATCAACAGGATTGGATGGAATAACATATAAGGGTGCTCATATTTCCCTAACCAATTATTCTAAAGCGCATAGTCCTGAAATTCAGATTACTAGTGGTAACTATTTCCTTGTAGAAATACCACTTAACGGAATCAGTGGCCTATTATTTTTGCGCTTCAATACGAGTGATAGATCCCACACGGAGGTAAAATGGCATAATAATTTGCATAAAAAAATTTCTTGCACTGGTGGAGTGTACAAGATAGATGTGCCTTCTGGTAAATATTCTAAGCTTCAACTGTATATCGGAAATACATTGGGGAAAAACATCTATCTTGATGATTTTGTTCTGACAGCCCCTGCAGAGTGTTGGAAAGGCTGCAAGTCTCCAGAGTTGAGTTATCCTGTTGATACATGTTCTGTTTTTTATGGTGACTCCTATTCTTTTCCTAAACTCACCAATCCACATGGATTGTCTGTAAAGTATGGCTCATCGGATCAATCCGTGGCAACCATTGCGTCCAATGGGCGGATTACAGTGAAGGGTATTGGAAGTACGACAATTACTGCTATTTGCCATCCTGTAAAGCAAAATAATATTGGTATTCTCGTACCGAATGAATACGCATACCAAAGGGTGTCTTATGTGTTGAATGTCAAGAGAAAACCTTTAGCCAATGAGGTCTTTTATGAAAGTTTTAACTCAAATATACTTGAGGGAAATATTAAAAGTGAAAGCTTGATAAAAAAAGAAACTTCTGATGATAAGGCCGCTGTCTATGACAACCAGCCAGCTGAGGAAAGCAATATTTATGGGGCGGAAAGATGTATCTATTTCGATGAGACGCCAAATGGTATATACAAGATTGGGCCTTTCAAGAATTTAAGTGGAAAGAATTGTCATCTTTCTTTAAGAGTCGGTGGTAATTCAAAGAAGAGTTCTGCCATGGTTACGGTTCAAGGGACCAAAACCACAGAAAAGAAATTGACGGTTAACTATGGAGTTTGGACCACAAACACCTTGGATCTCGGCGATATAGGCAGTGATGCATCTATCACGATTTCTGGCTCTGATTTCTTCCTTGACGACGTCTCTCTGGTTGCAGATGGCAGTGGAGTAGGAGTGGAGATTGGTGAGCATAAATATGCTACATTATATTATAGCGACACTCCGTTGATGGTGCCGGAGTCTATGACGGCATTCACGCTGAAACTCTCGGGCAACAACCTTGTGGCAAGCAGAATCTACAGCACAAATGACATCATACCAAAAGGAGAGGCGGTAGTGCTGTATGCTACTCCAGGGCAATACACCTTCCCAGTTTGTTCTTCTTCCCTCGGTCGCGATGCGGATAATCTTCTGAAGGGCAGTGATGGTGTTGAGTCGACGACGGGTGGTGACACTTATTACTTCTTCGGTGTGAATAAGTCTGGAGAGGTAGGCTTCTATCTCGGCGATGCCAATGGCTCGGCTTTCACGAACAAGGCTCATAAAGCTTACCTCCCCCTTACTAAGTCGGAGAGTGGAGCGGGGACGGCCACGAGTAAGGCCTTCTTACTGTCCGGACTGCCGTTTACGACAGCCATAGGGAAGATACATTATGATGGGGGCAGTCTCACGGAAGGTCCAGCGTATAATCTTGCCGGACAGCGTGTGGGCAAGGACTACAAGGGTATTGTCATCATCAATGGGCGAAAGGTCCTGAGAAAGTAAGGCTTCTTGGACTCCTTGCTTGAAACTTGAAACGAACATCATTGGGACTCTTAACAGTCCCAATGATGTTGAGAATCATTCCCTCCGCCATGCTGTTGGGCAGAGACTGTTGCTGGCAATGGTTCAAAATAGATAACCATAGCGTAAAAATGTACTAAAAATAGAGCGTAAACTATAAAGTCTTTTAAATCCCGACTTTATATAGATATTTTTCCTAACTTTGCTTCTGGATACTAAATTGTTGACCGATAAGTTGCTAATTTTTAGGTTTCGAACCTATTCTTATTTTTCACTCCTGCAACTTTATCCGGAGGTGCTGATAACAGGGTTAAGAGCAAATCTTAACAGAGTTATTGCTATTGTCCTCCGGCGGTCAACTTTTTTAATTCACCTAATATCGCCAGTTGTTGAGGTGTCCGGCATAAATCATTTCTGGCAACGTAATACCGTCCTTTTTATGTGATCAATACTGTGATCTTGTCCATTTATAGCTGCAAAAGCAGCCATAAACTGCAATTCTTGGGTAGCGTTGGTAGTAGCGTTGGTAGTAACGTTGGCTATAGCGAGGGCAGCAGCATAGGCAGTTCATAAACTTCATCAGGCCATTCTGCCCGGTTGAGCAGATTCTCAGCTTCTTCAGGCAGAGCATGTAGCCAGTGTTAATCATATTTAATTTATAGGTTCTCTTTCGTATTATGTGGTATCTTTTGTTTACCTTTGCATTTGTTTTGGAAGGTTGGCAGAGTGACCGAATGCGCTAGACTCGAAATCTGGTATACCCATTACGTGGTATCGGGGGTTTGAATCCCTCACCTTCCGCTGAAAGCATTATAAGGGAAGTCCGACAGGGCTTCCTTTTTTTGTTGTATGTCAACAAATTAAGAAGAATCTTTCTCCGTAACTTACTGATAATGTGGCTTATATAGGGATAAGTGCAAAATTCTTTTAATGTCATAAAATGACATGTAAAAACATATATTGACTAAAGGTAATTATACAAAATGTTGTACACTCCCTCTTTGGCATGTTTTACACTTAGGAAATTATAAAAAATATCAGTAAGATGCAGACATTTCTTAGAGCCGGTTATGGCTGTCCTGAGGAGATATGACTATAGGCTTCCATTTATTTCCGTGAAGTACAAACAATACCTCAAGGTATGTGCTCAAAAGGCTCATATTGACAAGCCGTTGACGACTCATTGGGCACGTCACACTGGCGCCACCATCTACTATACGAGGTCTTCGATATGGAGACCGTGGCGAAGATCCTCGGCCACTCTTCCACTCGTATTACCCGGAGTACCTATGCAAAGCTTCTTGACAGCACTGTCGCCGACAAGATGTTGGAGGCGGAAGAGAAGTTGGGAGCGTGAGAACAAAGCAGCCGCCACGGAAAACCATGGCGGCTGTTAATAGTATATTATAGATTGTGTACCAAAAAAGACACGCAAAATTTGGAACTTATTCGTAAATTTCTTATCTTTGCAGAAAAATAATATTATGGCAGTAATAAACTTTACATCTAGAGAATTCCGGAGCCAACAAGCCCATGTGTTTGACTTGGCAGACAGAGGAGAAAAGATAGTCATTCGTAGAAGACATAAACAAGCGTACACGCTTGTACCTATTAAAGACGATGATTTGGCTATCACGCCAGAGTTACAGGCAAGGATTGATAAGGCAAGAGAAGATATTAAAGCAGGGAAGTGTATAACCGTGCGTGGGAAAGAAGAGCTTGATGCTTATTTGGAGACCCTATGATTTATACTTTAAGATTTTCGTTTCAAGCTGAAAAGGTAGCTAAGAAATGGAAGAAGTCAAATCCTGTAGTATTTAAGAAATACTCGAAGATTCTTGCTGAGTTAATAGAGCATCCAAAGACTGGGTTGGGGCATCCAGAAGCGTTAATAGGTGGCAAGAGTGTTACGTGGGCCCGCCATATTACTGCACATGACCGAATTATCTATGATATTTATGATGATGTTGTGGAAGTTTATGTGTTGGAAATTGAGGGACATTATAATGATAAATAGCTCTTCGTCGCCGACTTTGTGTCTATGGTATCTGCTATGTTGTGGTCAAAGATGAACGTAACTCCTGTGAGGAGTACAGCCAAAGAATAGTGCTATGACATGAATAACCTTCAAGACGAAGGAAAGCTAAAGTGAAACGATGACGAGCAACAATAAATCAAACACCTTACCTATATTCCGATATTTTTTTGCAAAGATACTAACTGCACGGAAGTCTTATTATGGCATGGTTTTTGTCTGGTAGTATTTATCTTGGTATAATTTGTTCCGACTCATATATGATTTTAGCTTTAGGCGATACGAATACTGGTGAGCGGGATGCAACATAAATATTATGACATTAGAAGAAATTCTCGAACATCGCCGTGCTGTGCGTAAGTATGCGGCCGACAAAGAGTTAGATAGTGAAAAGGTAAAGGAATGCATTCGTCTCGCTACGCTTGCACCAACAAGTTCCAACATGCAGTTGTGGGAGGCTTACCATGTCACTGATTCAGCCACCTTACAGAAACTGTCAGAGGCATGTCTCGGACAAGGCAGTGCCAAGAGCTGTAAGCAGATGGTGGTGTTTGTCACCCGTCAGGACAAGTGGAAAGCGCATGCCAAGGCTGTTCTTGAAGCCAATATCAAGGACATTGAGCAGAACAGCCCCGAGGACCGGAAAGCTCACAGGATAGCACTGCAAAATAAATATTATGGTGTTCTGATGCCTTTTAGCTACAAACGCTGTTTTGGACTTTTGGGTCTGTTACGTAAGGTGTTAGTGCAGATTATTGGCCTCTTCCGTCCTATCGTGCGTCAAGTTACTGAGGCTGACGAGCGAACAGTTGTCCATAAAAGTTGTGCATTGGCAGTACAGACTTTCATGTTGGCCATGAGTGAGCAAGGGTATGACACCTGTCCGCTCGAAGGTTTTGACAGTCTGTTGGTGAAACGAGCTTTGGGGCTACCACATGATTGTGGCATCAACATGATTATCACGTGTGGCATCCGTACAGAGGGAGGTGTGAGAGGTGAGCGTTTTCGTCTGCCTCTCGGCGAATTCTATCATCACGTATAAAGACGGCTCAGTATCGTCTTTCCTTGCAGAAGGGTAGTGAGATTACTATTCCGTTTCAAACAATAAAGGCCGGAGCATTCGTCTGAATGTCTCCGGCCTTGGCGATATTGGCATTTCATAATGCCTGATAAAATATTAATCCATCTTGTCGTCGAGCATCTCGAAACCGCAGTAAGGTACGAGGACTTTCGGCACACGGATACCCTCTGGTGTCTGATTATTCTCCAAGATGGTAGCTACGATACGCGGCAGTGCCAATGCTGAGCCGTTGAGGGTATGGCAGAGCTCAATCTTCTTGCCATCGCTGCGGCGGAAGCGGCAATGCAGGCGGTTAGCCTGATAGCTCTCGAAGTTAGATACCGAGCTCACTTCCAACCAGCGCTTCTGAGCAGCCGACCATGTCTCAAAGTCGACACAGATGCTTGACGTGAAGCTCATATCGCCACCACAGAGCAGCAGCAGATGATAAGGCAACTCCAGTTTCTTGAGCAAGCCCTCAACGTGGTCGAGCATCTCATGCCAAGAAGCGTAAGAATGCTCAGGAGTATCAATACGGACGATTTCTACCTTATCGAACTGGTGCAGTCGGTTCAGACCACGGACATCCTTACCATAGGAACCAGCCTCGCGACGGAAACAAGCAGAGTAAGCGCAACGCTTTACGGGCAGATCTTTCTCATCGAGAATCTCATCACGGAATATATTGGTAACAGGAACCTCTGCTGTTGGAATCAGGTAGAGGTCATCGAGATTGGCGTGGTACATCTGTCCTTCCTTGTCAGGGAGCTGACCGGTACCGTAACCAGAAGCAGCATTGACGACATACGGTGGCTGAATCTCCACATATCCAGCCTTACGGGCCTCATCAAGGAAGAAAGCTTCCAAAGCGCGCTGGAAGCGTGCCATCTTACCTATATATACAGGGAATCCTGCACCGGTAATCTTGACACCGAGGTCAAAGTCCACAAGGTTGAACTTCTTCAGCAGGTCCCAATGGCAGAGGGCGTCTTCAGGAAGGTTAGGGATTACACCGCCCTCCTTAATGACTACATTGCTTGAAGCATCCTTACCCTCAGGAACCTTGTCATTAGGGATGTTAGGTATGTCAAGAAGCTCATGGGTCATATCCTCCTGAGCCTTGTTGTAGACCTCCTGGAGAGCCTTGTCGGCAGCCTTGAGCTCAGCCACCTTAGTCTTGACCTCTTCAGCCTCGTCTTTCTTGCCCTGCTTCATCAGTCCGCCAATCTGCTTGGAGAGCTGGTTCTGCTGCTGCTTATTGCTGTCGAGTTTTTGTTGGGCCTCACGGCGCAGCTTGTCATATTCCAATACTTTCTCTACGGCCTCGCGCGCATTTGGGAAGTGTTTCTTCCCCAAACCTTTTACAACGCGTTCCGTCTCCTCACTGATGAGTTTTAATGTAAGCATAACGCTGAAAAATTATATTTTTATTGTCTGGATGCAAAGTTACAAAGAGTTTTTGAGTTAGCGGTCGTTGTATAAAGATTATTTTCTCTCTTTCCTGCCAGAAGGTAGTGGTCTTTAGCATTGTCGATTGCACACGCTTTTGACATGTGCGCAAAAAAGAAAGAGAAAACGTGCGGTTCGTCATGCAAAATCTACATTTCAGTATCTTCAGCCGTTTTTTCACGACGTAAGCCGTCTTATATCTTTACTTTTGCTGTCGTGTTGAACGTAAAATTGGCAACTCTTGCCAATGAGTAAAAGATTGAAAGAATATTATGAGTATTTTTAAGGGCGCCGTAGTAATAGACGATGAACGCTGTAAAGGCTGCCAGCTCTGTGTGGTGGCCTGTCCCAAAGATGTTCTTGCATTGGCGTATAAGAAGGTCAATGAGCATGGCTATCCTTATGTGGAGGCTTCGCAGCCGGATAAGTGTGTAGGATGTGCATCTTGTGCCATCGTCTGCCCGGATGCCTGCATTACCGTTTATCGAAAGAAGGAGGCAAAGTAAAAAATGGCAGAACAGGAAATACAACTTTTAAAAGGCAATGAGGCTATCGCCTTAGCTGCTATTCGCGGGGGTGTAGACGCTTATTTCGGCTACCCCATTACTCCGCAGAGTGAGATTATAGAGACATTGACCCTACTTCGCCCTTGGGAGACGACGGGCATGGCTGTTGTTCAGGTGGAATCTGAAGTGGCAGCTATCAATATGGTCTATGGTGGCGCAGGCGCTGGGAAGCGCGTCTTCACGTCATCGTCATCAGTAGGTATAGCGCTTATGCAGGAAGGCATCAGCTATATGGCTGGCGCGGAAATTCCCGGCGTTTTCGTTAATGTACAGCGTGGAGGTCCTGGACTTGGCACTATCCAACCATCCCAGAGTGATTACTTTCAGGCTACGCGTGGCGGAGGTAATGGTGACTACAACGTCATAGTATTGGCACCGAACTCGGTCCAGGAAATGGCCGACTTCATAGATGTGGCTTTTGAATTGGCCTTCAAATATCGGAATCCGGCGATGATACTCTCTGATGGTGTTATTGGTCAGATGATGGAGAAGGTCGTCTTACCTCCTGTCAAACCTCGTCGTACGGAAGAGCAGATTCGCAAAGAATGTCCATGGGCAACGATTGGTCGCACTGCTGACCGCAAACCCAATATCCTTACGTCTTTGGAGCTTCAGCCGGAGGCCATGGAAGCAAAAAATCTCGCTCTTCAGGCAAAATATCAGAAGATAAAGGATACGGAAGTCCGTTACGAGACAATGTTCTGCGACGATGCCGATTATATTATTGTAAGTTTTGGCAGTGCAGCACGTATCAGTGAAGAAGCCGTGAGTATAGCCCGCAAACAAGGCATTAAGGTCGGACTCTTCCGTCCTATTACTCTTTGGCCTTTCCCTGAGCGGCAGATAAGTGAAACTGCTGAAGGCAAGAAAGGCATTCTCGTCAGTGAGATCAATGCTGGTCAGATGATAGAAGACGTACGGCTTGCTGTCAACGGAGCCCTTCCTGTAGAGCATTTCGGCCGGTTGGGAGGTATTGTCCCAGAGCCGGAGGAGATAGTGGAGGCCCTCAAGGAGAAATTAATAGAAAGATAAGAAATCATGGAAAACGATATAATTTCACCGGAAAATCTTGTATATAAGAAGCCTTCCTTGATGAATGACACCCCGATGCACTATTGCCCGGGATGCTCTCATGGCGTTGTACACAAGCTTGTGGCAGAAATCATTGAGGAGATGGGAATGGCTGAGAAGACCGTAGGCGTCTGCCCGGTAGGCTGTGCTGTCTTTGCTTACCGATACTTGGATATCGACTGGCAGGAAGCAGCTCATGGCCGTGCGCCAGCTGTTGCTACGGGTATCAAGCGTGTATTCCCCGACCGGCTTGTCTTTACCTATCAAGGTGATGGTGACCTGGCCTGCATAGGTACTTGCGAAACTATTCACACCCTGAATCGTGGCGAGAATATTCCTATCATATTCATTAATAACGCTATCTACGGCATGACAGGTGGTCAGATGGCTCCGACCACACTCATCGGTCAGAAAACGAGTACATGTCCTTATGGCCGTGACCCGAAAGTGAATGGTTATCCGCTCAATATTACAGAACTCGCCAGCCACCTGCAGGGCACTTGCTATGTTACCCGCCAGAGTGTCGATACGGTTGCTTCTATCCGTCAGGCTAAGAAAGCTATCAAAAAAGCTTTTGAGTCGAGCATGATGGGCTTGGGCTCTTCTCTCGTCGAGATTGTCTCAACCTGTAACAGTGGCTGGAAACTCTCACCGGTCAAAGCCAATGAGTGGATGCGCGAACATATGTTTAAAGAATATGTCAAAGGTGATCTCAAGGACACTACTGGCATAAAATAATAACGAGAAGTTATGAAAACAGAAATAATCATCAGTGGCTTTGGTGGTCAGGGAGTGCTGTCAATGGGCAAGATACTGGCCTACTCAGGACTGATGGAAGGAAAGAATGTGACATGGATGCCCGCTTATGGGCCTGAGCAGCGTGGTGGTACGGCCAATGTGACCGTCATCGTCAGTGATGGGCGCATATCGTCACCAATTTTAAGCCGATATGATATCGCCATTGTCCTCAACCAGCCTTCTCTTGATAAGTTTGAGCCGAAAGTGAAGGCAGGGGGCATACTCATCTATGACGGCTATGGAGTCATCAATCCGCCTAAACGGAAGGATATTACCATCTACCGCATTGATGCCATGGATAAGGCCGCAGAGATGAAAAACTCCAAGGTCTTCAACATGATAGTCCTTGGCGGATTGTTGAAGGTATGCCCGGTGGTCTCTACAGACGGTCTGCGCAAGGCACTGTTTAAAACACTGCCAGAGCGACATCACGATATGATACCGCTGAATATGCAGGCTGTTAAAGAAGGAATGGAGATAATCTCGGCATAGTTATCATTTCTGCTCGTTTTAATGTTAAAATAGGAGAAAACGCCCGATGTTCCGGCTTTTTCTCCTATTTTTGCATTTAAATAAACAGCCTTATGATGGAAATGATAACGATTCTTGGACCTACCGCTTGTGGCAAGACAACGATAGCCACTCATCTCGCAGCCGCTCTTGGCGGTGAGATTATTTCTGCTGACTCCAGACAGGTTTACCGGGGTATGGACATCGGTACGGGTAAAGACTTGGACGACTATATCGTAGCCGGTAAAAAGATTCCTTACCATCTCATAGATATTGCAGATCCCGGCACTAAATACAATCTATACCAATATCAACGAGACTTCCATACAGCATATGATGATATTCAGGGTAGGGGAGTGGTCCCTATCTTATGTGGTGGAACAGGACTCTATATCGAAGCAGTATTGAAAGGCTATGCGCTGTCTCCTGTCCCCCAGAATCAGCAGCTCCGCGATGAGCTGGATGGCAAGGATCTACAGGAACTGACAGAGATTCTTGTCAACTTAAAGGCCCAAACAGGGTCTAATATGCACAACAAAACGGATGTTGACACGCCACAACGTGCTATCCGTGCTATAGAAATAGAAACTTACAATCTCGAACATCCCACCGCGCTTCGCACGATGCCTCCTGTCCCTTCTCTTGTGGTGGGCATTCATATAGACCGTGAGGAGCGCCGTAGGAAGATTACCACCCGCCTGAAACAGCGACTTGACAATGGTATGGTGGACGAGATTAAAGGTCTTCTCGCCCGGGGCATTTCAGCCGATAATCTTATATATTATGGTTTGGAGTACAAGTTTGTTACAGAGTATGCTATTGGCAAACTTACGTACGAGGAAATGTTCCGGCAGTTGGAGATCGCCATCCACCAATTTGCCAAACGCCAGATGACGTGGTTCCGGGGAATGGAGCGGCGGGGCATACCTATTACCTGGATTGATGCAGCTCTCCCCTTGGAGGAAAAAGTGGGGAAGATAGCCCTATTGTGGAAAGAGCGACAAAAGTAGTATTTTGTTCATATCTTCCGTTTTCAGTCCTTTCTTGGTGTGTATAAGATTAAAAAAATATAAAAACGTCAATGTCTTTGCACAAAATTTTGCACGCTAAATAATTTTTACTAAATTTGAAGTCGGAAGTGAGTAAGAGCTTGCTTTAACTGATGTAGAACCTATTAAAAGCCTTATAGATTATGAGCTATCTCAAATTTGAAAGGGCACTGATGATTAATTTGCAGGAGTCTTTACAGAAAGAAATCTTGCGAACCAATCGTTCGGGCGCCTACTCCTGCTCAACCATTGTAGACTGTAACACGAGAAAATATCATGGGCTGCTTGTTGTTCCCGTTCCGGAGCTTGACAATGACAACCATGTTCTTCTGTCTTCTCTCGACTGCTCAGTTATACAGCATGGAGCAGCTTTCAACCTTGGCCTGCATAAATACCAAGGCGACACATTTAGTCCAAACGGCCATAAATACATCCGGGATTTTGACTGTGACACGATTCCTACTACTTTCTACAGAGTAGGAGGTGTAGAACTCAAGAAAGAGGTACTCTTCCAACATTATGAAGACAGAGTCTTGATTCGCTACACTCTTGTTGATGCCCATTCCGCTACGACATTGCAATTCCAGCCTTTCCTCGCGTTTCGCAGTGTGAGACAGTTCACACATGAGAATTCAAGAGCCAGCAGAGATTATGAAGAGGTGGAGAATGGTATCCGCACACGTCTGTATGATGGCTACCCCTTCCTCTACATGCAGTTCTCCAAGAAGCCGAAGTTCGTTTTTGACCCCGACTGGTATCGCGGAATAGAATACCCCAAAGAGCAGGAGCGTGGCTATTCCTCTACTGAAGACCTCTATGTCCCTGGCTATTTCTCTCTGCCTATAGAAAAAGGTGAAAGCATCGTCTTTGCCGCTTCCACTACTGAATGTAAACCTCGCAGCTTAAAAACACTCTTCCAAAAAGAAGCTGACGAGCGCACACCGCGTGATAATTTTATTCATTGTCTTACCAATGCCGCTCATCAATTTCATGTTCACAACAAGGCCGGTGAAAGATATATCTTAGCAGGTTATCCTTGGTTCAAGTGCCGTGCCAGAGATACTTTTATTGCTCTCCCAGGTCTAACGCTCGCCATTGACGAAGTAGACTATTTCGAAGACGCCATGAAGACAGCCGTAAGACAATTGCGACAGTTTATGGAGGGCAAGGAGCAGGATGGTATGATTACAGAGATGGAACAGCCTGACGTCCCTCTGTGGGCCATATGGGCTGTACAGCAGTATGCCAAAAAGATAGGTATGAAGCTTGCTGCTCAAAAGTTTGGCAAACTCATCTACGACATCATGAGTTTTATCTCTTCAGGTAAACATCCCAACCTACGTCTTGACGAGAGAGGACTTCTGAGTACTGAAGGCAAGAAGAAAGCTGTAACATGGATGAACTCTACCGTTAACGGGCATCCTGTTGTTCCGCGTACAGGCTATATCGTGGAATTTAATGCCTTATGGTACAACGCTCTTCTCTTTGCTGCTGCTATTGCTGACGAGCTCAACGCTCCCGATGATGCCCAGAAGCTGCGTGCCTCCTCTGAGGTGACAAAGAAGTCGTTTGTAGAGACTTTCGTCAATGAGTATGGTTATCTCTACGATTTTGTAGATGGCGATACACCGAGCTGGAGTGTGCGTCCAAATATGATTTTCGCCGTGGCTTTAGACTATTCCCCACTTACTCCTGCGCAGCAGAAGAGCATTGTGGATTTCTGCACGCGCGAGCTCTTGACTCCAAAGGGACTGCGCTCGCTGTCACCCAAGAGTACAGGCTACAACCCTATGTATGTTGGACCACAATCACAGCGCGACTATGCTTATCACCAGGGCACAGCCTGGCCATGGCTTGAAGGCTTCTACTTGGAAGCCTGTATGAAGATTTTCAAACGCTCGCGCCTGAGTTTTATACGTCGTCAGATGGTGGGTTACGAAGATGAAATGTTCAATCATTGCATCGGCACCCTGCCAGAGCTTTTTGATGGCAATCCGCCCTTCTCTGGCCGCGGAGCGATTTCCTTTGCTGTCAATGTTGCTGAGATTCTTAGGGCTACAGCTATTCTTGAAAAATATAAAAATTAAATAAGGAGGACCAACAGATGAAGGTATTAATGTTTGGATGGGAGTATCCTCCTCATGTGTATGGTGGTCTTGCCACAGCCAACTTCGGTATCTCTGAGGGACTGCACGCGCAAGGTGATATCGACATCACCCTCTGCCTGCCCAGACCTTGGGGCGATGAGGATCATACCTTTGCCCATATTGTGGCAATGAACTGTGTGCCTATTGTCTACAGAGACGTTGACTATGGGTATGTGAAACAACGTATTGGTAATCTCATGGATCCCAATGAGTACTACCATTTCCGGGACAATATCTATGCTGACTTCAGCTATATGCATGTTAATGACCTTGGTTGTATGGAGTTTGCAGGTGGTTATCCGTCAAACCTCAACGAGGAAATCAATAACTATAGCATCATTGCTGGTGTTGTGGCCCGAGCTGAGAATTTTGATATCATCCACGCTCACGACTGGCTGACTTATCCTGCTGGCATCTTTGCCAAACAAGTCAGCGGCAAGCCACTTTGCATCCATGTCCATGCTACCGACTGGGATCGCTCACGCGGTCATGTCAACCCCACTGTCTATGGCATAGAGAAGGACGGCATGGATCATGCTGACTGCATCATGTGTGTCTCGGAGTTGACACGTCAGACTGTCATCAACCATTATCATCAGGATCCACGTAAAGTCTTCACCGTTCACAATGCCGTCTATCCCCTCAGTGCTGAGAACCAGGCTATTCCACGGCCTGACCACCATGGTAAAGAGAAGATTGTTACCTTTTTGGGACGCATCACTATGCAGAAGGGACCAGAATACTTTGTTGAGGCTGCTAATATGGTGTTGCATCGTACCAACAACATCCGCTTCTGTATGGCGGGATCGGGCGATATGATGGACCAGATGATCTACCTTGCTGCTGAGCGTGATATTGCCGACAGATTCCACTTCCCCGGTTTCATGCGTGGCAAGCAGGTCTATGAGTGTCTGAAGAACTCCGATGTCTATGTCATGCCATCCGTCAGCGAGCCTTTTGGCATATCGCCGTTGGAAGCCATGCAGTGTGGCACACCTACCATCATTTCTAAGTCGAGTGGTTGCGGTGAGATTCTCACCAACTGTATCAAGATAGACTATTGGGATATCAATGCCATGGCCGACGCCATCTACAGCATCTGTCACAATGAAAGCCTCTTCGACTATCTCTCGCAAAAGGGACAAGAGGAGGTCGCACAGATAACGTGGGAGAAGGTAGGACGCTGGATACGCGAACTATATCTGAGAACATTACATTGGATATAATTTCTCCAAAAAATGATTCTCTTCGCGAGTAAATAACAAAGGATAAAGAGTTCACCAAAAACAGAAAAACAATGAAAACAATTTGCTTATATTTCGAGATACACCAGATTGTCCATTTGAAGCGCTATCGCTTCTTCGATATTGGTTCCGACCACTACTATTACGACGATTATGAGAACGAACGCTGCATTACTGATATTGCCGAGCGTTCTTACATGCCTGCACTCACCACATTAGAGGACATGATTAAAGAGAACGGAAAATATTTCCGTGTAGCTTTCTCTATCTCTGGTGTGGGCATGGAAATGTTAGAGCTGTATGCCCCACAAGTTCTTGACAAGCTCAGCGATCTGAACAGAACGGGCTGCGTGGAGTTCCTTGCCGAGCCTTATTCTCATGGTCTTTCAGCCTTGAAAGACAAGTCTGTCTTCGCCAGCGATGTCAAGCACCAGTGTGACAAGATGGAGGAGTATTTCGGCAAACGTCCTACGGTTCTTCGCAACTCGTCTCTTATCTACAGCGATGACATCGGCCTTACTGCAGCAGAGCTCGGATTCAAGGGAATGCTTACAGAAGGTGCCAAGCACGTGCTGGGCTGGAAGTCGCCCCATTATGTCTACAACTGCGCTTTAGCTCCTAACCTCAAGCTGTTGCTTCGCGACATCAACCTTAGCGATGACATCAGTCTGCGCTTCAACAACAGCGACTGGGAGGGTTATCCCCTCTTTGCTGACCAGTATATCAGTCGCATTGCCAACTTCCCGGAGAACGAGAAGGTCATCAATATCTTCATGGAGCTTTCGGCTTTAGGTATAGCTCAGCCCTTGTCTTCTCATATTCTCGATTTCATCCATGCTCTGCCGCGTTTTGCTAAGCAACAGAATATCACGTTCTCCACACCTTCTGAGATCTGTGACAACTTTGAGAGTGTCGGCGACCTCAATGTTCCCGACACACTGTCATGGGTTGATGAGGAGCGTGATGTGAGCAGCTGGCTCGGCAACCCCATGCAGCGTGAGGCTTTCAACAAGCTCTACAGTGTGGCCGATAGAGTACGTATTGCCAACGACCCGAAGATTAATCAGGATTGGAACTACTTGCAGGCAAGTAATAACTTCCGGTTCATGTCAACCAAACCCTCACATGTCGGTCTCGACCGCGGTATCTACAGTAGTGCTTTTGATGCCTTCACCAACTATATGAATATACTCGGTGATTTTATCAATCGTGTCAATGAGCTCTATCCTTCCGACATCGACAACGATCAGCTTAATTCTCTGCTCACCACTATCAAGAACGAGGGCGATGAGATAGAACTTAAGGATAAGGAGATAGCGCGCCTGCAGGCACGTCTTGAGAAGGCTGAGGCTTCTGTGGCTAAGCTTCGTGAGAAATACGAGGCGAAGAAAACGCCTAAAACTAAGGCAAAGACAACCAAAACTCCCAAATCTGATGTGAAGACAGAAAAAGCTGATCCAAAAGATGCGGCTGAGTCAGAAACAGCAAAAGAGAAGTAAGGATTATGATGCGCGGCATATGTCAACGTTATACGTGGCATATGCCGTTAATATTCATGGCATATGCCGCAGAATTGCGTGGCATATGCCGTTGTACGGGAATAGAGTGCTTTGAAATTAGTTAATAGAGTCTCTCGAATACCTCGCGAAGCTTCTTCTTGTCGGCAATGATGCTCTGTATAATTCTCAGGTTCTTCTCGTTAGGAGAGTTGGGAATCCAGAGATGAATATACCCGTGTATGCTATATTTTTCCTCCATGTGGTTGTCGAAACGCCGCCATTGTCCTTCTTTGTCAAGCTCAGGATAATGTTCGCGTCCGAAGTCTATGGCTCTTGTGAAAACCGTCTCAGGGTCAAGGTCTCTGTCTGCCTCAGCAACAATCTTGCCATAGACAGACCTGGGTGCATGGGATGCAGAAGCTCTATGGTCTTCCACAGCTTCCTTCATTACTTTTATCTGATCATCGGTAAACCACTTCCTCAGCCTTGCATCAGCCGCAAGAATTTTTCCACCGGTAATGTGATGGATGGCTCTGTGGCCAGACATGCCTAAGTCGTGGTAAGCCGCGATGACATAAGCCATGTTGATGTCGGCTCCCAACATTCGGGCCAGTTCTATAGAGTTCTTGATCACACGTTGGACATGCGTCAGTCCGTGTGATTTTCCAAACTCATTGTATCGGGGCAGTATATTCTGCTCTACAAAAGCCATAATGTCGAGATTTACAATGTTTTCCATCCTTATATCTCCGTTATTATTACTGCTACTACGGTCATAATGCCGTAGATAAACATATCCCTTGCTGTCATACCCAATACGCGGTTCAACTCTTTCCCCTTCCAAATCTTCTTGAGCATGGCATAGCTCTGTGAGTGTTTGTATGCATAGAAAAGGAAAGGAAAAATCACTACCGCCGACATCTGCGGGTGCTTAGTGCTGAGCATCAGCGTCACCATAGTGATGACGGCCCCTAACGAGCCGACAATATTGTACAGCCTGGCGCCGTTCTGTTCGCCAAGTCTTACGATGAGAGTTATCTTTCCGTCCCGTTTGTCGTTATGTCGGTCGCGGAAATTATTGATACATAGTAATGTATCAATGACGAGTCCGCAGCCCAGCGAGACGGCCAGCACCCGCCACGTTATCGTTTGCAAATTGTCCGGCATGATGACATAATAGGTGAAGCATACTGGGACAATGCCAAAGAAGACTAGCACTAAAATGTCTCCAAGACCTTTGTAGGAGAAAAAAGTCGTGTAGAGAAATGCAAAGATAACGCACACGACTCCAACGATTATCATTTCCCATCCGCCAAAGTATATAAGTGGCAATCCCACGAGGCAAGCCAAAGCCGATGTGACAAAGAGCCCCCTTCTCATAGCTGTCAGCGTTATCCATCCCTCAGCGCAGGCTCGTTTCGGCCCAAGGCGTGTAGCTGTGTCGTCGTTACCTTTGACACAGTCGAAATAGTCGTTGATGAAATTGGAGTCTATCTGCATCAGAAAAGCAAAGAGAAAACACAGTACAGCAGGTATAAGCCTGAAGTGGCTCCAGCCTGTTGTCTTGAGTGCCAAGGCCACTGCAATCATCACCGGTACAGCGGCTCCGGCAAGGGTTTTAGGCCTGGCTGCAAGAAGCCAGGCCTCAATAGAATTTGTCCGAATATTATCGTTTTCGTTAATCATCTTAGTTAGCAAAATTCCAACTTATACCAAACCGGAAGATGCGTTCGTTGAGTGGATAGTGAGGAGTGAAGAAATATTCTTTGTTGCCACTGCCACTGTTGATATGGCTCATCATGACGAAGAAGCGCGCCTTGCTAAGTTTGAAGTTAAGATATACGTTGGCAATGGGGTATCCGCCTATCTTAGTTGTGTTGTCACCGTTCTGAATGACAAACTGCCCAAGTGGTGCGAAATAGTCGGGAGCCGCATATTTGGTGAAATACCTTACGTCGGCACCAAAGTCGCAATTAAGCACGCGGGCGATCTTGAACCTTAGATAGAGGTTTGTGTAGATGTTCAGCGCAGGAACAGGCAATACAGACTGTTTCGTCGACTTCTGATAGGTAACCACGCTCTCCCAATTAAGTGGTCCAAAGGTAAAATCTTGGGCTATCTCTGCCGTCAGCAGCGTGATGGCGTCATTGTCTTGCTTGGGGGATACGGTATTGTACAGTCTCCCATTCTCAGAAGTGGTATAAGACCCGGAGAAGTAAGTCAGGTTTCTAATCTCATCGAAAGCGAAGCGTAAACGAGTGCGTGTCTTTTGATAATTTAGAACACCCTGCGCATGGAAATGGTCGAGCATGGACAGGTCGTCATTCCACCACAGATGTCTGCTTTGGTAATGGCGATAGTAGAACGATGGCTTTTCATGGTGAAAGAATCCTGAGGCAGCCAGGGTCATGGTGTCTCTGAACAAGGGGAAGTTCAGATCTACGCCACCGTCGATTTTTATTTCTCCCATGTTGTATCCTGCAACAGCCACTTCACCCGTCACATTGAAGTGCAGCGTCTTGCCCTGCGTCTTGCTGAGCTGTCCGCCGACGGTAAAGCTGTTCTCATTCCATGTTGTTGTGCCGATAGAGTCGGGTAGAGTGTAATGGTTGAGTGTATGCGAGGCAAAGAGCTTCGCCCCCGCCTTGACCCATTTATTAAAGCCTTCGAGCAGTGAGATGGCAAAGGTGTTTCTCAGACTCCAGTGGCTCGTTTTGTCATAGATGGAGTCATTGCCTAACTTCTCAATGACATTATAGGTATTGAGATAATAGTTCTCGGGCGTCTCGTAAGCCTCATAGATACGTCTGTAGTTATTGAAATCCAGCGTATGGATGAAGCTTGTGACAGGCACATATTCCGTTTTCATCCAAGAAGTATCTTCCTTCGCTTTGTTGGCAGCTGCTATGAGGCTGTCGGCAGCAGCTTTTCCTGCAACGGTTACCCGTTGTCCATTACCTTTGTCATTCTGCGGGGCTGCCGTTGTTGCTATTTTCGCATCGTCGGGTCGTCCACTAAAGGTCTGCGGCACCTTGACTTTGTCTTCATCGACATCCCTTCCCTGAGCCTTGGCGTCTTTCATGGCTTTCTCTTTCGCCTGTCGCTCGTCTTTCTCTTTTTGAGAGGCAATGGCGAATTTGCGGGCTTTGATCTCCTCGTCTGTCATACGCACTTTGCGGTTGAACCCGAGGCTATAGCGATGCGTGAAGAAAATATGCTGGTTGTCATTTCTGTTCCAGTTTTGCTCCAACATCGTGGGAATCTCTGTCGTGGCATAGCTCTCATTGTAGGATTCCGGATGAGTGATATAGTTATCATCCGTGACGCCTCCGTTTTCCGCTACCTTTTGGTGCAAGGTTCGGAAGAGGAGGTGGGCTTGATAGCGGTCACCAATGTAGCTGCCGTAAAGGGAGAAATTCAAGTGTGACGTAGACTGACTGTTGTAGTATCCACGTCCATAGAGGTAGTCGAAAAGAAAGCCTGCTCCAATCTTTTTCCCGGCATTAACGGCAAATTTTGTTTTCAGATGGTCTTCTCCGTCTGTGCGGTTTCCACAATTATTGTATGAGATATTGGTAAGTGGCGACAAGGTGTTGGTGAAAAGAAAGTCCTCCACGGGCGTGAGAACAAAGTCATAGGGGTCCGTGAAGATAAAGTCACTTTCTTCCCTTCTGTCAATATAGATACGCGCCTGCCTGGGTGAGCCTAAATTGCCCAGGCTATTGTATTCACTCCTCAAACCTGTTGTGAAGATGCTGTTCATGAACATATGAGGAATGGTATCCGGCTGTGCCATCACCCGGTCACCAAACTTAGGGTCAACCTTCCATACATAGATACCCTCAGGAATCTCCTTGTCGGTGCCGAGAGAGTCAGCGATGTTCTTTCTGCTTCTACCGTTTGTGATATTTCCGTCGGCGTCAATCGAGTTCATGGTATCATCGTATTGTGCAAGAGCCGGCAAGACGGGAACCAACAAAAGTATAAGAGCTATTATCTTCTTCATTTAATGAATCGTAAAGCGCACTCAATGATTTTGAAAACCATGGCTGCGAGGATAACGATAATGCCTAAAGTCTGTGGTGTGTGGACAAGATAGAGTACGACACCTATTACTGCCCCTATCATAAAAATAATGTTCAGCCATTGCCGTGCGGACCGGAAACGATCACTCTTCTCAGGCAGCTCGTGACTGTGCCGTCTGTCCATATATTGCTGTTTTGTCTCCATTTCTTTGAATTCTTAGTGTCAAACGCTCTTTATACTATATATAGGGTATTTCTATATTATTCTGCCTTAATATTAAGGGCCGTCTCTATTCTTCCGAATATGTTATCCTTGCGGTCTATAGTCTTCCTTCTGAACTTCCCGCTTCCTTTATAAAGCTTAGTGCCCTTCTTGTTTAAAGCATTGCTGTCAGAAATCCAGTCATCAGCGCTGATTTTCATTCCGGTAGGTCTGTCCATCTCGTAAGCATAGCTGATGCGTTGCATGGTCACGTTGACATGCCCGTCGGTAGCCTTGGCGATGAGTGTATATTTGAACTGCGTTCTGTCAAGGGCAATGAAACTGCTTGAGAACACCAGCCATTCGTTGATGATAGCAACGATGGTATGCTCACCTTTGTTGACAGCAGCAATACGGCTTTGGGGCTGTAGGTCATCAGATTTTCCCTCATTGACAACGGAGTCTATGACAGCGTATACCTTTTGGTAGATTTCTTCAGCACTCATCCCCGGAACATCCTTATCGAGTGTGAATACCACCCGTCCGTCGACTGTAGGCACAGCGCCAGTCAGATATTTTGCATCTTCTTTTTTTATGACCTTTTCTTTCTTTTCCTTAACTGTTTTCTCTGTATTCTCTTTAGCATTGTCTGGAATTTCCCAGACATTGCTTTGTGCCAATGCAGCCAATGGAAGGTATGCGAGGACGATGATAATAATCTTTTTCATGCGCATGTAATTATTTAAAGCAAAATTAATAAGAAAAGATGTGAAACAAGGTGTTGACTTGCTTTTTAACTTTTATTTTGCGGAATTGTTATGCTTGCAGGGCATCAGTTTTTCAACTCAAGTTGTTTCTGCAACCTGACAATCTCGTCTCTGTATTGAGCCGCCTGTATGAAGTCAAGCTTCTTGGCCGCCTCTTCCATTAGCTTCTTGGTATTGGCGATGCTCTTTTCGAGCTCCGGTCTTGTCATCCGGTTGATGATAGGATCGGCCGCAAAGGCAGCATTCGTCTCAGGCTCTATATACGCTGTCTGGGCTGGCTTTCTCGGTGTCTCATAGTCCTCGCCGTCAGACAATGGTAATGAACCTTTGATGTCTTTGACAATCTGCTTCGGGGTGATGTGGTGGTCCTCATTATATTTTAGCTGTATACTTCTTCGCCTTGCTGTCTCGTCAATAGTCTTCTGCATGCTCTCTGTGATGGTGTCGGCATACATAATCACTTTTCCGTTCACGTTTCTTGCTGCACGGCCCGCCGTCTGCGTGAGGCTCCGATGGCTGCGCAAGAATCCTTCTTTATCGGCATCGAGTATAGCGACAAGAGATACCTCTGGCAAGTCAAGACCTTCTCTAAGGAGATTGACGCCGACGAGAACGTCGTAGACACCAGCCCGAAGGTCGTTCATGATCTTCACGCGGTCGAGGGTGGCCACGTCGCTATGAATGTAGTTAGCCTTAATGTTATGGTTTAACAGATATTCTGTAAGTTCCTCAGCCATACGCTTTGTCAGCGTTGTCACGAGTACCCTTTCACCGCGGTTGCTGCGTGTGAGAATTTCATCGAGAAGATCGTCAATCTGATTCTCAGAAGGTCTGACTTCTATCTCGGGGTCCAGAAGACCGGTAGGACGAATCAGCTGTTCTACAACGACCCCTTCAGCTTCCTGAAGTTCATAGTTGGCAGGTGTAGCCGAGACATAGATGACCTGATGAATCATCTCGTGGAACTCTTCGAATCGTAAGGGACGGTTATCGAAAGCCGCCGGAAGACGGAATCCATACTCCACGAGGTTCTGCTTCCTGGCCCTGTCACCACCATACATGGCATTGATTTGCGGCACAGTGACATGGCTTTCGTCGATGACCATCAGATAGTCTTTGGGGAAGAAATCCAACAGACAGTAAGGACGCTCGCCTGGCTGGCGTCCGTCAAAATATCGGGAGTAGTTTTCTATTCCAGAACAATGTCCTAATTCCTTAATCATTTCAAGGTCATATTCCACTCGCTCTTTAATGCGCTGTGCTTTGATGTCATCCCCGATGGAATGGAAGTATTCTACCTGCTTGACCATGTCGTCTTGAATCAGTCTGACAGCATTCTCTGTCTGTTCTTTGGAAGTGACGAAAAGGTTGGCAGGATAAATGGAGTAATCGGCAAAACTTTGAGCCGAACGCATTGTTACGGGGTCAACCTCCTCAATGCTGTCAATTTCATCGTCCCACCATGTTACCCGAAGGATATAGTCGGAATATGCCATGGCAATATTGACGGTATCGCCTTTGACGGAGAAGCAACCGCGCTGCAGATCGATGTCATTTCTGACATAGAGCGCATTGACCAATTTACGCAGGAAGTCATTCCGGTCTATCTTTTGTCCCGTTTTAATCTTCACCACATTCTCCTGCATGGCAATGGGTGCTCCCATACCATAGATACACGAAACAGATGAAACGATGATGACATCCTTACGGCCCGAGAGAAGGTCGCTGACAGCGGCAAGTCGCAGTTTGTCGATCTCGTCATTGATAGCAAGATCTTTCTCTATATAAGTGTCAGTGGATGGCATGTAGGCCTCCGGCTGATAGTAATCATAGTAGCTGACATAGTAGTCTACGGCATTGTTGGGGAAGAACCCTTTCATTTCTTCGTAGAGCTGCGCTGCAAGTGTTTTGTTGTGGCTCAGGACAAGGGTAGGCTTGTTGACGTTGGCAATGACATTGGCGACAGTAAAGGTCTTACCAGATCCGGTAACACCAAGCAGTACCTGTGCGGGGTCTCCTTCCTCCACACCCTGTGTCAATTTTGCTATAGCCTCAGGCTGGTCGCCGGTAGGCTTGAATTTTGATGATATCTTAAAATCCATAATTGGCAAAGTTACTAATTTTTCTACTACTACACTAAGAAATATGTAAATTTACGCAAAAAAAACAATGAGATTTGCCCTATGTTATATTTTATATGTAAATTTGCAAATCATTAATGAGCAATATGAAGAAAATAGCGTTAGTTGCTGTTTCCACAGTGCTTCTGTTTGGAAGTTGCGCAAAGGAGTTTAACAGCGTTTACAAGTCATCCGACTACCGTTATAAGTATGAGTATGCCAAAGAGAGTTTTGCTCTTGGTCGGTATCAGCGTGCTTCCACACTTCTCCAGGAACTTATCATCCCGGAGAAAGGAAGCCAGGACGCTCAGGAGTGTCTCTACATGCTTGGTATGGCGGAATATCTGAGTCGTGACTATGAGACGGCGAGTGAGACTTTCAAAAAATATGTTAAGTCTTACCCGCGTGGCCAATATGCAGAGGAGGCAGAATACTATGTTGGTCAGAGCCTGTTTATGAGTACTCCTGAGCCTCGTTTGGACCAGACGCAGACCGTTGCTGCTATCTCTGCTTTTCAGGAGTATCTGGATTTGTATCCTGACGCCAGGTACAAGGATCAGGCTCAGAACAAGTTGTTTCAGCTTCAGGATAAATTGGTGGACAAGGAACTCTATTCAGCAGAGCTCTACTACAATTTAGGATCCTATTTTGGCAATTGCACGAATGGGGGCAACAACTACGAGGCCTGTATCGTAACCTCTCAGAATGCTATTAAGGATTATCCTTACACCAAGAAACGTGAGCAGTTTGCCACACTTATCATGAAAAGCAAGTATCACCTTGCCGAGCAGAGTGTGGAGTCGAAGAAGCTGGAACGTTATCAGGATGCTGAAGAAGAATGCTATGGCTTCATCAATGAATATCCTGATTCCAAAGAGCGAAAGACTGCTGAGGAGTTTATACAGAAATGTAAGAAGATAACTGCCAACGCGCAAGATTGAAAATTATAAGTCAACAAAATATAGCTGTAAATATTAATTTAGATATGGATTACAAGAAGTCTAAGGCGCCGGTAACGACTGTTACGCGCAACATCATGGATTTGAGCAAGGAAACTGGCAATGTCTACGAAAGTGTGGTCATTATCGGCAAGCGTGCCAATCAGATCTCTGTTGAGATAAAGTCAGATTTAAACAAGAAACTGGCAGAATTCGCTTCCTACAATGACTCTCTGGAGGAGGTCTTTGAGAACCGCGAGCAGATAGAGATAAGCCGTTATTACGAAAAGCTGCCTAAACCTACACTCTTGGCTACTCAGGAGTTCATCGAGGGCAATATCTACTGGCGCGACCCTTCAAAGGACAATACTAATAAGGATCAGGATACGTTATGATACAACGCAAGCAGACCATATTCTTACTTCTTGCCTTGGCAGCAATGGTAGTATGCCTCTGTCTGCCAATCGGCAGCACGGCATCTCATGGACTTGCCGCACACAGCGAATGGTACAACCTTGGCGTGTATGCCCCCAATGGTCTCAATGCGCAGCCTCTATTATTTATCGACCTTGTTGTTGCAGGTTCTCTGACACTGATAGACATCTTCCTTTATACCCGACGCCGTTTACAGATGAAAATCTGTGTGGCGAGTATTATCCTCTGCCTTGTTTGGTATGGATATTATGTCTTCCGTGCTGTGAGTGAGTTTGCACCACAAGGAGGTTTCCATGTTGGCTTTGCCGTATGCCTGCCTTTTGTAGCCATCGTTTTCCTGATTTTGGCACGGCGCGGCATTAAGGCTGATGAGGACTTGATAAAGTCTATGGACCGAATAAGATAATATTCAAGATGATGGCAACATCGTCTTGCCAGAAGCCGTACCATATTTACCGATGGTGCGGCTTTTAGGTAAACACTCATTAGGATATTTGAATCTATGAAACGAATAGTTTTCCTCTTTATTGCTGCATTGTTTGTTACATGTGGCTTTGCTCAAGCGCAACAGTATCGAGACAGATATAAGGTTAAGAAGAAAGACACACTTTACGGCATAGCGAAGAAATATGACATCTCTGTTGATGCCTTGATAGAGGCCAATCCGGAGATGAAGGTGGACGGCTATGAGATGAAGAAGGGTGACTATGTTCTGATTCCTTTTGCAACAAAGAAAACAGGGAGTGCCAAAGCGTCTCCAGTCTCTTCAGCTCCTTTCGCTGGAAAGACGGTGAACGTGGGTGTGATGTTGCCCTTGCATGATGTCGATGGCGACGGCAGGCGCATGGTAGAATACTATCGTGGACTGCTGATGGCATGTGATTCCTTGCGTGCTCAGGGGATGAATGTTAATGTCAATGCTTGGAATGTCAATATTGATGCCGACATCACCAAGTTTATGCCTCAGGCTGCTGCAGCAAAATGCAATATCATCTTTGGCCCCTTATATTCTAAGCAGGTTCATGCTTTGGCAGAATTCTGTAAAGCACGAAACATTAAGATGGTTATTCCGTTTTCCATCTCTGGAGATGACGTGTCGCTTTATCCTCAGATTTTTCAGGTTTATCAGACGGATGACCGCCTCACGAATAGCTCGATAGAGAGTTTTCTTAAACTCTTTGCCAACGCTCATCCTGTCTTTATAGACTGTAATGACAAATCTTCAAAGAAAGCCAGTTTCACCTTTGGACTCCGCACACGTCTTGAGAGCAATGGTGTCAGATATGGCATTACAAACTTGAATAGCTCTGACGATGCCTTTGCCAAACAGTTCAGCACGACACAGACCAATGTTGTCATTCTGAATACAGGCCGCTCGCCGGAATTGACGCAAGTGCTTAATAAGTTGTCCACATTGAAGTCGCTAAAGCCAGGTTTGCGGATCAGCCTCTATGGCTACACGGAGTGGTTGATGTATCTTGGCATTGACGAAGCCAAATTTCATGAGTTTGATACTTATATACCATCTACCTTCTTCTACAATCCTTACGACAGCCGAACGCGTGGATTTGAACAGAATTATAGGAAGTGGTTCAAGGGCGATATGCAATCAGCTCTTCCGCGTTTTGCTTTGACAGGCTACGATCATGGTCAGTTCTTTCTGCGTGGTATCGCCTCAATGGGTAAAAACTTTAATGGAACGGCAAAGCAGAATGCCTATAAGGCAATACAGACGCCTCTGTCTTTCAAACAGATAAGTACAGCGGGCATGCAGAACTGCTTTTTTGAACTGTTACATTATAAGACTGACGGTGGTATAGATGCAGTGTCATTTTAAGAATCAGAGATTATGCTCAATTATAAGATTTTTATGCCAACGTCTCTCTCTGTAAGAGTCTGTCATGTTGCGTGTGTCCGCATATTCTTTGTTGCTATGGCTCTTCTCATGCCATTGTCAACAAAGGCACAGATAGGAGAGCACCGCAACACTTTCTCTGTGGGCGTCAATGGCGGATATAACCTCACCAACATTCGGTTCACGCCAAAGGTTGTACAGAGTATGAAAGGTGGAATCAATGGCGGTGTCACCGCAAGGTATACGGTGGAGAAATATTTCTCGATGATAGCCTCTATCCAGGCTGAGATAAATTACAGTCAGTTGGGATGGAAGGAAGATATTAAAGATGTCAATAATTCGGCTGTCATCAATTCCGTGACAGGACAGCCAGAGACCTACGAGCGTACTATTAACTACATTCAAATACCTTTCTTTGCCCATTTAGCTTGGGGACGTGAGAATAAGGGGATCAACTTCTTTGTCAACGCGGGTCCACAGCTGGGTATCTATCTTAGTGAGAGCACTAAAAGCTCTTTCAATTGGGCAGACCGCAATATGACAGACCGCTCAAATACCATTGTAGCCCAGGACACGATGAGTGTTGAGAATAAGTTTGACTATGGCATAGCTGCCGGATTGGGTGTGGAATGGGCCACAGCCAAGGCTGGGCGCTTCACCCTTGAAGCCCGTTACTACTACGGTTTGGGCAATATCTATGGTGATTCCAAACGTGACTATTTCGGATCAAGCAACTTTGGCACTATCACCATCAAGCTTGGTTGGCTCTTTGATATTACACGATAACTAATAATAACACTAAAAATAATACTATGTTTGAAAACCAACCCAAAGGTCTTTATGCTCTTGCACTCGCCAACACCGGCGAGCGTTTTGGCTATTACACCATGTTGGCTATCTTCGTTCTTTTTCTCCAATCCAACTTTGGATGGGGCGAAGGTCTTGCTGGAACCGTGTATGCCACATTTCTTATGCTTGTCTATTTCCTGCCTATAGCAGGTGGTGCTGTTGCTGATAAGATAGGATTTGGCCGTTGTGTCACCTTCGGTATTTTAGTGATGTTTATCGGCTATCTGCTCCTTGCCATTCCGGCAGGTGCAGGAACATTGGCTGTAGTGGCCATGTCGGTAGCTTTGCTGCTTATCAGTGTAGGAACTTCACTATTCAAAGGCAACCTTCAGGTGATGGTGGGCAAACTTTATGATGCCCCGGAGTATGCAAGTCAGCGTGATGCCGGTTTCTCTATCTTCTACATGGCAATAAATATTGGAGCTTTGTTTGCACCTACTGCCGCCACTAAGCTTCATGCATGGGCTATGCACACCTTGGGAGCATCGGATGCTTCGGCCTATCACTATGCTTTCGGTGTAGCCTGCCTGTCTTTGGTTGTGTCCATCGCTATCTATTATGGATTCAGATGGACCTTCGCAAATGTAGACAAAAGTGCTAAAAAGAAAGAAGAGACGTTGAAGGCTACTGTAGCAGGTAAGCATGTGGAGACTCCTGAGGAAAAGGCTGATACTCACAGTCGTCTGGTGGCCCTCTTCCTCGTCTTTGCTGTTGTCATCTTCTTCTGGATGGCTTTCCACCAGAACGGCCTGACATTAACCTATTTTGCACGAGACTTCACACAGACAACAGCGACAGGCCTTGTGGCAATGCTTTTTGATGTCACGAATCTGTTGGGTGTTATCGTGCTTGTCTATGCACTTTTTGCTCTGTTCCAGAGTAAGACCACAAAGGGTAAGACTATTGCTGGGCTCGTCATCATAGCCTGCGCCGTCTTCCTCGGATACAAATATGGCGATGCAATGGAGGAGACCATCAATGTTGACGTACCTCTCTTTCAGCAGTTTAACCCCTGCTTTGTCGTCATGCTTACTCCTGTTAGTATGGCGCTCTTTGGCTGGCTTGCCTCTAAGGGAAAGGAGCCTTCCGCTCCCCGCAAGATAGGTTTTGGTATGCTCGTTGCTGGTATCGGGTATGTCATCATGATGATTGCTTCTATTGGCCTTAGCTATCATCTCTCCGGATACCCCGCTGATGATCCTCAGCGCGTGAGTCCTTTGTGGCTCGTCTCTACTTACCTTGTGTTGACCTTTGCAGAGCTACTGCTTTCGCCGATGGGCATTAGTTTTGTCAGCAAGGTGGCCCCACAGAAATATCAAGGTTTGATGATGGGATGTTGGTTTGGTGCCACTGCTATTGGAAACTTCCTTGTGCAGATACCGGCTTACCTTTGGAATCATGTGCCTTTGACGGGCGTGTGGGCGGTTTTCGTCGTTCTCTGTCTGGCAAGCTTCATATTTATCTTCTCTGTAATGAAGAAGTTGGAAAAAGTGTCTTAATGTCATCATAAAAGAAAAAGCCCAGCGAGATATTCCCGCTGGGCTTTTTTTATATATGTGATTGTTTGAGAGAACTAATCCTCGTATTCTGTAGTATCCTCGATGCCAGCTTCGCGAAGTGCCTCCCGACGCTCGCGGCATGTGCCGCATTTGCCACAGTGTTTTTCTCCCCCCTTATAACAGCTCCATGTCTCGCTGTAGTCAATACCAAGCGTTTTGCCGTGTCTTGCAATGTCGGCTTTGGTGATATTGGTGTAGGGCGCCAAAATCTCAACGTCAGCAAAGGTGCCGGCTTGGGCGGCTGAGGACATAGCCTTTACAAATTCCGGACGGCAGTCGGGATAGATAGTATGATCACCGGCATGATTGGCCATCATGACGTATTTCAGCTTGTTGCTCTCCGCTATACCAATAGCGATAGAAAGCATGATTCCATTGCGGAAGGGAACCACCGTTGATTTCATATTTTCCTCATCGTAGTTGCCTTCCGGTATAGCGGCGGCTCCTTCTAATAAACTTGACTTAAAATACTTAGGCATGAAACCGAGGTCAATAGTGATATGTGGGATGCCGAGTCGCTTGCAGTGCATCTCGGCAAAGGGTAGCTCGCGTGCATTGTGGTTGCTACCATAGTTGAAGGATACGCCTAAAGCGATGCGATCCTGATACTCGTAGAGCATGGTGATGGAATCCATGCCACCAGAGACAATGATTACTGAATCTTTCATTATTTTCTGTCTTTCTATTTTTTACCCAAATAATGCCCTTAGCGCTTCTTCTACCTTTCTGACGGGGTGAAGCTGAATGGCATATTTTTTTGTATCTATGCCACGAAGATTATATGAGGGTATGATGATATGATTGAATCCTAACTTTTCGGCTTCGGCTATACGTTGCTCTACTCTGCTCACGGGTCTGACCTCACCGCTCAGCCCCACCTCTCCACACATACACCAGCCGGCTTCTATTGGCGTATCGACATTACTTGACAATACAGCGGCTATGACACTGAGGTCCATGGCCATATCTGTCACCCTTAACCCGCCGGCGATGTTCAAGAAGACGTCCTTCTGCATGAGCTTGAATCCGACTCTTTTCTCTAATACCGCGAGGAGCATATTCAGACGTCTCTGGTCGAAACCTGTGGCGGAACGTTGTGGCGTGCCGTAAGCTGCTGTAGAGACAAGGGCTTGAGTTTCTACAAGGAAAGGTCTGACACCCTCTATCGTAGAGCTTATGGCAACGCCTGAGAGACCATCGTGGTCCTCGGTGAGCAACAGCTCTGAAGGATTTGAAACTTGCCGGAGTCCATCTTGTCGCATTTCATAAATGCCCAGTTCTGAGGTGCTGCCGAAGCGGTTTTTAATGCTTCGTAGGATACGATAAACATAATGTTGGTCACCTTCAAACTGAACCACAGTGTCCACGATGTGTTCCAGAATTTTCGGCCCGGCGAGTGTTCCCTCTTTATTAATATGTCCTATGAGGATGACAGGGACGCTACTGCTCTTAGCAAAATGCAATAGAGATGCGGCGCACTCCCTGACCTGCGAGATACTACCGGGAGAGGAGTCAACCTGCTCTGTAGCAATGGTCTGTATGGAGTCTATGATAACAAGCTTGGGCTGTACTTCTTGTATATTGGCATAGATCTTTTCAAGAGAGGTCTCGGATAATATATAGACATTGTCACTGACATTGTCTTTTAACCTTTCTGCACGCATTTTAATTTGATGAGCACTCTCTTCTCCGCTGACATAAAGAATGGTCATATCAGGCATGTTGAGAATGGTCTGAAGTGTCAGCGTTGACTTTCCTATTCCGGGCTCTCCTCCTAATAGAATGATACTTCCCGGTACGATACCACCCCCAAGAACTCGATTCAGCTCGTCGTCATGTGTGTCTATGCGGGGCTCATCATGGACGGAAATCTCATTGAGCCTTTGTGGGCGGCTGTCATGAAGTCCACGACTCTTGCCTGTTCCACTTTTTAATGTCGAAGCGGTGTTCTTGGCATTGTAGGAGCCATAGTCTGAGGCGACCTTTATCTCCTTAAAGCTATCCCATTCGCCACAGGAAGGACATCGCCCCAACCACTTCGTGGACTCATATCCACAGTTCCCACACACGTACATTGTCCTGTCCTTTGCCATATTATGAAGCTGCTTAACACATTTTCGTTGATGATAATTGCAAAAGTAGTAAACTTTTCCGTGTTTGCAAAATAAAATCATTAACTTTGCAATGAAATGAAGTTTATATGCGATGAGAACAACGTTCTTTTATCTTACCTCTCTGATACTGCTATTGTCCTTAGTAGGTTGTCGTAATACTTACAAAGAGAAACAGCAGCAGGAACGACAGTCAAGAGCTGAAGCATTACGTAAGGACAGCTTGGCTCTGAAGATAGCTACTGTACCAACTCTTGACTGCCTGCCTATTTTCATAGGTGTTGAAGACAGCTTGTTTGTGCGCAATGGAGTTGATGTGCACATTAAGCAGCGTAACGCTCAGATAGATTGCGACACTCTTGTTGAGGGCAAGTATGTCGAGGGGGTCGTCAGTGACCTCATACGCACAGAGAGGCTTCAGCGAAAGGGTATTGCCCTCTCTTATTTTTCTGCCACTAATGCATACTGGAAACTTATCTCTAACCGTACGGCCCGTATTAAAGAGATAAAGCAACTATCTGATAAGATGATAGCTATTACAAGATATTCGGCAACGGACTATCTTGCAGATGTTGCTATAGACAGTGTAAAACCGCAATATGATGTCTATCGTATTCAGATTAATGATCCTTCAATACGGCTGAAGATGATCCTTAATAACGAGATGGATGCAGCTCTGCTTACTGAGCCGCAGGCTACGACAGCGATCCTCTATAAAAATCCTGTGCTGATGGATAGTCGTGACAAGAATATTCGATTGGGTGTCATCGCTTTCCGTGATGCGGCTCTCAGGGATCATCGTCGAAGAGAGCAGCTTAAACTGTTTACGAAGGTATACAATATGATTTGTGACTCTATAAATCACTATGGATTAGTACACTATTCTCCTATTATAAAGAAATACATGAATACCGATGACAAGACCATCAAGGCGTTGCCAAGGTTGAAGTTTGAGCATGCAGCAGCTCCCCGTGGCCGAGACATTGCTATAGCAAGACGACGTTGGAGGTAAGACGTATAGTAAAGTATCTAAACAAATTGACATTATCTTATGAGTGACAATATAGTCAAGTTAGATGTTTCGAACTGGAATGATTATACAGGTTCTTTGGCAAAGTTGCAAAGAGGATTGGTATTAGGTGCCCCATTGGGCAAAGCTATTACGGCTTTTGATAGGTTGACTAAGCATTACTCTGTGGTCAGCAATGATCGCTATACTGAGATAGCCGACAGCTACCAGCTGATGTTTGACTATATGGTTAAAGGCTACGAAGATAGTCAGCGTGCCATTCTCTACAGTCAACTTACCAAGCGCTTCTATCGCCTTTTATCAGACATGTCTTTAGAAGCGAAGCTTAAATTTGATTCAGCAGCTGCCTATTTGTCAGCCAAGGAAGAATCCAGAGAACTTGATATTAATGACCTACGTGATCATCTTGAATCTTTTGTTTCTGACATGGCGCTGCTCTCTCTTGAACCTTCGGGTGGAGAAGTGTCGCCACACGCCAAGGCTTTGTATAAAGATCGTCAAAACATTATCTCGAAAGCTTTTGTAGATGTATTGAGGTCTGGGCAATGGAGTAGGGAAGAGGCACAGGATATGGCGGCTTTGATTCTGTCACCTACCATAGACAGAATTGATGCCTTGGTGTTATGTTCTTCTGTATTGATGGCAGCTCTAATAAGCCCGGATCCATTTAAACTTTTAGCTCTAATCAAAATATATCAGGAGGCTGAAGACGAGGCTCTGAGACAGCGTGCTCTGGTAGGCTGGGTCTTTGCCCTTGACACTACTGACATTAGGCTTTTCAAGGAAGTGCAAGATGCAATTAATCGTCTCCTTGACGACGAACACGTGCGTGAGGAGATCGTAGAACTGCAGATGCAGACTATATACTGCATGAATGCTGAGCAGGATACTGAGGAGATCCGAAAGAATTTCATGCCAACCCTTCTCAAGAACCAAAATCTTGAAATCACTCGCTATGGTATAAAAGAAAAAGAAGAAGATCCAATGGATGATATTCTTCATGGTGACGAGACTGACAAGCGCATGGAGGAGATGGAAGAGAGGGTCAGGCAGATGGCTGATATGCAGAAACGTGGAGTTGACATCTATTTTGGTGGCTTCTCAAAGATGAAACGCTTCGGCTTTTTCTATACACTCTGTAATTGGTTCATGCCTTTCTACAGCCATCATCCAGGTTTGGAACATCTTTCTCCAGAGGTATTGAACTCCGGTTTTCTGAAGTCTTTGCTTAGTGTGGGCCCCTTTTGTGACTCCGATAAATATAGCTTTTCTTTAGGATTAGCGTCTATATTCGATAAACTTCCTGGCAATATCAAGGAACTTTTGGATAATACAGAGTCGGCTAAAGTCCTCGGTGACAGTGGTATTGATGTCACTACACCGGCATATCTTCGGCGCCAGTACTTACAGGATCTTTATCGTTTCTTCCGCATTAATGATAGTCGTGGGCTATTTTATGATCCTTTTTCCGGGAAAGAAGGTCATCTCTTTATGGACAATGATATCTATTCTCCTAAACTCCATACTGTGGCACGGCGTCTTTTGCGTTTTCTCTTCAAACGCAGACAATATAAATCTGCCGAACTGATTTTGGATCGCTATTTTGATGCGTATGATAATGCCGATCTGCTTTTTAGGGCGCGTTTGATGATGAACAGTCAGCAATATGATCTTGCTGAAGAACTTTTCACTAAGGTTTTGGATAGTGATGCGGAGAATAAGACAGCCTTGCGGGGAGCGGCATTAGCTTCTTTCTATAATAGTCACTATTCTAAGGCTGAAAATCTGTATCGTTCTCTTGTGGACATCTACCCGGACAAAATACAGTTTAAACTCAATCTTGCCATCTCCCTAATAAATGGTGATAAATATGAAGATGGTGTGAGCACATTATATAAACTTTATTATGAAAATCCTGACGATGTTGACATTCAGCGTGCCTTAGCATGGGGATTGTTATGCAGCAAGCGCATCGAACAAGCTGAGAAGTTTTATAAGTTAATTCTTGGCTCTGAGTCTTGCACGGCTGCGGATAGATTAAACGGAGGGTATTGTGCTTGGTTTGGTGGGGATATTCGTCGGGCTGTCAATCTCTTCAAGGACTACCTTAAGTCCTCTGACAGCAAGACAGGCGAAACCCTGATGAGAAAGTTTCGGGAAGACAAGGAGATTCTTGATAGATATAAGGTTTCGGACGTAGACCGTATGATTATGGCCGGTCTGGCATAAGCCAAAAAGAATAAACATGAAAGGTCATGCACATGTGCATGGCCTTTCTCATGTCTTTCAGGCACTTTTATCCATTCATAGATGCTAAGAACTCGATGTTGTCCTTAGTACGTTCCATGCGATCATGGATGGTGTTCATGGCCTCTATTGGATTCATGTCTGCGATGTACTTACGCAGAATCCACATGCGGTCAAGAGTTGTCTTATCCTGAAGCAGGTCATCACGACGCGTACTTGATGCAACGAGGTTGACAGCAGGGAATATACGTTTGTTGGAAAGAGAACGGTCAAGTTGAAGCTCCATATTTCCGGTACCTTTGAACTCCTCAAAGATAACTTCATCCATCTTTGAGCCAGTATCTATAAGGGCTGTTGCGATGATGGTCAGAGAGCCGCCCCCTTCAATATTTCTGGCAGCGCCGAAGAAACGTTTTGGTTTCTGCAAAGCGTTAGCGTCAACACCACCTGTGAGGACCTTGCCTGATGCAGGTGATACTGTATTGTAGGCTCTGGCCAGTCGTGTGATGGAATCAAGGAAGATAACGACATCGTGCCCGCATTCTACCATGCGTTTTGCTTTCTCCAGAACGATGCCTGCAATCTTTACGTGTCTTTCTGCCGGTTCGTCGAAGGTGGAGGCAATGACCTCTGCGTTGACGGTACGGGCCATGTCGGTAACCTCTTCAGGACGCTCATCAATGAGGAGCATCATCAGATAGGCCTCAGGATGATTGGCTGCAATGGCATTGGCAATATTCTTCATAAGAATAGTCTTACCAGTCTTTGGCTGTGCCACAATCAGTGCACGCTGACCTTTACCAATGGGTGAGAAAAGGTCTACAATACGAGTCGAGAGGTTTGTCGTTGCAGGGTCGCCCGTGAGGTTAAACTTCTCATCAGGGAAAAGTGGAGTGAGGTTTTCGAAAGGAGTCCTGTCGCGGACTTCGTTTGGCGTGCGTCCATTGATTGTTGACACACTGGTAAGAGGAAAGTATTTTTCACCTTCCTTTGGTGGGCGTACGCGGCCCTCAATAACATCACCAGTCTTAAGACCAAAGCGTCTAATTTGGTTGGCAGGGATGTATACATCATCAGGAGATGACAGGTAGTTGTAGTCGCTGGAGCGGAGAAAACCATAGCCATCAGGCATGATCTCTAAAACACCATTAATTTCGATGATGTCATCAAAGTTGTATTCTTCTTTTTGAGGAAGAGCTTCTGGCTTGTCTTCTTCCGAAGCATTGTCGTATCTGGGACCTGTCGTAGGATTGTCAAGCATGTCGAAGTTGGGAACTACCCCCTGATCTTCTACAGGGATATCAACAACAGTGATGAAGTCGGTACCATCGCCAGGGTCACCTTCCCACACTTTCTCAGTTGGATTTTCTGTTTGCTCTTGGTCGTCTCCTTCATTGTTGCTAACGTTCTCCTCGTTATCAGAAGAAACCTCAGCGTTATTTTTTTCGTTGTGCTCCTGAACTTTAGCCTGCAGTTGCGCTATTTGGGTGTTATCGGGAAGGACTGTGTCAGTGCTGTTTTCCGTTGAATTATTAATGTTTTCAGCGGAAGAGTTTACAGTTTCTTCTTTCCCAGTCTGAGCTTCAGTCGTTTCAATCTCAGAATTCTCCATAGTATTGGTGGGTTGTGAGTCCAATTGTTCTTTGAGTTTTTCTATTTGAGCGATAATCTCGCGTTCTTTCTTTGTTTTAGGCCCGCGATGCTTTGGCATATTATTAAGTTGTGCCTCCAAATCAGCAATTTCTTTAACGGGGTCAGAGGGGAAATTGATAAGGTTCTCTTTTTCCTTATCTTTCTTTGCAATGCGATTTCTGCGCCTTTTAGGGGCGTCGGTCATAGGATTCTTACTTCCTTCAACTTCTGCCTGACGGTCCAGAATAGCATATACCAGGTCTTCTTGCTTTTCATACTGACTGGCATCAAGTTGTAACCCGACGGCTATGTCGGCAAGCTCGTTCCTGCTTTTTGCAGATAATTCGTCTTTGCTATACATAAAGGTATAAATGATTTATCGAAATAGAAGATGGTGTTTCAAAAGAAGAAACGCCCCATTCTTTAAAATTATGGTGCAAAGTTAATGAATTTCTTATTTAAATGCATGCTTATAAAGAAAAAAATCTTATCTTTGCAGAATAAATTTATAAAAAAGGCATTCTTGAAAGTTTCCAGATACATAATTTCGTTGGTATTTATGGCTGCTGTTTTGGCTGGCTGTAGCAGTTCGAGGAACCTCCCTGAGGCAAAATACCTTCTTGAGCGAGTGGAGTTGAAATCAGACATAAAAGGTGTCGACATATCAACTTTGGAGCCTTATGTCCGCCAGAAAGCCAATTTGAACTGGACTTCTTTCTTAAAAATCGGGAAAACAGCCGTTATCTACGATAGTATCCAAGCAGAAAGGTCTAAGGACGATCTTGTCCAAGCTTTGCGGAATCAAGGCTATATGCATGCATCGGTAGATATGGTAACTCATACTAGAAGGAAGAAATTGATTCTAGTTTACAATCTTCATCCTGGCGTACCATTTCATATTAATGCTATTAAATATGACATTCAGGATTCTATAATAGCAGGTATCCTTGCGAGGTATGCAGAGAAGCACAAAACAGATAAAGAGCGCCTTTTGCAGCCTGGTGACAGATTTACCGTGTCAGGACTTGATGCGGAGCGAAGTCGTATCACAAAGATACTCTTAGATTCTGGATACTATAAATTTCACAAAGACTTTATCCAGTATGCCGCTGATTCTGCTAAAAATGATAATGGGGTGACCCTCACGATGCAGCTGCTTAAATATCGAGCAAATAATGATGCTCCAGAGATATTACATCCAAGATATTCCATAAGGAAAATCAACTTTATTGGTAATGATGATGGGATGCCTCATCTTCGTCGCAGAGTTATGAATAACGCTACGTCTCTTGAGGAAGGTAAGTATTTTAGCGACACGGATTTAAAAACGACATACGGTAACTTCGGCCGTATGTCAGCGGTTAGATATACTAACATCAAATTCAAGGAAGTGCCAGACACTTCTCAGCTTGATTGCGATATTCAGCTTGACACCAGTCGTCCTTCAACGATAGCCTTTCAGCCGGAGGGAACCAATACAGCTGGTGACCTTGGGGCTGCAGCATCTATAACATATCAGAACCGTAATCTTCTACGCGGTTCCGAACTCTTCAGCCTACAGCTGCGTGGTGCCTTTGAGGCTATAACAGGGCTGGAGGGTTATCGTGACGAGAATTTTGTAGAATGGAGTGTGGAGTCTAAACTGCAATTTCCAAGATTTATTGCACCATTCCTATCAAGAAACTTCATTAGGAGAAGTACGGCGAGTACAGAGCTTTCAGTATCTTATGATATGCAGAACCGTCCTGAATTTCATAGACGAGTATTCTCTGCTGCTTGGCGATATCGATGGTCTAGTCCGGATAAGAAACTGACGTATCGGATTGATGTCCCTGACATTAACTATGTGTATATGCCTTGGATTAGTGAGACCTTTAAGCATGATTATCTTGATAGTGTGAGCAACAGAAATGCTATCCTACGATATAACTATGAGGATCTCTTCATCCTCAGACTTGGCTTTGCCTTGACCTATAACAATGGTATAGATGCCATGAGAGTGAACGTGGAGACAGCAGGCAACGTCCTGGATGCCTTAGCTTCCACCATGAATTTCCATACGAACAACAGCAATCAGCATACATTGTTCGGCATAGCGTATGCACAATATTTCAAGTTCGATTTTGACTATACGCGTTTGTTAAGGTTTGACTCCCGCAACACCTTGGCCTTACATGGGGATTTTGGCATAGCATATCCATATGGGAACAGTAGTATTCTGCCTTTCGAGAAAAGATACTTTTCTGGTGGAGCAAATAGTGTCAGGGGGTGGAGCGTCAGAGAGCTTGGGCCTGGCTCATATCGTGGTCAGGACGGGCGTATTGACTTTATAAATCAGACGGGCGACTTAAAACTGGATCTAAATGCAGAATATAGAGCATCACTTTTTTGGAAGTTTGATGGTGCTGTCTTTATTGACGCTGGCAACATCTGGACGCTTCGCAATTATCAGGAACAGCCTGGCGGACAGTTTAAGTTCTCGGAGTTCTATAAGCAGATAGCTGTGGCTTATGGATTGGGGCTTCGTTTGAATTTTAGCTACTTCATCTTGCGATTCGATTTTGGTATGAAGGCCATCAATCCAGCCTATACCAACAGTCATGAGCATTATGCCATCTTCCATCCTGATTTCAGTCGTGACTTCACGTTCCATTTTGCTGTGGGCCTGCCATTCTAAAAAATGATAGCTTTTTATCTTTTTCTGCTCTACATCTTTTATATATCCCCTTATTTTCGTATCTTTGCCACGAATTTCTACAAATATGTCTGGAAGAATTAGAATTAAGGATATTGCTGAGAAAGCAGGTGTCTCAGTAGGCACAGTGGACAGGGTCCTTCACAACCGTCCCAATGTGTCGGCAAAAGCGAGGGAGAGGGTTGAAAAAGCATTGAAGGAACAAAACTATAAGCCCAATGTCTATGCTTCTGCTTTGGCGTTCAATAAGTCTTATCATTTTAGTATGCTCCTGCCCAAGCATGAGCAGGTGGCTTATTGGGAGGAGATTGAGCAGGGAGCGAGAATGTCAGCGGAGACAAGACGAGTTTTTGGAGTGAGTTTGTCCATACTCTATTATGATCGTTTTGACGACGCCTCTTTTCTTGAGCAAGCCGAAATCTGTATTAAGGAAAAGCCTGATGGCGTGGTCATCGTTCCTGTCGAGTTAGATGTAACACGGCAGATTACGGAGAAACTCCATGAATTGAATATTCCTTTCATTCTCCTTGATTCTTATTTGCCTGACCTAAAGCCTTTATCATTCTTTGGACAGGATTCTTTCTCCAGTGGTCGTTTTGCCGCCAGAATGCTTATGCTTCTTGCAAGTCAGGAGACGGAGGTGGCGTTGATGAAGATTACAAGGAATGGGCGAGTCGTTAGCAAACAGCAGAGCAATCGAGAGGTGGGCTTCAGGCATTATATGCAAGACCATTTCCCTGCTGTTAAGATTGTAGATTTGGAACTTCCTTTTAATGGTACGCGACAGCAGTATGATGATATGTTAGAGAAGTTTTTTATAGATCATCCTAATATTCACCACTGCATTACGCTTGGTTCTAAAGCTCACGTCATGGGCGACTATCTCTTACGTGCGAACAGGCGTGAGACACAGATTATGGGATATGATATGGTAAAGAAAAATGCTGAGTGTATGAGGTTAGGAAGTGTATCTTTCCTTATTGCTCAGCATGCTTATCAGCAAGGTTATGGTTGTATTGATGCGCTCTTTAAGGCGATTGCTTTGAAAACCAAGATTCAGCCTGTCAATTATATGCCCATTGAACTTCTTACTCAGGAAAATGTTGATTTCTACAGAAGAACCCAACTGTAGGGAAATTAGCACGTTAAACGCATGGCCGGTATCGTAGCCAAGGAGATTTTGGATAAATATGGATAACGAAAAGGAAAATAGCAGCAACCCTAAGTTGGTAAAGAACTCTTGTCAGCAGGACCTGCATGCAAGCGGTAAGGTGTCCGATAAGGAAGCCATCAAGGAGAGAGTATCTTTAGGTTCCCACAGCAACCACAACTCAGAATCTGTTTCGACGAAGTCTGAGAATGGTGTTGGTGGTCTTCTTGCTCTCTCTCCTTTAATCGTCTTCATAGGTCTTTACCTGTTATTGAGTATCATTGCAAGGGATTTCAGTCGGGTGCCCATGTCTGTAATATTTCTCTTCGCAAGCGTCTATGCCATCTTTATATCTAAGAATTTTTCTCTTCGTCAGCGCATAGATATCTACAGTAGAGGGGCGTCAACGCCCAACCTTCTCCTCATGTTGTGGATTTATGTCCTTGCCGGAGCCTTCGCTCAATCAGCAAAGGATATGGGAGCCATTGATGCCACAGTAAACTTTACCCTACATGCAGTCCCATCGGGACTGCTTCTTCCGGGACTCTTTGTGGCAGCATGTTTCATATCCATCTCCATCGGAACAAGTGTCGGTACCGTTGTCGCTCTTGTGCCCATAGCTGCAGGCGTGGCACAATCCACAGGGAGCAATGTCGCTTTGATGACAGCTGTCATTGTGGGCGGTGCTTATTTCGGTGATAATCTTTCCTTTATATCTGATACCACTGTCGTTGCCACGCAAAGTTTAGGCGTGAAGATGAGTGATAAATTTAAAGTCAATTCCATAATTGTATCTCCAGCTGTTGTCGTCGTTTTGGCTATCTACACTTTTCTTGGCTGGGGCATGGCGGAACCGCCACATGTCGGGCACGTAGAGATTATTAAGGTGTTGCCTTATCTTGCGGTTTTGGTAACTGCTGTTTGTGGTTTAAATGTCATGGCCGTTCTTGTCACGGGAATTGTCCTCTGCGGAATTATAGGAATGGCTTTTGGCGACTATAATTTTTATGGCTGGCTCGATGCTATGGGTAAGGGCATTGTGAGCATGGGAGAGCTTATTATTATCGCAATGATGGCCGGTGGCATGCTTGAGATAATTCGTACCAATGGGGGAATTGATTTCATTATCCATAAGTTGACGGCTAAGGTCAACGGCAAACGAGGTGCTGAGGCATCTATAGCCGCTCTCGTCAGTCTTGTCAACCTTTGTACAGCCAATAACACGGTGGCTATTCTCACTGTCGGCAACATTGCCAAGAGAATCAGTGAGAGATATGGTGTCGACCCTCGAAAGGCTGCAAGTATCCTTGACACTTTCTCATGTATGGTGCAGGGCATCATTCCTTATGGAGTGCAGATGTTGTTGGCAGCAGGACTCGCTAAGTTGCAGCCAGTAGAGATAATTCCATATCTCTATTACCCTTTCGCTATCGGTGTGACTGCAATATTGTCCATCCTTCTGCGTTATCCAAAGAAATACTCATGACTTATGGATATCATAGCTCGTAATTTTTTTCGCGTCCTTCGTTGTGGTGCGCTGGACGATAATGAGGTGATGGAGCCTATGTCATATTTTAAATGGCGTAGGCTTTCGCAGATGGCCATAGCACAGCATGTGGAGGAAATTACTGAAAAGGGACTAAAGTCCCAGCCGCATGATGTTTGGTTGAATATCCCGGAAGGTATAGTCTGTCATAAAGAAAATGATTCACAAATAAAGTCCTTCACTCTTAGTGATAGATTATTGGACAGACGTTTCAGGAAAATCAAGCAAAAGGAGCTTCATGCCATTGATACTAATGTTGGAGCTTTAGATGTCCTGGAGATAATCGTCTCCACGGTATCTTCCATGTTGAACCATGGTATCATGATTCGTGGTATCTTGGAATTGGGCATGTACTTGCGCACAAAGGGGGATAAGGTTGATTTTCTCAAGTTGGACAAGTGGTTGGGCAAACTGCAACTCCGACGGATGGCACAGCTACAGGGTAGCATGCTTATAGCTGTGTTCAATTTTGATAAGGAAGAATTGCCTTTTGTCAATAGGGTAGAGCCCTCTGCCTACAACCTTGTTATCCGCTCTGTTCTGCACACGGCTAATGATACTGCTGAAGAGTGGCATTTCCGACAGAACAGGTCAGGATTCGTTACTAACAACTCCTCCCTTCTACGTCGAAACCTTCGGCGTAGTCTGCGGTATCTTGTCTATGCACCTATAGAGACGGTTAGCAACTTCTTCAGTAACTTTGCAAAGTCTCTACAGGAGATAGAGGAATGAGGATACCGGATGTGGAATAGTTGATAGCTGCTGATAATATTTGAAAATATAGTAAACAAAAAAGCGAAATCCGTAAGGATTTCGCTTCTAAGAGGTGCGTGGCGGAGTCGAACCGCCTTAAGTGGTTTTGCAGACCAGTACCTGACCGTTCGGACAACGCACCATTTTTTTTGTTTGCGAGTGCAAAGGTAGGAACAAATCTGCTAACCACCAAATTTTTCTCTGACTTTTTTCTTATTTCTTACATTCCAACCACTATTTCTTACGCTCCATGGAACATGTAAGCTTTCATCGTGTCTGCTGTAAGCCGTGTGAAGAGTTCTAAGGTCAGTTGATCTGCGACTTCGAGGGCCTTGTTCAAAATTTCATCACTGAAATCTTGAAGCATATCCTGTGCCTCCATCGGTTTCTCCTTGTAGATAGCGAGATATCGGGCCTCAAACTCCTTTTGACGCTCATCATTCTCAGCTTCAAGCTTCGTATAGGTCTCTTTGACAAGAGGGGCATACGCATTATAGTTTGTCATGGCAAGCGTCATCACCTTGCGGAACTTCCAGTAGGCGGAGTCATCAGAGCAGTGATTGTCACCAATGCTGTATGCCTTAGGGAAGCTCTTTATTCCTTGGTAGATCGGGAGAAAGACACCGAGATCAGCCATTCCATTAGCTACGTAGGTAATATGACCGATAGCTTCCGGCAGCCATGGACGCACTTGTAGCAGATGCGTTTGGGTTGTACGGAAGATAGAGACAGGGCGCCAGGGCTCCTTACCGTTATTATGGAGATATGGGTCGTGGTCAGTGCCGTCATAGTGGAAGCGGAAGGCTTTGCGCAATTCTGCAATTCCTATGTGGCCACTGTCCGGAACAGCATAGACAGGGAAGTTGTTGATGTCTACATTCTGCTTCATCGATGGTGTGAAGAGACCTTGCAAGCCCCATACGCGTGTATAGTTATAGGTATGGTCGGCGATGTCATCTTTCGAGTAAGCCTTGTGGAAGTCAAACTTCTCGCTTGGATCCCAAAGTCCGTTTTCCTCTGCATAGGAGAGCAGTCTACTGTCAGCGAGGAAGTTCTCCTTATCGTTAGGGTCATAGTCACGGAACCGGCTCTGATTGCCTGTAACAAAATATTTGTCGTTAGGGATACGGCAGGCGAGCCAATGGTGTCCGCAGGCATTCTCGAGATACCATGTCTCTTTATTGTCGATAAAGCCAATACCGAAGCCCTCGGCAGATCCATATTTCTCGATCATCGCTCCGAGCCTCTCAACGCCTTCGCGGGCTGTGCTGACATATGGCAGAACCGTATTGTAGGTACAGTTCTCTGCCAGTCCATCCGCAACGTATGGGTCGTTTTTCAAAGCTTCAGGGCTTGAGAATATTGTCTCTGTCGAACTCTCGCCTACTCCGGCAGTGTTGAAGCCAGCGCTTCCCCACTCATGGTGGTATTGATAGTCGGGTAGGGCAGTGTACCCGAAGCGCTTCTTGGGCAGTGGACAGCGGAAGGCGCTGTCGTCAGCTACAAACTCCTCCGGACCGTTCTCGGTCTCGGGAAATACCAACCAGTTCTTACAACGCATAGCATCGAAGTCTTCGCTGCGTGCATAGATGCGTGAACCGTCACCTGTGAGGTCTCCACCTACGATAATGGTGGTGCACTCAGACAAGTTCATCTTCTTTTGTTTTTCCATGGTATATATTTTTCTCGGCAATGCCGAAATGTAACTTTCCTTGACTCTGCTCCCCTAAGGCTTAATGCTTTCCAAGTGAGCGGATCCAACGTATTGGATGTTTGAGGATATTGGAGATGCCTGACTTTTGGGCAGAATCGGCTGGCTGCGCCTTCACCGACTTGCTCTGTTGAGTATTGGTCTGCGACTGTTGTCCGCGCTGCTTGTCGGCAAACTTATGGCGGCTACGTTGGCGACGGGCTTTCTCCTGGGGCACAGCATTCTCGTTACGACTGTTGTTTTTACGTGTGTTTCGCTCCTTGTTGCTTTGCTCTTCATGCTTATGAGCGTTTTGAGCATCACGTGCCTCATTGCCCTGCCTGTTCTGCCGTTTAGCTTCATTTGGCTGGTTGTCATTGCGCCGCTGGCGTGGCTTGGCATTGACTCGCTGACCATTGCTGTGATTCTCACTGGCAGCAGCCTGCTGTTCAGCCCGCTTGGTCGTTTTGTCTTGAGCGCTGCTCTCAGGACGGCGCGAGCGATTACGCTGCTTGTTATCGCGGTGAGAAGTATTGTCACGGTCTTTACGGCGGCGGCTTTTTGCCGAGGTCTTGCCAGGACGACGCGACGTGACATATTCCGGACCTTCTCCGCATCCTTCAGGAAGCGGATTCTTCGTGATGTCTTTTTCTAAGAACTTCTCTATCTCGTGAAAAGCATACATGTCGTCCTCGTTGACCAATGTAATAGCAACTCCATCTCTGTCGGCTCGTGCAGTGCGGCCTATGCGGTGAACATAGTCTTCAGCATCGTGAGGTACGTCGTAGTTGATGACCATGGCGATGTCGTCGATGTCTATGCCGCGCGATAAGATGTCTGTAGCCACGAGAACATCAATCTGTCCACTCTTGAACTTGAACATTATCTCGTCACGTTGAGCCTGATCCAGATCAGAGTGCATCTCACCGCTGTTTATCTTCATGTGCTGCAAGGCCTGGTTGATTTGTTTCACCTTCATCTTACTGCCTGAGAAGATGATAACCCGCTTCAGGTCTCCAGCTTTAAAAATATCTTGGATAATAGAAAGCTTCTGCGTCTCATAGCACAGATAAGCACTCTGCTGTATTTTCTCGGCTGGCTTGCTGACAGCAAGTTTGATCTCTACAGGGTTTTTAAGCAGTGTCTGGGCAAGCTTCTCAATGTCTTTAGGCATCGTAGCCGAGAACATTATCGTCTGACAAGTCTTGGGCAGTTTTGAGGCTATCTTCATAATATCGTCAGAAAAGCCCATGTCAAGCATACGGTCAGCCTCATCAAGAACAAAGAAGCTCACCTTCGACAAGTCGATGTTCCCCATAGAGATATGTGAGATAAGTCTTCCGGGTGTAGCGATGATGACGTCGGCACCCAGTCGCATACTCTTCATTTCTTGGTCGTATCGATTGCCATCATTGCCACCATATACTGCAACACTGGAAACATCCGGCAGATAGTAGGCAAAGCCCTGCATGGCCTGGTCTATCTGCTGTGCCAGCTCGCGCGTTGGTGACATCACGATGCAATTGACGGCATCCTTGGGGTAGCCGCCATCGTCAAGTTTGGAGAGTATGGGAAGCAGATAAGCTGCTGTCTTTCCTGTACCGGTTTGGGCGACACCTAACACATCACGGCCGTCCAGTATTTGTGGTATGCACTGTTCCTGAATAGGGGTACAATCCTCGAAATGCATGTCATAGAGTGCATCAAGGATGTTGTCATTAAGATCTGTTTCTTCAAATTTCATTTTTCTTTCTTTAAAATAGGGATGGATACTGTCTGTTCTGCTTCATTAGTTGGGAGCCTGTCTGTAGCAGAAAAAAGCAATTATTGCGAAGACGATGTTCGGCATCCACGCTGCCAACATTGGGGGGAAACCAGCATTGATGGCCAGCGTTGACGAAATCGTCTGGAACATGATATAGGCAAATGACAGAGCCAGACCGATGCCTAAATACATTCCCATGCCTCCTTTGCGTTTCCGTGCTGACAGAGAGGCACCGATAATGGTGAGAATGAAGGAGGCAAAGGACGACGCGATGCGTTTATAGTATTCTACCTGATATTGCACCACATTACCTGAACCTCTGTCTATCTGTTTGGAGATATAGTCTTTCAGCTCGGGTGAGGTGAACGTCTCCTGCTGGCCTTTCGAGTAGACCAGGTCGGTAGGCTCCATCTGTATCAGTGAGTCTTTCATGGCTCCTGTGGTAATATGCTCCCGGAGGCCTTTAAGCTGTCGTACCTTCCAGTTCGTCAGCTTCCAGTGATATTTAGAGTCTGAGATGGTATCATACTGCACCTCCATAGCTGTGAGATGAGACACCAATTTCTTATTCTCAAACTTGTCAAGACAGAAGCCGTAGCCGTGCTTATTATTGTTGTCGTAGTGCTGAATATATGCGATAACGCCAGGTGCAACTTGAAGCTGAACATTCTCGGCTGCCGTATTCTTCTTCTTATTCTTATACATCGTCTCAAAGTTTTGTCTGATGACGGTGCCGTGTGGAATGACATAGGCTGAGAGATAATAGGATAGCCCCGAGAGCAAGACGCAGGTAAACATGTACGGACGGAGCAGGCGCTTGAACGATATACCGGTGGCCAGAATCGCTATTATCTCTGAATTGCCAGCAAGCTTCGAGGTAAAGAATATGACGGCAATAAAGACGAATAGCGCACTGAAGAGATTGGCAAAGTACGGAATGAAGTTGGCATAATAGTCAAAGACTATAGCACTCAGTGGGGCATGGTATTGCGTAAACTTAGCCAAGTTCTCGTTGATGTCAAAGACGATAGAAATAGAGATGATGAGTGCAATAGAGAAAAAGTAAGTCCCTATAAACTTTTTGATGATATACCAGTCTATTCTCTTTATATACCGGAACGGGTTCAGAAACTTCAGAAACTTCAGTCTCCTGCCTGTCCAGCCGATCATGCGCTGTAGTGTCTTCGTATGCGCCGCTATCCATCGGAAGAATCTGTGCAGCCATGCCGGGTGCTGCGCCAGATATCGCCCTACCTTATAGAGTCGCCGGTGCTTTCTGATGTTGCTGAAACTCTTCTTGCGCTTAGACCGTGATATGTGAGCTTTTGTTTCGCTATCCATCATTTTTTCAGCTTAATACGTTAGTCTGCCTAAATCCTTACTCCCAACTGGTCAATGATGCCACTCTTCCATTTGGTAAAGTCGCCATCTATAATATGTTGGCGGGCATCAGTGACCAGACGTAGATAGAAGGCCAGGTTATGGATGCTTGCTATCTGTAGGGCCAGATATTCGCCAGCCTTGAAGAGGTGGTGAAGATAAGCTTTCGTAGTCACTCTGTCTATGTCGCAGCCGTCAGGGTCGAGGGGCGTAAAGTCCATCTCCCATTTCTTATTATGCATATTCATCGTGCCGTTATAGGTGAAAAGCATGGCGTTGCGGCCATTACGGGTAGGCATGACACAGTCGAACATGTCAACCCCTCGCTCTATGCCTTCCAGAATATTCTGTGGAGTACCTACCCCCATGAGATAACGGGGTTTGTCCTTGGGCAGAATGTCATTAACAACTTCTATCATCTCATACATCACCTCGGTAGGCTCACCAACAGCCAGACCACCGATAGCGTTGCCATCAGCTCCTTTATCAGCGACAAACTTGGCAGCCTCTCGGCGTAAATCCTTGAAAGTGCAGCCTTGTACAATGGGGAAAAGGCTTTGGTTATATCCATAGAGCGGTTCTGTCTCCTTAAAGCGTTTGATGCATCTGTCAAGCCAACGCTGCGTCATCCCAAGGCTTTTCTTGGCATAAGCATAATCGCTCATGCCGGGAGGACACTCGTCAAGTGCCATCATGATGTCGGCACCGATGATACGCTCTGTGTCCATTACATTCTCAGGGGTGAAGAAGTGTTTTGAACCATCGATATGCGAGCGGAACTCACATCCTTCCTCACTAAGTTTTCTGATGCCTGTCAGTGAGAAGACCTGGAAGCCGCCGCTGTCTGTCAGAATAGGACGCTCCCAACCATTGAAACCATGTAGCCCTCCGGCGGCGCGGAGCACCTCGAGCCCTGGTCGGAGATAAAGATGGTAGGTGTTGCCAAGGATAATCTGGGCTTTCACCTGCTCACGTAGCTCGCTGAAGTGCACAGCCTTGACGGTTCCAGCAGTGCCCACTGGCATGAAGATAGGCGTACGTATCTCGCCATGGTCTGTGGTGATAAGTCCTGCACGTGCATCAGAAGCAGAATCGGTATATTGAAGTGTAAAATTCATCTTTATTATTTCTTTTCGGCACTGTTGTCCTCTGGTATTGTGAAGTCGACGGGAGAGTCTACCTTCTCGTTGGTGAGTGCAAACGCCCATACCTCACTGACATTCTCAACATAGTGGAATGTAACGCCCTTGCGGTATTTCTCGGGAATCTCTTCCACATCTTTCTTGTTCTCCCGGCAGATGACGATATCTGTGATGCCGGCGCGTTTGGCTGCAAGAATTTTCTCTTTGATGCCACCCACGGGAAGAACCTTACCGCGAAGGGTTATCTCACCCGTCATAGCCGTCTTTATTCTCACCTTCCGTTGTGTGAGGGCTGAAGCGATGGACGTGGCCATTGTGATTCCGGCAGAAGGACCATCCTTGGGGGTAGCACCCTCAGGAACGTGGATATGGATGTTCCAGTTGTCGAAGACCCTGTAGTCTACGCCGAGCTCGTCACAGTGCGCCTTGACATATTGCAGAGCAATGATAGCACTCTCTTTCATCACATCTCCGAGGTTACCGGTCAGGGTGAGTTTGCCGCCTTTGCCCTTGGAGAGTGAGGTCTCAATAAAGAGAATTTCACCTCCTACGCTTGTCCAGGCCAGTCCTGTCACAACACCGGCATAATCATTGCCCTGATAGATATCACGATAGAAAGGTGGCTTACCAAGAAGCCCTTCAATATCTGTATCTGTAATAGGCTTCTGTGGAAGTATGTCTTCCATAGCCTTGCGGAAGGCTATCTTGCGGAATACCTTGTTGATCTGCTTTTCCAGCTGTCTTACGCCACTCTCGCGGGTATACTGGTCGATGATTTTTTCCAGCCCTTGCTTGGTGAAGCGAATCTTGGGAGTGACCGTGTCAAGTCCTGTGTTCTTCAACTCCTTAGGCACAAGATGCCGCTTGGCTATCTCCACCTTCTCCTCTGAGATATAGCCGGAGACTTCTATAATCTCCATGCGGTCGAGTAGGGGGCGTGGGATAGTTGACAGGTCGTTGGCCGTTGCTATAAAAAGAACTTTGGACAGATCATAGTCCACATCAAGATAGTTGTCGTGGAATGCATTGTTCTGCTCCGGATCGAGGACTTCCAGCAGTGCTGAAGCCGGATCCCCATTATAGTTCGCCTGCGAGACCTTGTCAATCTCGTCGAGAATGAACACAGGGTTGGATGAGCCGGCTTTCTGTATGCTCTTTATGATACGGCCTGGCATAGCCCCAACGTAGGTGCGTCGGTGACCGCGTATCTCACTCTCATCGTGTAGACCACCTAATGATACCCTCACGTACTTCCGCTGCATGGCAGAGGCGATGCTTTTACCGAGCGAGGTCTTACCCACTCCTGGAGGGCCATAGAGGCAGAGGATGGGGGACTTCAAATCGCCACGAAGCTGCAGGACAGCAAGATACTCCAGAATACGCTCCTTCACTTTCTCCATACCATAATGGTTGTGGTCCAGAATGGTGCGCGCACGCTTGAGGTTGAGGTCGTCTTTCGTACAGTAGTTCCAGGGCAAGGCAACGAGTTGGTCGAGATAGTTCAACTGCAAACTGTATTCTGGACTTTGCGGGTTGAAAGTCTCAAGCTTATCCAGCTCCTTGGCAAAGGTCTTGGCAATGTTCTCAGGCCAGTCTTTGCCTTTCGCCTTCTCCTCCAACTCCTTACGGGCTGAGGACTCATCATTGTCGCCAAGCTCCTCCTTGATGTTCTTCATCTGTTGGTGGAGGAAGTATTCTTTCTGCTGCTCGTTCAGGTCAACGCGTGTCTTCCGCTTGATATCGCCTTTGAGATTTTCAAACTGTATCTCACGGCTTTCCACCTTCAGCAACTCCAAAGCGCGCTCGCGGATGTCGTCAATCTCAAGTAGCTTAATCTTGTCCTTGACGGGGAAGGGGAGATTGGTACACGAGACATTGATGAGCAGAATATTGTCTTTGATATTTCTTATGGTCAGTGAGCTCTCATCGGGGATGTCCTCGCTGACAGTTATCAACTCATTTGTCGATGACCTCACGTTGTCGACAATTGTCTTGAATTCTGTACTTCCTTTTTCAGGGTAGCTCTCTGGAAGTGGGCTGACTTGGCCTTTTAAGTATGAACGGTGAGAGGTGATGCTGTCGAGATGGCAACGCCCGGTAGCCTGGAAAATGGCAGTGATACTGTCAGTGCCTGGCATCTCTATAAAACGCACCAGCTTGGCGTAGACACCATGGTCATACAGGTCGTTCTTACCTGGGTCGTCCAGCTCAGGATTCTTCTGGCAGAAGATAGCGCACAGACGTTTGCTGGGATTCTTGGCAAGATAGTGGGTAAGGTTCAGACTCGATTTTCTACCCATCATGATTGGTACGAGAACGCCCGGGAAAACTACCATATTGCGTGTAGGCAATATGGGAAGCAATCCCTCGTAGGATTCTGATATCAAATTAGTGACATCGCCCTCAAAGTCGGCAAACATCTGTATCGTAGTATTTCCTTTTGATTTGTCCATATTTTATAAAATGCTTTGCAAAGTTACTAAGAATATAATAAATATGTGCATAATAACGTTGTAAAAGTATGAATGACGTCTTTAAATTCAAGTGTTTTTCGGTTTCCCAAAGGCTTAGCGCGATGAAAGTTGGCACAGATGGGGTTCTCTTAGGTGCATGGGCCAAAGGCGGCGACCATATCCTGGATATTGGTTGTGGCACTGGCGTTATCGCTCTGATGATGGCACAAAGGTATCCTCATAGTATTGTCCAGGGAGTAGATATTGATGCTGATGCTGCAGCGGAAGCCGGAGAGAACGTAAAGGCTTCCCCTTTTGCGGAACGTGTCAGTATTTTTCATACACCCTTGCAATCCTTTACGCCGACGAAAAAGTTTGATGCCATCGTCTCCAATCCTCCCTTTTTTAATCATGGATTTACTACGCCCGATAAGGCGCGCCGTATGGCCCGGCAGACCACCTCTCTGTCTTTTGCCGACATCACAGAATTTGCTGCTAAGTGGTTGACAGCAGAGGGAGATTTGTCTGTGGTATTACCTGTAGAGGAGCTATCGGAATTCTCTTTTCAGGCATCCCTGCGTGGACTTTTCTTAGCACGCGAATACAGCGTCAAAACAGTAGCGAATAAAGCGCCCAAACGTTGCCTTGTATCATACACGTTGTCGAGGCCTAAAACCCTTGATAAACAGATAGTAGTATTAATGGATGGTCAGTGTGAGAGAACGGCTTGGTACCATGCTCTCACACAAGATTTCTATATTTCCTAACTTAGCGACGTTGTCTTTTTTGACTCTGCTTGACGTTATAATCTTTTGCTGAAAGATGCTTGCTGTAAAGAATGTTGCCCGTCTTATTCGAGCGGAATACATAATTGAAGTTATAGGACGCTTCTTTGTAGACTTTCATCGTCGTGTTCTCCCGCAAGCCTTCTGTGAGCTCCTTGTCCAATAATTTTTTTGACTTGTTGATGGTCTCTATATTATCCGCTTTATCAGTAAATCTGTAGTAATAATTGAAAGTCTTGGTATCTCTGTCGAAGGTTACGCTGTCGGTGACAACATAATTCTCCGGTGGAGTGGGGCAGTAGCGCTCTGTATAGTCTGCTGCCATCTTCGCGGCACGGTCTTCAAGTGTGGCATGATGGCACGATGTGATCATTATTGTAGCCATTATAATCCAAATAAATCTTCTCATTCTTTGCAAATGCGTTATTTTTTACGCAAAGTTAGGAAAAATATACGGTGAGACGATGTTTTTTCCGTATTATTTTTGTAACTTTGCCATAAGGAATTGAGAAGAAAGCATGGAAAATATCCGTAATTTTTGCATTATAGCACATATTGATCATGGAAAGTCTACATTGGCTGACCGTATGCTCGAATACACCAAGACCATAAAAATCACCGAGAATCAGATGCTCGATGATATGGACTTGGAGCGGGAGCGTGGCATTACCATCAAGAGTCATGCCATACAGATGGAGTATGCGCTGAATGGGAAAAACTATCTTCTTAATCTTATTGATACTCCGGGACATGTGGACTTCAGCTATGAAGTTTCACGTAGTATTGCTGCTTGCGAGGGTGCTCTGCTTGTCGTTGATGCCACCCAAGGCGTGCAGGCACAGACTATCTCTAATCTTTATATGGCTATTGACCATGATCTGGAAATCATACCTGTCATCAACAAGATAGATATGCCTAACGCTATGCCTGATGAGGTTGAGGACGAGATAGTAGACCTGATAGGCTGTGATCCGAGCGATATCATCCGTGCCAGTGGCAAGACAGGAGAGGGCGTTCCCGATATCCTTAAAGCTGTCGTAGAGCGGATACCTGCTCCAAAAGGTGACACTCAGGCTCCTTTGCAGATGCTGATCTTTGACTCTATCTTTAATTCTTTCCGGGGAATCATCGTGCTCGGGAAGGTCGTCAATGGTAAAGTCCGACAGGGCGAGAAGGTGAAGTTCGTGCAGACAGGCATGGAATACACTGCTGATGAGGTTGGTGTATTGAAGATGGACTTGGAGCCTCGGAAAGAACTCTCCACGGGAGAGGTGGGATACATTATCTCCGGAATAAAGGATGCGACAGAGGTAAAGGTCGGCGACACCATAACGTCTGTGGAGAACCCCTGCCAGAAGGCTATTGAGGGCTTCCAGGAGGTGAAACCGATGGTCTTCGCCGGTGTCTATCCTATTGATCCTGCGGAATATGAGAATCTGAGAAGCTCATTGGAGAAGCTGCAGCTCAACGACGCCAGCCTCACGTTCCTGCCCGAGTCTTCGCAGGCTTTAGGGTTTGGATTCCGTTGTGGATTCCTGGGCCTCTTGCATATGGAGATCGTACAGGAGAGACTGGACAGAGAGTTCAATATGGAAGTGATTACCACAGTTCCTAACGTCTCCTACAAAGTATATACCAAGCAGGGACAGGAGCTGGAGGTTCATAACCCCAGTGGTCTCCCGGACCCTACCGAGATAGACCATATAGAGGAACCTTACATCAAGGCAAGCATCATCACTTCGTCTGATTATATAGGCCCCATCATTAAGTTGTGTCTTGACAAGCGGGGCGAACTCCTTGACCAGCAGTATATCTCCGGCAATCGTGTAGAACTTCACTTTATGTTGCCTTTGGGAGAGATTGTGATTGATTTCTATGATAAGTTGAAGTCTATTTCTAAAGGATATGCGTCTTTCGACTATCATATTGACAGTTTCCGACCTTCCAAACTTGCCAAGCTCGATATTCTGCTCAACGGAGAGCCTGTTGATGCACTCTCAACGCTCACGCATCAGGATAACGCTGTGACAATGGGTCGGCAGATGTGCCAAAAGTTGAAAGAGCTCATTCCGCGCCAGCAGTTCGATATTGCCATACAGGCAGCTATAGGCGCAAAGATTGTTGCGCGTGAGACAGTGAAGCAGGTCAGAAAAGATGTGCTGGCTAAGTGCTACGGAGGCGATGTGAGCCGAAAGCGCAAACTGCTCGAGAAGCAGAAGAAAGGTAAGAAGCGCATGAAGCAGATTGGCAACGTACAGGTGCCGCAGAAGGCGTTCTTGGCCGTTCTAAAGCTTGACTGACATGTAGATAAAAATGATACCTAAACTGATAATATAGAGATGAAAGATTTGCAAAACACAACGCGAGATATCGCACGTGAGCTTGCACGCAAGTACAGTACGATGACCCATGAGGAGCTCGATACCTTAGAGAGCATCCTTGTGCCAAAGAAATTTGCAAAGGGCGAAATGATCCTCAAAGAAGGGGATGTTTGCGAGAGCATATACTATATCGACAAGGGACTCATACGACAGTTCTACTATAAGAATGAAAAGGAGCTTACCGAGCATATCGGTGCTGAAGGGGAGATTTTCATGTGTATAGAAAGCCTCTTCCGTGAGGAACCGACCAAATTGCAGGTAGAGGCGCTGGAGCCTTGCCAGCTCTACCTCATCCCGAAGCACAGATTGGAGCAGGTGGCTCTTCACAATGTCAACATTCAGATACTCTATCGTAAGATTTTGGAAGAGAGCCTTATCGTGTCACAGGTTCATGCTGATCTGTTGCGCTTCGAGACGGCTCAGAACCGCTATCTGCGGCTCTGCAAGCTGAAGCCGCAGGTGGTGTTGCGTGCACCGCTGGTGTATATTGCCAGTTATTTGCAGATGACACCAGAGACCCTCAGCCGCGTCAGATCAGCTACGGTATGAAGCCGCTATGACCCTATATACAAAAAGGTGAGCCAGAAGTTTTTGGCTCACCTTTCTTCTTTATGTGGCATATTTGTTAGATGCGCAGATCCTTCAGGATGTCAGCCATCTTTTGTTTTGTCTCTATGTTTGTTGGAACGAGCGGAAGACGGAGCACATTTTCTATGAGTCCCATGTCGTTAAGCAAAGCTTTGACACCGGCAGGATTGCCGTCTACAAACAATAGCTTGTAAAGCTCTGTGAACTTATGGTGTATCTTTCTGGCAGCCTCGTACTCACCGTTGACCTCCAGGCGTATCATCCTTGAAAATTCTTTTGGCAGGGCATTGCCGATAACGGAGATAACGCCAACAGCGCCACTGGCTATCATGGAGAAGGTAAGTGCGTCGTCACCACTGATTACTTCAAAGTTGTTGGGCTTATTCTTCAGTATCTCATCAATCTGCTCCAGACTGCCGGAGGCTTCCTTGATAGCCACAATATTCGGGCAGTCCTTGGCAAGCCGCACGGTGGTAGGTGCCTTCATGTTGACACCTGTACGTCCCGGAACATTGTATAGCACGAGGGGTAGGGGAGCCTCCTTGGCGATGGCTTTAAAGTGCTGGTACAAGCCTTCCTGCGAGGGCTTGTTGTAGAAGGGGCAGATACTCAGAATACCATCAATACCACTCCAGTCGGTGCTCTTCATCTCTTCTATGACGGCATGCGTGTTGTTGCCTCCACAATATTTTAGAAGAGGAATACGGCCTTTATTGACGGACTTGATAACTTCCGTGATTTTGTCCTTCTCCTCGCGTGTAAGGCAAGGGGCCTCAGCTGTAGTTGCCAGTATGCAGAGAAAGTCGGCATTATTGTCTATCTGGTATTCCACAAGCCGCTCAAGAGCCTTGTAGTCTACTTCTCCTGTCTCTGTAAAAGGCGTTATAAGCGCAATACCCAAGCCTTTGAATATGTTCTGTGCCATAAATGATTACTTTAATACGCTTTGGTGCGTCAATTCTCTTTGCAAAGGTAGTTGTTTTGTTTCTAACTGCAAAGGATTTTGCCTATTTACTTCCAATAAATAATAATACCATGCTGATTAATACCAAACAGAGGTCAATCGCCTTGGCTTTGAGGTTATTTTCATGGAAGATGGCGGCTCCAAAGAGAAAACTGACAATGACACTGCCACGACGAATCATGGAGACTATAGAAATCATAGCACCGGGGATGCTCAGCGCATAGAAATACATGAAGTCTGCAATCGAGAGGAAAACGCTGATGCCCAAGATGCACCAGTCCCAGTGGAACTTGTCTTTCTGCCGGCGCGGCCACCAAATGACGATAAGTATGATAAGCATCATGGCAGACTGGTAGATATTGTACCAGGATTGCACGGCCATACGATTGATGCCTACACCTCCGTCGGCTGGCGAGGCCATCAGAAATTTGTCATATAAGCCACTGACAGCTCCGAGGACGGCTGCTGCGACGATGCAGGCTATCCATCTGTTATGTGAGAAATTGATGCCTTCCCGTTTGCCAGAGCGGCTGAGCATAAAGAATGATGTGATGGCTACAGCAACACCGGCCCATTGCCATCCATTGAGCTGCTCACCAAAGACGAGCAGAGCACCTATAAGCACCATGACAGGGCGCGTTGCATTGATGGGACCTACGATTGTCAAGGGCAGATGCTTCATTCCGATATATCCGAAAAACCAACTGGAGAGGACGATGACGCTTTTAAGAAGTATATATTTGTGCATCTCCCAACCGCCACCTGCGACAAAGAAGATGGTTCCGTCAAGCAAATGTGTTGAGGAGGACAACACGATGAGTGGCAGAAAAATGAGTGAGCAGAAAATGGTGTTTAACAATAATACCGGAATCACCGCGTTGCCTTGGAGAGACTTTTTCTTGAAGACATCATAAAAACCGAGCAATGCTGCTGAGACGAATGCAAATATTAGCCACATAATAGTATATTATCCTTCAAAACTTCTTGGAAAGTAAAACTCTATGCAAAGGTAACAAAATTATAGCTCTGTAACAAATGATATTTCAGTCTTTTTCGCATTAATTCTATTCGTCGTTATGATCGGTGGCATATGCCGCAGATATCGTTGGCATTTGCCACGGACTTCTTTGGCATATGCCACAGATATCGTTGGCATTTGCCGTGCATCGTGATGGCCCATAGGGAGAGATTTTGCAGCAAAGCTGCGCTTCCCTCTCGTTATATAGCTTTGTGTGTATTAGTACGCTTATGATAAATAGGATGGGTCGCGAAATATGGCTCAGAAGTTACGGAAGTACGGAAGTCACGGAAGTTTCAGTCAAATGGCTGCCATTATAAAAAATAAAAAGGAGCAGCCACAAGGCTACTCCTTCAGGTATTTTGCAAACTTGAATTTACTTGTTGTTCTTGACCTTGTCAACGTAAGCATCAATGACGGCAACGGCTGTCACGTTGATGACATCGCTGACACTGGCCTCAAAATCGGTGAAATGTATCGGCTTGTTAAGACCCATCTGGACAGGACCGATGACCTCACAATCAGGATCCAGTGCCTTGATCATCATATAGCTGATATTGGCAGAGTTCATGTTCGGGAATACGAGTGTGTTGACATTCTTGTCCTTCAGTCTGGTAAATGGATACTTATCGTCGCGAAGCTCACGGTTCAATGCGAAGTTTACCTGCATCTCACCATCGACAAGCATGTCAGGATATTCCTTCTGCAAGCGAGCCACAGCCTCATGAGCAGCTACTGGTGAGCCAATTGTATCTGTACCAAAGTTGGAATAGCTTACCAATGCCATCACGGGCTCCTGGTTGAAGAATCTGACGGTATGGGCAGCCAGCTTGGCAACGTCGTACAGCACATTCTTGTCGGGATGGCGGTTGATAAGGGTGTCGGCAAGGTAGTAGACGCCCTTCTTGGTGTTAAGGATGTGCATGGTAGCGAAGGTGTTATACTCCGGTTTCACACCGATGACCTCTTTGGCTACCTTGATGGTGTTGCTATATTTGGTGTAAAGTCCTGTAATAAAGGCATCTGCATCTCCCTGCTCCACCATGGACATACCAAAGTAGTTGCGCTCGTACATCTTGTCGTAGGCTTCTTCGAAGGTGACGCCCTCGCGAGCTCGTTTTTCAGCGAGGTGCTTAGCGTAGGTAGCGCGATGTCCTTGCTCCTTGTCAGCGCGCATATCAACAATCTGCACGCCCGTCAGGTCGAGTTTGAGGCGTTTAGCCAGGCGATTCAGGCGGTCGGGGTTGCCAAGGAGGATAGGCTTACAGATTCCTTCTGCCAGTGCCTGCACGGCAGCCTTCATCATTGTTGGGTGACCACCCTCAGCGAAGACGACGCGCTGCGGATGCAAGGCGGCGGTGGCATGGAGGGTACGCGTATACTGTGTCTCCTGGCCGAGCAGCTGACGGAGATGGTCTTTATAGGCATCCCAGTCGCTGATGGTACGGCGGGCGACGCCACTGTCGATAGCGGCCTTGGCAACGGCAGCCGACACCTCTGTGATAAGGCGTGGGTCTACGGGCTTCGGAATGAAGTACTTGGGACCGAAGGTCAGGTCGTTGACATGATAGACCTCATTGACAATGTCGGGTACGGGTTGCTTGGCAAGGTCAGCAATAGCCTTGACAGCAGCAAGCTTCATCTCCTCATTGATAGCTTTGGCATGAACGTCGAGAGCACCACGGAAGATATACGGGAATCCGATGACATTGTTTATCTGATTGGGATAGTCAGATCGGCCGGTAGACATCAGCACATCGGGACGTGCTGCCGTGGCATCCTCGTAAGAAATCTCCGGAACGGGATTTGCCAAAGCAAAGACGATAGGATTATCAGCCATTGAGCGAATCATATCCTGAGAAAGAATATTGCCTTTGGAGAGTCCTACAAAAACATCAGCACCCTTGATGGCTTCCTCAAGCGTGTGGATGTCGGTACGTGATGTGGCAAACTCGGCCTTCTGCTCATTGACATGGTCGCGGCCTTTGTAGATAACGCCACGAGAGTCCAACATCAGGATATTTTCATGTTTGGCACCCAGAGAGCAATAGAGCTTTGTGCAGCTGATGGCAGCAGCACCGGCACCGTTGATAACGAACTTGGCATCCTCAATTTTCTTTCCTGCTACTTCCAAGGCATTGAGCAGGCCGGCGGCGGAGATGATGGCAGTACCATGCTGGTCATCATGCATCACAGGGATGTCGAGCGTCTTTTTCAGTCGATTCTCGATATAGAAGCACTCTGGCGCCTTAATATCCTCAAGGTTGATACCACCGAAAGTCGGCGCAATCTTCTCTACGGCCTCACAGAACTTCTCTGGATCTTTCTCGTTGACTTCGATATCGAAGACGTCGATGCCACCATAGATCTTGAACAGCAGACCTTTACCTTCCATGACAGGCTTTCCGCTCATGGCTCCGATGTCACCAAGACCAAGGACAGCAGTGCCATTGGAGATAACGGCTACCAAGTTACCTTTGTCGGTGTATTTGTAGACATCGTCTGGATTCTTCTGGATTTCAAGACAAGGATAAGCCACACCAGGTGAATAAGCAAGGCTTAAATCGGTCTGGGTGCGGTATGGCTTTGTGGGCTTAACCTCAATTTTTCCTGGGCGGCCTTCATGATGATAAGCAAGAGCTGCCTCTTTAGTGATCTTTACCATACTAACAAGATTAAATTATTATTAGTTCTCTACTTTCACATGCAAAATTAATAAAAACTATTAAAAGGAGAATAGTTTTTCCTCTTTTTTGTAATTTTGCATGCAAAAAAGACAAAAGGGCATATGTACGGAGCTGATATTTCTATAGAACACCGTCGGGAGTTGACAGAGAAAGTCCTGAAGACTGCAATGGCAGAGTTTCAGGACAAGGGCATCAAGGCTGTGAAAATGGACGACATTGCCGGGGCGCTGTCAATGTCGAAGCGCACGTTGTATGAACTCTTTGGTACGAAGGAGCAGCTTCTTTTGGAATGCGTCAGGCAATGGCAGAAGGACAAGGAAGCTCACATGGATCGCTTTATCAAAGAGAGGAAACCTAACGTGATAGCCATTATCGTAGAGTTCTACCGCTATCAGATGAAATGTCTCAGCTATGTTTCATCAAGCTACTTCTATGACCTTCATAAGTATCCTGCTGTTATCAAGTGGCTTGAGGCAGACCATAGTAATAAGCAGAAAGGTGCCATGCGCTTCTTCAAGAAAGGTGTGGAAGAAGGCTACTTTCGTAGTGATGTCAATTTTGGGCTCATTCAGGCCGTCAACTCAGAGTCTATGACATATATTGTCCAAAGCAAATTGATGGAGCACTATACGCCCCAACAAATCTTCAAGGACGTCACCATGTTGTATATCAGGGGCTTTTGTACTATGAAGGGTATACAAACGTTAGAGGAGATGCTTTAAGGCATCTCCTCCTATAATGATGTTCTTCCCTACCCTACTCTACATAAAGTACGAGCCCTTTGAGATACTCGCCTTCCGGGTGGTAGATATTGATGGGGTGGTCAGCGGGTTGATGCAGCTGATGCAGAATGCGCACTTGCCTGTTGGCCTGTGCAGCAGCAGTGAATACAGCCGTACGGAACTGCTCTTTGGATACGGCCTGTGAACAGCTGAAAGTAAACAGGATGCCGCCATGCTTAATGCGCTTCAGACCTAAGACATTGAGTCTGATGTAGCCTTTGAGGGCATTGTGCAAGGCCGACCGGTGCTTGGCAAAGGCAGGCGGGTCGAGAATGATGAGGTCGTACTTGTCATTGTGGCTGTCGAGATATTTGAATGCATCGTCGCAGATGGCCTCATGTCTGTTATCTCCCGGAAAGTTCATGGCGATGTTGGCTTTGGTGAGCTCTATGGCCTTGGCGCTACTGTCCACAGAGTGAACGAGTTTGGCCCCACCACGCATGGCATAGACAGAGAAACCGCCGGTATAGCAAAACATATTGAGGACGCTTCTGTCTTTGGCATAACTCTCCAAGAGACTTCTGTTCTCTCGCTGGTCGACAAAGAATCCGGTCTTCTGGCCTTTAAGCCAGTCAATATGGAACTTCAGCCCATTTTCTTCAGCCGTATTGTCGTCAGTGTTGCCATAGAGGAAACCATCTTCCTGTCCGAGGTCAGCTTTGTACGGCAATGTTGTCTCACTCTTATAGAATACATTTTCTATCCTGTCACCCATCACTTTGAGCAGAGCCTGGCAGACGGCCTGACGGCTGTAGTGCATTCCTACGCTATGTGCTTGAACCACGGCAGTGGGACCATAGCAGTCGATGACGAGTCCTGGCAGATAGTCACCCTCGCCATGGACAAGGCGGTAGGTGTTGTTGGCCGGATTGTCGGCAATGCCTATGCTCTTACGCATGTTGAACGCAGAGGCGATGCGTGTCTCCCAAAAAGCGTCATCAATGGCTATGTCATCAAACGACAGTACACGAACGGCGATGGTGCCTTTCTGATAATGGCCTACAGCCATGAAGTCTCCTTTCTGCGAGAACACCTTAACGATGTCACCCTCCGCGATACCTTCATCCATCTTGTTGATGGCCCCGGAGAAGATCCAAGGATGGAAACGCTTTAGCGACTCATCTTTGCCACGTTTAAGATATATATTCTTATACATAAATAACAGCTATCAATGTTTTTCTACGCTCTCTGTAGGATTGTTCTCAACAGGAGTGGTGTCAATAAGTTCGTAATCGCCATTCTCTTTCAGTCTCATGATTTCATCATAGAGCTGTATGCATGCCCATGCATCAATGGCGGCATATTGTTTCTGCTTGTCGGAGAGTACGGGAGCCTCCCAGTTGCTCAGACGCTGGCGTTTGGAGATTTTCTTATGGAAGATATTGGCGTAAATCTTCTGAAGACTTAAATCCATGATGCCAATCTTTCCTACTATATCTTGGAGGTCTATGAACCATCCGGGTGTGAACTTTTCCCTTGCTTCCAAACCATGGATATCGTCATGCCAGGAAAGCCCTATCTTTTTTACCGTAGCGTCTTCCAGTAGTCTTTTTATTGCGGGTGTTATCCCTGTCATGTTCAGACGGAACAGAAAGCAAGTATCACGGTTTGCAACTTGTAGCAGTGCAACCTTGTGCTGTTCGTTTTTGTGAAACGATGGCTTTGTCTCAGTGTCGACACCCATAATATCTCCGGAGAGCAGGAAGTTAACGGCTTTCTCTGCTTCACCGGGAGTCATGATGGTGATGATACGGCCAGGGAAGACCACCACGGGAAGGTCGGTGATGGCTTTCTTATCAAAGCGGCTGTAAATGGTCTTATTCATTGTTATTCCTTTTCAGTGTGCAAAAGTATAAAAAAGAAATGAGACACAACTTATATCTCATTCTTGTTTTTTGAATAATATCAAAAAAGTTAGCGATAGATAAAAAAGAAGACGTTTAACCTTTGTTTTTACGATGAAATGGATTACTTTTGCAGCGCAAAAAATATTTTTATGGCAAAAAAGAAATCCACCCGCAAATCTAAGTCTTTTAGTGAGGCGGTTGGCATACAAAATAGATTTCACAGTGACACCACCGATTTTTTCCTTGGCGTCATTCTTTTGGCAGTGTCGGTGTATGCCGTCATTGCTATGGTGAGTTATCTCACTACGGGCAGTGCTGACCAGAGCATCTTGGAAAATCTTAAGCCCATGGAGGTGTTCAACACCAATCATGAGTTTACCAATCGTTGTGCCTCTTTTGGTGCCATACTGTCCTATTTCCTCATCACGGTTAATTTTGGCTTTCCAGCCTTTCTCATACCGGTCTTTTTCATATTGGTGGCTCTGCGTCTGATGCAGGTCTATAAAGTCAATCTTTGGAAGTGGTTCTTCTGCTTGGCTTTTGTTATGGTATGGACGTCAGTGGCTTTTGCCAAGTTTATCTCTCCCTATATGGGTGAGGCCGTGTTCAATCCCGGTGGCCAGCATGGGCTTTTCATAGTCCAGCGCATCGAGGATATGGTGGGCGCTCCAGGCCTCTTGGCAATTCTTATCGTCACAGCTATAGCATTCCTCACCTATCTGAGCAGAGAGACGATAGAAGTGGTGCGGAAGATTCTGAACCCGACTAAATACATCCACAGTAAGATAAAACTTACTGTTAATGGTCAAGTTGAGGAGCCGATAGAGGAGGATATTGAGGCCGGAGCCAATGATTCTGAGCCTTCTGCTGATGATGACAATGCTGCCGTCGTCGACCTTACTGATATGTCACAAGGTCAAAGCCCAGCGCCAAAAACTGAGAAAAGGACAGAACCGGACGCTAATGAGAAACCCTCTCCTACCAGTGAGCTAACTGTGGCAGAGCAGAAGAAAGAGGAAGAAGCCACAAGTGCGGTTGTGGGCAGCAGCAATCTCGACACTCCCATCAATCCTTGGGAGCCATTTACCAACTATCGCTTCCCGTCTTGTGACCTGCTGAAGAAATATGACAACAAGCTGGCCATAGACATGAATGAGGTTAAGGCCAACAATGCGCGTATTGTCGAGGTCCTGAAAAGCTTTGGTGTGGGTATCAGCAAAATCAATGCTACCGTTGGTCCTACCGTGACGCTGTATGAGATAACTCCCGCTGAGGGTGTGCGTATCAGTCGCATCCGCGGTCTTGAAGCTGACATCGCATTGAGTTTGTCGGCACTCGGTATTCGTATCATTGCACCTATACCGGGAAAGGGTACCATTGGTATTGAGGTACCTAACAAGAAGCCGAAGATTGTGTCTATGGAGAGCGTGCTCAACACCAAGAAGTTCCAAGAGACAAAGATGGCGCTGCCGATGGCCTTGGGAAAGACCATCACCAACGAGGTGTTCATGGTAGACCTTGCTAAGCTCCCTCACCTGCTCGTTGCCGGTGCTACAGGACAAGGTAAATCTGTGGGCTTGAACGCTATTATCACATCTTTATTATATAAGAAGCATCCTAACGAGCTGAAGTTTGTGCTTGTCGACCCTAAGAAAGTGGAGTTTAGCATCTATAACAAGATAGCTCCACACTATATGGCTTCACTGCCAGAGAATGAGGATGAGCCTATCATTACCGACGTTCAGAAAGTAGTGAGAACGCTTAACTCTCTCTGTAAACTCATGGATCACCGTTACGATCTTCTGAAGAAGGCTCAGGTGAAGAAGATAGACGAATACAACGATAAGTTTATCCATCACAAGCTTCGGCTCACTGATGGGCATGAGTTTATGCCGTATATCGTTGTCGTCATCGATGAGTTTGGTGACCTGATTATGACAGCTGGCAAAGAGATAGAGCTCCCTATTGCTCGTATCGCCCAGCTGGCCCGTGCCGTGGGCATTCATATGATTATTGCCACGCAGCGTCCTACGACAAAGATTATCACTGGTAACATCAAGGCCAACTTCCCGGGTCGAATGGCTTTCCGTGTGGCCTCACAGATAGACTCCCGTACTATCTTGGACCGTACGGGTGCTGATCAACTGGTGGGACGAGGTGACATGCTCTTCCTCGGGGGTGGTGAACCGGTACGTGTACAGTGTGCCTTCATTGACACTCCAGAGATAGAGGCTGTCAACGATTATATTGCAGCCCAGCCCGGACCTGTAGATCCGTTGGAACTTCCCGAACCCGATGATCCTAATAGCAATGACAACGGAGGCTTTGGAGAATCTGAAGTGCAGAGTCTGGATCCTTACTTTGATGAGGCTGCTCATGCCATCGTCATCTCTCAGCAGGGGTCTACAAGTATGATACAGCGTAGGTTCTCGATAGGCTACAATCGCGCCGGTCGACTGATGGACCAGTTGGAAAAGGCGGGGGTCGTTGGACCGGCGCAGGGCTCTAAACCGCGTGAGGTGTTGCTGCAAGATGAGGTCAGTCTCAATGCGCTCTTGGCAAGAGTGCATGGGGCTGCTTAAACCACAGTCAGGATACAAAGAGAATTGTAAATCAAAAATATAAGCCAAATGATTAGTTTTAAAAAGAATATCCTTTTAGGACTTTTATTACTCGTCAGTGTCTGTGTATCGGCCCAAAGCTCGGCACAGGCCATGAAGGTTCTCAACAAGACAGCTTCTGTAGTAGGGCGCAAAGGCGGTGCGCAGGCTAACTTCAATATCTCAGGTAAGAAGATAGGTGCACAGTCTGGGACGATAGCCATAAAAGGTAATAAGTTTCAGGCTCGTACCAGAAAGGCTATCGTATGGTATAATGGTAAGACCCAATGGAGCTACCTGAAGATGACCAATGAGGTGAATGTCTCCAACCCTAACGAGGCTAAGCGCATGAGTATGAATCCGTATACTTTTATTTCTATGTATAAGAACGGATATAATCTCTCCATGACAAAGAGCGGAAGCAGTTATGTGGTGCATATGGTGGCACAGAACAAGAAGCGGAGCGTGCAGGAAGCTTACATCACCATCAACAAGTGCACCTATACCCCTTCACTTGTCAAGATGCGTCAAGGCAATGACTGGACCTACATCTCTGTTAATAACTTTAGGGCTGTGAATCAGCCTGACAGTAAGTTTACCTTCAATGCCAAGGATTTCCCGAAAGCTGACATCATAGACTTGAGATAGAATCATTTATTATTATAGCCATCGTTAAAAGGTTGAAAAAGGGCGTGCAGTGATGATTGCACGCCCTTTTTCTATGGTTTTTGTATTATTTCAGTGGATTCCAGCCTTGTGCCGTGATGTCGAATTCCTTAGCATCGCCTCTTGATATCAGCCGGCATCCTAACTCTTCCTTGGTAATGTAACCAATCTGGTGAATACCTTGGCTTTCCAGAGAGTCGAGTTTGTCGTGGTCACCGATGGGGCACGTAAAGAGCAACTCATAATCTTCACCGCCATTCATAGCACAGGTGGTGACATTCATGTTGAACTCTTCGGCGGCTACAGCAGTCTGATAGTCAATAGGGATGTTCTTCTCGTAGATTCTGCAACCGCAGTGGCTCTGGTGACAGATATGCAGCAACTCTGAACTCAGACCGTCGGAGATATCCATCATAGCTGTGGGGCGGATGTTGTTCTCTTTAAGCAACTTGATGATGTCACCTCTGGCTTCCGGCCGCAATTGCCGTTGTAACAGATATTCTTTACCGGCAAAGTCAGGCTGGAAGTCGATGTATTTCATTCCCTCCTCCTGTAAGTGCTTCACGAGTCCTTCGTTGCCTTCTTTCTGAGCTTTCCGAATCTTGGCGTTGATGCTGTCTATCTGTTGGTAGTAGACGCTCTTCTCTCGCTCCAAGAGTTGTAGGCCCATGTAAGACGCGCCGAGGTCTCCGCTGACACAGACAAGGTCCGTCTCATTGGCCCCGCTACGGTACACGATATCTTCCTTGGCAGCCTCTCCTATGCAGGTGATGCTGATGGCCAGTCCTGTCATAGACGAACAAGTGTCGCCACCAACGATATCTACGTTCCATTTGTCACAAGCCTGTCGCAGACCGTTGTAGAAGTCATCAAGGTCTTCTACCTTGAAGCGCTTGCCCAATGCAATGCTGACAAGCATCTGGAGTGGTGTGCCGTTCATGGCAAAGATGTCACTGATGTTCACCATTGCACTCTTATAGCCTAACTGGGCCATGTCGTTATAGGTGAGATCGAAATGTACGCCTTCCATGAGCATATCTGTGGTGACCAAGACTTCCTTGTCAGGGTAGAACAATACCGTGCAGTCGTCGCCAACACCTTTCAGTGTAGACTCGTTTTTAGGCTTGATATCGTTAGTGAGCCGGCGAATGAGTCCAAATTCTCCTAATTCTTTTATTTCCATTTTTTTTTTACTTCGACCTGAGTATCATTTCTCGGAATATCTCTGTCATCAGCGGCTGTGAGGCGTTGGCAGCCTTCTGAACTTCCTCATGGCTGACCTTCACGGGCACATCAAAGCCTCCTAAGTCAGTGATAACGCTGATGCCAAAGACTTTCATTCCGCAGTGGCGAGCGACAATAACCTCAGGCACCGTGCTCATTCCCACTGCACTGCCGCCGAGAATGCGGTACATGCGATATTCAGCAGGCGTCTCAAAGGTCGGTCCTTGCACACCCACATAGACGCCATGAACAACTTTGATACCCTTCTCTTTGGCTATCTCGTCAGCGAGGTCGCGCAGACCTTTGTCATAGGCCTCGTGCATATCCGGGAAACGAGGACCAGTGGGGAAATTCTTGCCATGGAGAGGGTGCTCGGGGAAGAAATTGATATGGTCATCGATAATCATCAGGTCACCAATCTTGAAGCTGGGGTTCATTCCGCCAGAGGCATTGCTGACAAAGAGTGTCTTGATGCCTAATTCGTACATGACACGGATGGGGAAGGTCACTTCTTTCATGGTATAGCCCTCATAATAATGGAAGCGGCCATCCATAGCCATGATGTCCTTTCCACCGAGCTTGCCGAAGATGAGCTTACCGGCGTGCCCCTCCACGGTAGAGACCGGGAAGTTGGGGATATCTTTGTAAGGAAACTCTGTAGTGTCAGTTATCTCTGAAGCTAATTGTCCCAGGCCTGTGCCCAGAATGATGGCCGTCGTGGGATGAGCGGGCATCCTTGACCTTAGCCAGGATGCTGTTTCTTGAATTTTTTCGTACATAGCTTAATATCTTATTATTGAAAATTTCTTCTTGTTCCTGCATGAATCTCACCTTTATAGGCAGTACGTAGAGGTTGTCACGGACCTCTTGGCTCAGCCCTTCGAGTTGGAGCAATCTTGTAGAGTCTTTCTCGGTAGTCAGGATAATCTTTGGTGAGGCTACTTCTGCAAAAGTCTCGTTTATCCTTGCGACATCTTTTGCCAGGAAATTATGATGGTCGCTGAAGGTCAGTGGTGTCAAAGAACGGCACTTGCCCTTGAGGTCATTAGCCATCTCTTCCGGCGACGCAATGCCGGTGAGGAGAAGGACATTCTTCGGTTTGAGCTCTGCTGTTTGTAGCTTGAGACTTCTGTCCTTGAACAACGGGTATGGAAAGTCATAGTCCATTGTGGTGAAGTAGAGCATCTGATAAGGATAAAGGTTCATAGCCTTTGTCAGTACGCGAATGTCCATTGGCTTCATGTCGTGTGGACATTTAGTGATGATGACAAAGTCAGCGCGGTTCTTTCCGCTCAGAGGCTCGCGAAGTCGGCCGGCAGGCAGGAGCTTGTCGTAGATAATGAGCCGATGATAATCAACGAGCAGAATGTTGATGCCGGGTTTGACATAACGATGCTGGAAGGCATCGTCGAGCAAGATAACCTCCACATCTTTGGAGGCCTCGTCATGGGTAAGCCGGTCAATACCCTCACGGCGGTCAGCGTCGACGGCGACATAGATGTTGGGAAACTTCTTCTTTATCTGGTACGGTTCATCGCCTATCTCCTTCGCTGTGGCAGTGTCGTCAGCCAGGATATATCCCTTCGTCTTCCGTTTATAGCCACGAGATAGGACAGCCACCTTGGCAGTATTGCTAAGCAGTCTGACGAGGTATTCCACATGTGGTGTTTTCCCTGTCCCGCCTACGGTAATGTTTCCTACCGAGATGACAGGTATGTCGTAAGCCTGCTGAGGCAGCAAGCCCATATCAAAGAGCCTGTTGCGAAAGCAGACGCCAAAGCCATAGATCCAGCTCAGTGGCAGAAGGCTTTCGTGTATCTTTATCAGATCTCCCTCCATCTACTTATTATATATGATATTAAAAGGCATGAGAGTCTGGACGTGGTCCATGCTGTTGATGATTCGCATCGTCATGAATGGAACATAATACTGTCCAAGAGTCAGCCGTAGTTGGTCGTTGAGGTATTTATCTTTGTTGGTCGTGTCCATGAGTAGTTGTTCTATGAAACTTTTCTCTTCAGGATACGCCACTGTATGATAATCTGAGAGTTTTGCAAGACTTGCAGCCTTCGCTACAGCCTCGTCGGTGCCGCCGAGCGCATCAACCAATTTCAGCTTCAGTGCATCTTCTCCCGTGAAGACATGTCCTTGGGCACGCTCCTCGACGGCTTGCATAGAGAGATGACGGCCCTGCGCCACACGTGACTTGAAGAGGGTATATCCATTGTTGATATACGCCTGTATCTTGTTGGACTGCTCCGGGGTTAGCGATGCCGTTAGCAGTCCAAAGTAGTTAGACATCATCGTAGCGTTGCGGTTTGTCTTCACCTCGTCAAACTTCACGCCAAGTTTCTCAGCCAGTCCGGTACCATCAGGGAAGGCACCATAGATTCCGATAGAGCCGGTGATAGTGGCTGGGTCAGCGTAGATATAGTTAGCCCCGCTGCTGATGTAGTAGCCACCCGAAGCAGCATAACCACTCATAGAAACGACAACGGGCTTGACCTTTTTGAGATTCTCTATGGCATGCCAGATCTGCTCGGAAGCATAGGCTGAGCCGCCGGGAGAGTTGACACGCAAAACAACAGCCTTGACATCATCGTCGTCGGCAAGGTCGGCAAGGTCCTTACAGACTTCGTCGCTGGCAATGAACTTCATCCCTTGCATGGCATTCTGAGGAGGAACCTCGCTCACAATGACACCAGAAGCATAGTAGACGGCTATGGCATCGCCTGAGTCGTCGGTATCAACACCCTTCATGTCCTCAACGGTGGCTTGGGGAATATCGTCATCTTCTTTTAAGCCCAATTTCTTCATGATAACTTTCTGTATCTCATCGTTATAGAGGACGCCATCTATCATCTTGTATTTCACAAGATTTTTAGTGCTTTCTAAAGAGATGACGCGATCAGCGTAGGCATTGAGCGAATCTTTGCTGATGTTGCGACTTTTAGCCACCGCCTCCGTGATGGTGTTCCACCATTGCCCAAGATACTGCTCAGCCTGTTGACGACTGGGCTCGCTCATATGCTCCTCCGTCAGCATCTCTGTAGCGCTTTTATATTTGCCGCATTTGAAGCTATAGTATTTTATCCCCACTTTTGCCAGCATGTCTTTGACAAAATAGAGCTGGGCGCCCAAACCTTGCCAGTTGATGGACCCCTGTGGGTTTAAATATAATTTGTCGGCTACAGAAGCAACATAGTAGCAACCGGTGCTGAAGCCTTCGCCATATGCGATAATCCACTTCCCAGACTTCTTGAAGTCTGTCAGCGCTCTGCGCATCTCCTGCAACTGTGCCAGATCACCGTCAATGCCACCGCCTTCGATGAGAATACCTCTTATCTTATCAGACTTCTTCGCTTTCTGAATAGCAGACAGCGTCTCGGCAAGACCGAGATGATTGCCTTCCTGCCCTTGCAGCATCTCTAAAGGAGAAGCAGACGAGGCTTGCTCCTCTAATATCCCATCAAGGTTTAATACGAGGACACTGCCATCCTTGACTTCTGTGGTAGAACTTGCAGAAATGGCCATTCCTAAAATACCAATCAAGCTGATGATGCCGGCTGCGATGCAGAAAAGGACCATGCCCACAAAAGTTGCAAAGACGTTGCTCTGGAAATTTTTCATTGTCGTTGTTATTTAGCGGTTATCTTAGATGTCTTATTGGTGATGGAAAATCCTATTCGTAGTCGTCGATGACGCTATTGACGAAATCCATCATAGGCTTAGCAACTTTGAGAATATCAGCAGCCTTCTCTGCCCAGTCTTGCTGTGAGAAGAAGTCTTCGTCAAGACAGTGCCAAGCGCAGTAATCTTTCATCTTCAGATAGTTTAGGAACTCATAGTCTTTTGGAAAGTCCTTAGGAGCTTTCTTCTGACAGCCTAAGCCAAAACCTTTAGGGTCTACATTCTCCTCATCTTCCCATCTCGACTCGTTGGGTCGGCCAAAGAGGTTGATGAAAGCCTTGTTCTCCACACATTTGCGCCAGTCATCGATATTCCCCATGATCTCATTGCGTGTTGAGGTGAGGATGTTCGTTGGCAGCCAATAGCTTCCAACGGCGATGAGGCAATGCCCGGGTTGCAGGTGCAGATAGTATCCGCCGCGCAGAGCTTTCTTGCCATGGGCACATACGTATGCTCCGAAGTGGCGTTTGTATGGTGATTTATCGGGACTGAAACGTATGTCCCGATAAAATCGGTAGCAGCAGTCTTTGGGCGTGAGATGGGCTATCTCGGGATCGAACTTTGACAATGCAGCGATGAACTCCCCTACCCCGCTCTCGAAATCTGACTTTGCGGCTTGGTATTCATCTTTATGTTCTTGAAACCATGGCCGGTTGTTGTTGGCCGCCACGGCCGTAAGAAAATCTTTTATCAACTGGTAGTTCATAGAAAATGTCTTGGGTTATTGTCTACTTAGACAGTTTGCTGTTGTCCAAAAGTTTTGGACAAATTTTATCGAATGGGCAGCTCTCGCATTTTGGCTTTGCACTCAGGCAGACGTAGCGTCCGTGGAGGAGCAGCCAATGATGAGCCCTCGGTATATCTTCCTTGGGTATGCTCTTCTCTAAATATTCTTCCACCTTCTGTGGTGTGTTGGCAGCGGCAGGAACGAGCCCGAGGCGATGTGAGACGCGATAGACATGTGTGTCAACAGCCATGACTGCCTTCCCGAACCATACTGCCTGTAAGACGTTAGCGGTCTTACGTCCTACGCCTGGGAGCTTGACAAGGTCGTTGGTGGTAGAAGGTACCTCACCACCAAAATCGTTGACTATCATCTTGGACATCTCCAATAAGTGGCGGGCCTTACTATTGGGATAGCTGACACTGTGGATGAACTCTAAAATATCATCGACCTCAGCAGTAGCCATCGTTTGTGCGGTGGGATAACGCTGGAAGAGAGCCGGTGTGACCTCATTGATACGCTTGTCTGTGCATTGCGCCGACAACAAAGTGGCACACAGCAACTGAAAAGCAGAACCAAAATCCAGTTGGGTGGTAACCTCTGGCTGATTCTTCTTGAAATAGTCGATGATGTATGTATATCGTTCTTTTCGGTTCATAATCTAAAACTTAACTGCAAACTTACGAATTTATTTTCACATTCGTAAGAATAATCCGAAAAGATTGCAATAAAAAGTAGTTTCCAAGAAAAATAAAAAGAGGGACGCACCTCACGGCCGTCCCTCCAAGAATGCTTATTAGATAAGCTGAACTAAAAATGCATAGGTATGAACTACATTTTTGTTATGATTCCTATCTTCGTGGAGTTCAGGAATTTCACCACATTCTGAATCTCCTTGCTGTCAGGCACCTGCTGTTCTATCTGCAGGGCAGCGTCAAAGACACTGTTCTGACCATTGAAGACCAGACGGTAAGCATTGGCGATATGCTTCTGAACTTTCTCTTCGATACCGGCAATGCTCATCATGGTGCTGTTGACGCCGATGTATTTGTTTGGATCGCAGCCAACGATGACATAGGGCGGTACATCTTTTGAGAAAGTGGTACCAGCCTGAATCATTGCTAAATCTCCAACACGAACATGCGGGTTGGCGACCACAGACGTTGAGAAGATAGCTCCCATGCCTATCTCGCATGAGCCAGCAATCTTAGTGCCATAGCCAAACACATTCTTGTCGCCAATGTGTGTGTCGTGGCTGATATGCACACCTTCCATGAAGAAGTTGTCGTTGCCAATGATGGTAGCGTCGCCTTCGTGAGTAGCGCGGTTGACGACAACATTCTCTCGGAAGATATTGTTGTTGCCGATGATAAGCTCTGAGCGCTCACCATGGAAATTGAAATCCTGGGGCAGTGCTCCCAACACAGTACCTTGGTGCACCATGTTGGTATTGCCCATCTTCACACCATTAAGGATGCTCACGAAGGGGTTGATGACGCAGTTGTCGCCAATCTCTACGTAATCCTCAATATAGACGAAAGGATATATCTTTACGTTGTTGCCAATCTTCGCCTTGGGCGAGATGACAGCTTGCGGACTGATTTGATTTGCCATTTCTCTTCGATTTAATAAGTTCCACCACCTAAAGCTTCGTAGAGGCTTACAACAGCCTGCATCTTGGCGAGGTCGTCGCTGACCTTGGAGAGCTGCACATTGAGCAGGTTGCTCTCTGCTGTGATGACCTCAAGATACGTGCTGCCGGCACTCGCCATCAAAGCGCGTGTGTCTTCAACATTCTTCTTCAGCACCTCTATCTGCTTAGCTTCTATCTGGCTCTTCTCTTCAGAGCTGTTGTACTGCACCAGGGCGTTGCTCACCTCAGACCCAGCCTGGAGGATGCTCTGCTGCCAGGTGTTATAGGCCTGCTGGTAGGTATCTTGTGCCACTTTGAGGTTGGCCGTGAGCTGACCATTCATGAAGATTGGCTGTGTCAGTGCACCGACAGCGGAAGCCAGCCATTTACCGGGGTTTACCATGCCCGAGCCATTGCTGAAGCCGCCTGTGCCGCTGATTGTGATGCTTGGATAGAACTTGCTACGCGCATTCTCCACCTGATAGAAGCAACTGGCGAGATTCATCTCGTTGGCGTGGACATCAGGACGGTTGGCCAACAGATTCATGGGCACACCGACAGCAAGATTGGTGGGGAGCACCTGGCTGTCCATATCTCCGCGAGCTATGGAGTGTACAGGCTCACTGAGGAGAAGGCTCAGAGAGTTCTCGGCCTCACGGATGCCACGCTCCAGCTCCTTCTTCTGTGTCAGTACGCTGTAGTAGTTGCTCTCAGCACTCTGTACGGCTGTGGACCGCACACCGGCAATTTCCTGATGCTGGACCTTCATGATGTCCCAAGTCTCCTTGGTGAGTTTCTCCATGTCGTTGACAATCTGCATCTGCTTGTCGAGTGACAGCAGCGTGTAGTAGAGATTGGCAACATTGGCCACGAGCGATGTCTGCACCGAGCGCTTGTAATCCTGGCTCTGGAGCAGGACCATTTGCTGGGCACGCTTGGCAGAGGTCAGACCGCCAAAGAGAGACAGATTCCAAGAGGCATTGACAGGGATGGAATAGCTCTTCGTGGTGACATCATTGAAGCGCGTTATCGTTCCCTGAGGGGTGAACGTAAACTGCGGAATGAAGGCTAACTTGGCAGCCTTGAGCTGCGCCTCGGCCATGTCTACATTGAGGGCAGCATTGAGCATGTTGGTGTTGTTGTCAATGGCCTTTTGTATGAGCACCTGCAACTGTGGGTCTGTGAAGACCTCACGCCACGGCATGCTGCCCAATGACGTCGTATCGGTTACGGCGAGAGTGTCGGTAGCCGAGACAGGGTCGCGGACAAGGCCCTGTGTGTTGACGGCTGAACGCTCGTACTTGCCGTAAAGGCTCTTGCAGCCTGTCAGTGACAGGGCTGCAAGACCAACTAATATGATGTTACTATATATTTTCATCTTTACTGTTTATTATCGTCTTCAAACTGATCCTTGTAGACAACCATCTTGTGATTGTGTGCATACTGTTTGAGCTGTGAAGCACCTTCAAGGTCTATCTGATCCTCGAACTTCAGCGGCGTGAGACGCTCCTGAAGCCACTGGAAGATGCAGAACAGTGCCGGCACGACGAAGAGCTGGCAGATGGTACCTAACAACATACCTCCTACAGCGGCAGCACCCAAGGTCTGGTTACCATTCTTGCCTACACCGGATGCGAACATCAGCGGTAGCAGACCGATAATCATGGCTAGAGAGGTCATCAGGATAGGACGCAGACGGGCAGCAGAACCTAAAATGGCGGCCCATTTGATGGCCATACCAATCTGTCGGCGCTCAAGGGCGTACTGCACGATAAGGATGGCGTTCTTGGACAACAGACCAATCAGCATGATAAGCGAAATCTGCATGTAGATGTCATTGCTGTGCCCAAAGAGATTGGTGAAAGCAAAAGCGCCGGCCAGACCAAAAGGCACAGACAGCAAAACTGACAACGGAAGAATATAGCTCTCATACTGCGCACTCAGAATGAGGTAAACGAAGACCAGACAGAGCACGAAGATGAGACCCGTAGAGTTGCTTGACTCTGCCTCTGAGCGGCTCAGACCTGAATACTCATAACCATAGCCGTCAGGCAAGTTCTCCTTGGCAACCTCCTCGATAGCCTTCATCACCTGACCTGAAGAATAGCCGTCGGCAGCATTAATACTGACGTTGATAGCCGTAAACAGGTTGAAGCGGTTGATATTGGAAGGTCCATAGACTTTGTGCAGACTGACAAACTCACTCACAGGAGCCATCTCACCAGTAGCAGTTCGTACATAGATACGTGTCAGGCCCTCCGGTGACATACGGCTGGCCACATCGCCTTGGACCATAACACGGAAGAGCTTTCCGTAGGCATTGAAGTTAGAGGCATAAAGACCACCATAGTAGCCCTGCAGCACAGAGAGCACGACCTTGGGCGAGATGCCTGCCTGCTTGGTCTTGGCAACATCGACATCAACCATATACTGCGGATAGTTAGGGTTGTAGGATGTCATAGCCTGCTGCACCTCCGGACGCTTGTTAAGCTCAGCCAGGAAGTTCTTGGTGACATTGTAGAACTTGTTCAGGTCTCCGCCCGTCTTGTCCTGCATGGTCATCGTGACACCGTTCTGCACGGAGAAACCAGGAATCATAGGAGGACCGAAAGCCAGAATCTGAGCGTCCTTGATAGAAGCTGTCTGCTTGTAAATCATGCCCAAGACAGAGTTCTGCTCGTAAGGGTTGACGACAAGCGCCATGGGATCCTTGTCCTCTATGGCCCGTTTGATACGATCGGTAAGGCCGCCTGCACGCTCTTCAAAAGGCTTGAGCTTGATGATGAACGTAGCCTGGTCAGAACCCTGACCGGCAATGAAGTTATAACCGATGATAGCATTGCGGTGCAAGATAGCTGGGTTGTTGGCCAGCATCTTGTCAACCTCGTCGACAATCTTCTTGGTACGCTCCTGAGAGGTACCCGGATTGGCAGAGATGGTAACGAAGATGGTACCCGTGTCCTCATCTGGCACAAGACCGGTCTTGGTGGTGTTCATCAGAATAGCCAAAGCTGCGATTCCGACAGCGACTAAGGAACCCGTGATGACCTTATGGTTGATGACGTACTCTACACCTTTCTTGTATTTATTCGTCGTCTTTTCGAATACGCGGTTGAAGCCAGCATGGAAGCGTGCTACGAAAGTCTTATTCTTCTCGGTCTCATCAGCCTTGTGAGGTTTGAGGAATACGGCACAGAGGGCAGGTGACAGTGTCAACGCATTGATAGCCGAGATGACGATACTCACAGCCATGGTGACACCAAACTCACGATAGAAGGTACCACTCGTTCCACTCATGAACGATACCGGAACGAACACGGCAGCCATGACAAGAGTAATAGAGATGATAGCTCCCGAAATCTCGTTCATGGCATCAATGGCAGCAGTGAGAGAGTTGTCATAGCCTTGGTCGAGCTTGGCATGGACAGCCTCGACAACCACGATGGCATCATCGACCACAATGGCAATAGCCAACAGCAAGGCTGACAATGTCAGGAGGTTGATGGAGAAACCGAAAATCCACAAGAAGAGGAATGTACCTATCAAGGCTACCGGTACGGCAATCATAGGAATGAGCGTAGAGCGGAAGTCCTGAAGGAAGACATATACCACCAGGAACACCAGCAACAGTGTGATGAACAGTGTCACGAGCACCTCATGAATAGATGCGAAGAGGAAGTCGGTCACATCATACATGGTGACGACCTTCATGCCAGGTGGCATCGTCTTCTGCTGCTCGGCAAGGGCAGCCTTCACGTCGGTAGCAATCTGCGTAGCGTTAGAACCGGCAATCTGCTGCACCATACCCATACAGGCGGGCTGGCCGTCGTTGACAAGACTAACATTGTACATCAGAGAGCCTAACTCTATCTTGGCCACATCCTTCAGCTTCAGCGTCTCACCCGTTGTCTTACTCGACAAGATGATATTGTCATATTCCAAAGGAGTAGACAGACGGCCCTTATAGCGTAACGTATATTCGTAAGCGACGTTGGAATTCTCACCAAACTTACCCGGCGCAGCCTCAATATTCTGCTCAGCAAGGGCACCCACGATGTCAGAAGGCATAAGTCCATACTCTTTCATCTTATCAGGCTGGAGCCAGATACGCATGGAATAGTTGGCTGTTGACGGGCTCGACACATCACCCACGCCGTTGATACGCTTCAAGAGCGGCACGATGTTGATGTTGTTATAGTTGGTGACAAACTGTCCGTCATAGCGGCCGTCAGACGTGAGGGCATACATGATGACGTTAGAAGTCTGACGCTTGGAGACCGTCACACCGACCTGCGTCACCTCAGAAGGCAACAGCGCTTGAGCCTGCGACACACGGTTCTGTACATTCACGGCTGCCATATCAGGGTCAGCACCCTGCTTGAAGTAAACCGTAATCATACACATACCATCGTTGGTGGCCTGGGAGGTCATATAGGTCATGTTCTCCACACCATTGATGCCCTCTTCCAGAGGCACGGCGACAGATTTCATCACCGTCTCGGCATCAGCACCCTGATAAGAGGCCTGTACCATGATGGTAGGAGGGGCTATGTCCGGATATTGCTCAATAGGCAGTGACACCAGACCGATGGTTCCCAACAGCACCAGCATGATGGAAATCACGGTGGAGAGCACCGGACGCTTGATAAAATTAGTAAATGTCATGTTTTCTTTTTATTTATGTGAATTGAACGGGACCGTCCCCATCAATCGTAAAAAGTCCCGAATTACTTTCCGGACATTGCCTTCACAAAGCCCTTGGCTGTACCCTGCTCCTTGGAGAGGTTGGCGGCATCATCAATCTTCTTCTGATATTGTGCTTCAGTAATAGGCTTTATCTGCTCACCATCGGTAAGTTTGCTCAGACCTTTGGATACATAGCGGTCGCCGATATTAAGACCGGAAGTCACCACATAGTTGACACCATCATTCTGAGGGTTCACTTTTATCTCGGTGTATCTCACCTTGTTGTCTTTGTCAAGCTTATAAACGAAGTACTTGTCCTGCACCTGTGAGGTAGCTTCCTGTGGGATACTGATAATATTGTTGCTTACATGCGGTACAATGATTTGCCCGGCACCACCACTTTTTAGCAGTCCCTGTGGGTTTGGAAAGTGAGCGATAAGCGTGTAGGCTCCTGTCGTGGCATCGATGACACCACTCATCTTCACTACGCGGCCAGGCTGGTTGTATGTTGTTCCATCAGCCAACTGCAACTTTACGGTAGGCATCTCACGCAGCACACCGGCTACACTGCCTGCTGTCTTTGACATACTAAGGATGTCAGGCTCACTCATCGAGAAGAACACCTCTACCGTAGAGACATCACTCACGGTGGTCAGCGTGCTCTGTGCGGACACAAGGGCACCCTTCTTGAAAGGCAGGGAGCCGACGACACCCGAGACAGGAGCTGTCACTGTGCACCATGACAGCGTCTCACGGGCGGATACCAGACTGGCGCGGGCCTGGGCAACTTGAGCCTCAGCAGTCTTATAGCTGTTCAACGCTGTCTCCAGCTCATACTGTCCGATGATATGCTGGGCAAAGAGCTTTTTGTTGTTGAGATAAGTCAGACGCGTGGTATTAGCCTGTGCTACTGCTGTGTTGAGCGCAGCCTCACTCTGAAGGACAGCAGCACGATAGGTCTCGCTGTCGATAGTAAACATCACCTGACCTGCACGCACAGCCTGACCCTCATGCACATAGACGTTGGTGATATAGCCCGAAAGCTTCGGATGCACCTCCACATCCTGAATACCCTTGATGGTAGCAGGATACGTTGTCTGCATATTGGCACTCGACTCGCCCACCGTGCATACAGGGAACTCATTGTCTTGAAGGTCCGCCAAACTGCCACCACTCTTCTTGCCGCAAGAGGCAAGAGCAAGTGCAGCTAAGGCCACAAACATACAATTCTTAATTTTCATACCTATTTATATATATATTAACGAAATACTTATCTAATAACCTCTTACAACGAATAACAACAGCTTCTCCACTGAGAAACTGTTGCAAAAGTAATAATAAAAAAGGAGAAAACTCTATGTGTTGTTTGAGTTTTAACAACAATTAGATACGTTTTCTCTTTCTTATATAGATTGTAAATAAATAAAAATTAATCAAAATGTCAAGCCCATTTCAGAAGCTTTCTGCTTCAGAAGTTTCATCAGCGGTTCGCGCTCGTTAGGGACGGTGTTGTCGAGGACTGCATCCTTGAGATATTGCTTGAGTGTGCCGACCTCGCGTGAGGGTTTGAGGTGGAACATCTCCATGATCTCGTTACCGTCGATGACAGGCTGTAACAGGCGCTTGTAGTCACGCTCTTTCAAGTCGGCTATCTTCTCCCGCACCATTCGGAAGTTCTCGCGGAAACGTGCTTTCCTTGCCTCGTTCTTACTGGTGATATCAGCCTCGCAGAGAGTCATCAGATCATCGATGTCGTCGCCGGCATCATTGATGAGTCGGCGCACGGCAGAGTCGGTGACCTCCTCGTCGGCGATGACGATAGGGCGCATATGCAGGTCTACTAACTTCTGAACATACTTCATCTTGGCGTCCATGGGCTGCTTGAGACGTCTGAAGATACTCGGAATCATCTTGGCACCCACATAGTTATGGTTGTGGAAGGTCCAGCCCTGTACAGCATCCCATCGCTTCGTCTTGGCCTTGCCAATGTCATGCAGCAGGGCAGCCCACCGCAGCCACAGGTTGTCGGAGTGTTGGCACAGATTGTCCAGAACTTCCAAACTATGATAGAAGTTGTTCTTATGTGCCCGGCCGTTTTTGGTCTCTACGATGTCAAGGACGGAGAGCTCGGGGAGAATGAGGCTAAGAAGACCGCAACGGTGCAGGTCCACAAAGCCACGGCTTGGCTGATTCGTCATCATGATTTTGTTGAGCTCCTCAGAGATGCGCTCCCCGCTGATAATCTTTATCCGCTCGGCATTGCGCTCCAAAGCCGCAAAGGTCTCGTCGTCGATATAGAACTTGAGCTGTGTGGCAAACCTGATGCAGCGCAACATCCGCAGGGGGTCGTCGCTGAAAGTGATGTCGGGGTCAAGCGGTGTGCGGATGATGCCGTCTTCCATATCATAGATGCCGTCAAAGGGGTCGACAAGCTCGCCAAAGCGGTCTTTGTTCAGGCAGACGGCAAGGGCGTTGATGGTGAAGTCCCGACGGTTCTGGTCGTCCTCCAATGTACCGTCTTCCACATGCGGCTTACGGGAGTCGTGGCTATAGCTTTCCTTGCGGGCACCGACAAACTCCACTTCCTGATTGTGCCACTTCACCTGTGCTGTACCAAAGTTCTTAAATACAGATAGATACGCACCTTTGCCTAATAAGTTCTTGAAGGCTTTGGCCACTTCTATGCCACTACCTACGACCACGACATCAATATCGTTGCTGGGTCGTTCCAAGAACAAGTCGCGCACGTATCCACCGACTACATAGGTCTCCAGATGCAGGCTGTCGGCAGCCTCCGAAATCTTATGAAATATATCTTTATCAAGTAATTGCGCCAGATCGGCGTCGCTGAGCATTCGCATGTTATTTCAGTTATTTGGTATGCAAAGTTAATGCAAAAGCGTGACATGGCAAAATTTGCATTCACTTATTCAATATAATAATGTGTTTACTATTGGATAAAGAAAAAAATATATTAATTTTGTATGCGAAACAATAATGTTGACAGTTTGCAAGTTAAATAATAAGGGTACAAACTCCGTCGTCAATTATAAAAATGAAAAAAATAGCCATATTCCTCATCGCCGCACTTCTGCCTCTGTCTTCATTGGCGCAGTCGTCGATGACAGACTCCCAAGTTGCTGCCTATGTGCAGAAAGAGATGAAGCGGGGCACCTCGCAGGCTCAGATTGTGACGCATCTGATGCAGAGTGGTGTTGACATATCCCAGATTCGGCGTGTACGCCGCAGCTACGAGCAGCAGATGCGCGAGAGCAGTACGGGTTCTGTATTAGGGCAGAGCACGAGCCGCCTGAGGCAGAACAATAGTGTCAGCAACCGCACAGGCAAGGGCAATGCGCAAGAGCGTTATGCCACAGAGAGTGCTGACAGGCGCCGCGATGCTACCTCTACACAGCGGCTGCAAGGGGTTCCACAATGGCAGGAGCAGTATAATGAGGATGATGCCGACTTCCGCAACTTCCAGAATGAGGTTGGGGCCATGGTGCCTGACACCCTTGCCATGGTGGGACGCTATAAAGGTCATAAAGTCTTCGGGCGGGACATCTTCTCCAATAAGAACTTGAGCTTCGACCCGGTCATGAACATCGCCACACCGCAGAACTATGTCCTTGGTGCGGGCGATGAGGTGACGGTAGACATCTATGGCGCTTCGCAGAAATCGGTGAGCAGCACGATAACGCCGGATGGTGATATCGTCATTGAGGGTTATGGACCGATACATATCGGTGGCCTCACTGTTGCAGCTGCCAAGTCGCGGCTGCGCGCTACCCTCGGCTCGCGCTATCAGTCGAGTAATATCAAACTTTCGTTGGGTCAGACCCGTACGGTATCCATCAATGTGATGGGTGAGGTCAATGTACCGGGCACCTACACGCTGTCGGCTTTTGCCACGGTCTTCAATGCACTTTATATGGCAGGTGGCACGAATGATATTGGTACACTTCGCAACATCAAGATTTACCGCAACAACCGTCTTGTAAGTGTCTGTGATATATACGATTATATCTTGAACGGCAAGATGACGGGCAATGTCCGCTTGCGTGATGGTGATGTTATCATCGTAGGACCTTACGATTGCTTGGTGAATATCACTGGTAAGGTCAAGCGCCCGATGTATTATGAGATGAAGAAGAATGAGAGCGTGGAGACTCTTCTCAGATATGCCGGCGGCTTCACGGGTGATGCTTACAAGAAAGCGGTGCGTGTGAGCCGGAAGACAGGTAAGGAGTATGCTGTCTATAATGTGGAAGAGTTTGACATGAGCTCCTTCCGTATTGCTGACGGCGATTCCGTCAGCGTGGACAGCATTCTGGCCCGATATGCCAACACTGTGGAGATAAAAGGTGCCGTCTTCCGCCCTGGCCTCTATCAGCTTGGCGACGGCATCAACAGCGTGCGCACTCTGGTGCAGCATGCGGAAGGTCTCACTGAGGATGCCTTTACAGCCAGAGCAGTCATGCACCGTATGAAGGCAGACCGCACGCTGAAGGTCATACCTGTGGACATCAAGGGCATTATGGACGGCAGTGTCGCTGACATACCTTTAAAGGAGAATGATGTGCTCTTCATTCCTACCAAGCAGACGGTGATGAACGATCAGACCATCACTATCCAGGGCGAGGTCATGAACCCTGGCGTCTATAAATATGCCGACAACGAGACGCTCGAAGACTTTGTGCTTCAAGCTGGTGGTCTTACCGACAGGGCTTCAACGGTAAAGGTGGATGTCTCGCGCCGTGTTGGTAATCCGAAGGCTCTGACAACGGACAGCATCATTGCTAAGACTTATACCTTTGCACTCAAGGATGGCTTTGTCGTTGATGGCGAGCCTGGCTTTATCCTTCATCCATTCGATGAGGTGTACGTCCGCCGGGATCCCTCCTACTCTTCCCAGCAGAATGTCTCTGTTAGTGGCGAGGTGATGTTTCCGGGCGCTTATACGCTCTCGCGTCGTAACATGCGCCTGACTGACCTGCTGAAGGCTGCCGGTGGCACTACTGACTTGGCTTACATCAAAGGTGCGCGCTTGGAGCGTGTGGCCAACGAGGCTGAGAAAGCACGTATGGAGGCTGTCTACAAGATGCAGCAGGAGCAGCTGCAGCAGGAGTTGATGTCCTTGGCAGCAAGCTCATCCAATAACAGCTCGTCCATTCAGCAGATGGGCCAGCAGACGCAACAGCAGCAGCTTCAGAAGTTCCAGGTGCCGAACACCTACCCCGTCGGCATACAGCTTGACAAGGCCCTTGCCGACCCAAACAGCGATGCCAATATCGTGTTGCGGGCGGGCGATCGCCTCATCCTGCCGCAGTACACAGCTACGGTGAAGGTCAACGGTGCTGTGATGTATCCTAACACCATCAGCTTCCAGAGTGGTAAGCGTGCCGGCTACTATATCAATGCAGCCGGTGGCTTTGCGCAGAATGCACGCAAGAACAGGGCTTATGTCATCTACATGAACGGTATGGTGGCGAAGGTCTCTACGGGTGCAAAGATAGAGCCCGGTTGCGAGATTGTCGTCCCCAGCAAGATCTCTCGCAAGACAAGCCCTGCTGAGATGCTGAGCATTGGCTCCAGTGTCTCCTCGATTGCCGCTATGATTGCGACCATCGCCAATATGACGAAATAACTCCTCACGGCGCGCCTGTATGGTGCGCCAAAAAATATGCAGTTCTACTGCATTTTCTTCTTTAGATTCGCGTAACTCGCTATATATAAGCATGTTGTGCTTTTAGCGGGGAAGAGGTGGAGTAGATGATAAAAAGATTAAGTATGGCAACATCTGAATTGAATGCAGAAACCTACCATAGTCATGTAGAAGACAATAAGTAGCGTATTCCAACTCCATACGATGAGTGATATATTCAAACATAATAATGTTATTATGGGGTGAAAGATGACCAGAAATAAGAATTCGTACGTTCGATATAAATAGTACTTTAATAATTGAGTTAGAACATTTTGCAAAATAAAGAGATGGAAAATAAGCAAGTTCATACTCCGATTGATGAAGGCAACACATCTTTTGACAATCGTGTGGCTACAATAGATATGAGATACATTAACAGAAAGTTATTTCATCATTGGATTTGGTTTGTAACCATATTGCCATTGGTTCTCATTATTTCTTACCTGATTATTTGTTCCGTACCGAGATACTACACCACCTCCACGAAACTTGCACCGGAAATAGAATCACCGAAAGGTACAGGTGGAGCGATGAGTTCTATTGCCTCCAGTTTGGGAATAGACATCTCAAACATGCAATCGACTGATGCTATCACACCTTTGCTTTATCCAGAATTGATGGAGGATAATAAATTTATTACAAACCTCTTCAAAATAAAAATTATTACAATAGATAATAAGACCAAATGTGATTACTTCACGTACCTGTCGAAATTTCAGAAGAAGCCTTGGTGGAGTCGGTATAAGAAAGACAAAATGGTAAGCGAAAATACCCCCAATCCATACCTTCTAACCAAAGAGCAAGATGGAATCGTAAAAGAGATAAGATCGAATATCAAGATTAGTGTCAACTCAAAGAATGGTGTCATTACCATCACCACAAGCGATCAAGACCCTTTAGTTTGCAAAACGGTAACAGACTCCCTCAGAACCATACTTAAGGGATATATTGTCAAATACAGAACAGACAAGGCAAAGGCTGATTATGCATACTATAATAAACTTACAGAAAAGGCTAAAGCAAAATATGAGCAAGCACGACGTAAATATGGCCAATTTGGAGATGCCAACCAAGATATACAGTTAGAGAGCTATCATCTGCAACAGGAAGAATTGGAAAATGATATGCAACTCAAATATAATGAGTACACAGCCATGAACACGCAATTGCAGCAGGCTGCTGCAAAAATTCAAGAAAAGACACCCGTATTTACACTTATAAAAGGTGCCGAAGTACCCATTAAGCCAGCAGGTCCAAAGAGAATGATATTCTCGCTTGCCATGACAGTTCTGGCTGCATTTATTCTTTCTATCATCATTTTGAGAAAAGACATTATAAAGGTCTTTGCATAGATGTAATGGAGTATAGCATTTATACGCAATGCGGTTTAGTTTTTAAAAGGCTATTTGGAATAGAAGATGTTTCTCTATTAAGAAAGGAGCTAAAGAAAAAAGTTGGGAAACTTATATATCATCAATCTTATCATGCAGATGACATCATAAATATTATGATCGGCATGGGCATGAAACGAGGTTCTGTCGTTTGTATTCATGCTTCGATGAAAGAGTTTTATAACTACAAAGGTACCACAAAAGAACTGATAGACGGCATTATCGATGTGCTCACGCCGGAGGGAACTCTCATGATGCCAGCTTTTCCTGCCCAGACCCATGTACATGACAAAGACTACATCTTTGACCCCATCCACGACAAGACAAAGGCAGGAGCACTGGCAGAAGCTTTTAGACTATATCCAGGAGTCGTCAGAAGCATCAACGCACAACATTCTGTATGTGCGTGGGGAAAGTATGCTCAATGGCTTACAGAAGATCATCAATCTTGCAGAAATTGTTGGGATGAGTCCTCACCATGGTACAGAATGACAAGACTGGACGCTCTTAATTTTACGTTAGGTTTATCCTCGCATTATATTGGCACCTTCGACCATTGCGTGGAAGCGATCCTCTATAAAGAACATCCCTATTGGGCACAATTCTTCAATAAGCAATGGACCTATCACTACTATGATGACAATAGAAGAATACGAAGCTACTGCTGTATAGAAGGGGATTTAGAAAGAAGAACAAGAGAAAGGCGACTTATTAGGTATTTTAACAATGATGAATATCAAAAGAAAAAAATCTCCAATTTGCTGATTCAAAGATATATGACAAGGCCTTGTTTAGACAAAATGATTGCTTTAGGAAGAAAAGGCATAACTATGTACTACGTACCATCAACAAAAGGCTTCTCTTTCAATGGATAGGCTAAAAACAATCATGGAATTGCCGCTTGTTAGGAATACGTTAAAGATTTCGGCAAGCAACATGGTAATGTACCTATTGCCTCTTATTGTCACTCCTATCCTCTCCAGGCTATATAGTCCATCGCAGTATGGGGAATGGGGCATTTTCTCATCTCTTATTTCTATCATATGCTTAGCTCAGTTCGCAGGATTTGACAACACATTAGTAAAATGCGAGAAAGATGAGACCGAACCGCTTACTGCCCTTTGTGCTATCTTGGGATTTCTTTTTACCTTTATTGTTGCTTTCGCCTTTTATATTGGCACAAAACTGGATCTTAGTTTTTTCGTATACTTCCCTAACAAGACTTTACTTGTCGTCTATTTGTTGATTTATATTTTTTATACCATAGGGTTCAACCTTTGTAATCGCCAAGAAAAATATAATACGCTTTCTATAGCCAATGTTGTTCAAGGTGGCTCACAAGCTTTGTTCCGCATTGCTTTCGGGATAATAGGCATTCTTGTCTTTAATGGATTGATACTGGGTACGACCATTGCATTATTTAATGTTTCGGTCTTTCTCTTCATCCGTTTGAAAGCCACCAAATTTTCTATTTGCCGAAAGAACTGGTGGGCACAAGTCAGAAAACTCATTGTTAAATACAGAAAATTTCCGCTTTACGACGCCCCCTCCTCCATATTGTCTTTTGCTGCTTTTAATTTACCAACTCTGATATTAGCATATTACTTTGGGAAACAGGACATTGGTTGCTTCTCTATGGTCATGCAGTTATTACTTATACCGATGAGCCTTGTCGGATCTGCGATGGGAAGAGTCTTCTATCAGGAAATTTGCAAAGAGAATACACAGCAGTTCACACAGCATACTACTGAGAGAATGATAAAAACGTTAGGATTTATTTCTGTATTACCTCTTCTCTTCCTTGTTTGCGGCGGTGACAAGATTCTTGTTTGGTTTCTTGGCGCAAAATGGGGAAACGCTGGTATGATAGCCTTGAGCCTCGCTTTGTGGTCATTTCCTACCATTCTGACTCAGCCTTTGCTGCCTTTATTTAGGTATAAAAACAAACAGAATATCATGCTTCTATATGATGTGTTGTATTTTATCTTCGGCATAGGAAGCATCTTTGTCTGCTGCACTTTAAAACTTAGTCTCATTCCGATTTTAATGATATTTTCCATTTCATGCTTTTTGGTGAAGATGTTCCTCTTCATCCAACTCGTCTTAATCGGAGAGGTTAGATGGAGACTTGTAGTTAGGTATATACCTGTATGGACCATTGCCATTATAGGATTAGTAGTGCGATTCATGTTGGCATGAAAAAATACATTTATATAATTTTTGACGCAGATAGCTTTTGGAGCAAGATGATTCTTACAATCATCTATCTCTTTGTCTACGACTATCTATTCCATGACTTTATATTTGAACAGTTTGGATATTTGGGAATCGTTTACCAGCCCATGAGCATGCTGGTTATTATCGCATGGTTAGCGTTATCTATTATCCCGATGGCATTTTATTACGGGGTAGTAAACATTTCGTCTTATATTACCTTTTTTCTCTACCTATTTGTCTACATTCCGTTTATTCATGCTTTATATGTCATTACTGACATTTCTTTACTGCAGAAAGGTATCGTGTCTATAGTTGTTTGTGCGTTTTTTATCTTATACATGAATATAGGAAAGAGTATAAAGATACTAAAGGATATTAACATCACCCCCAAAATTCCATTCAAATATATAGAGGCTCTTACCATTCTTTTATCCGCCATATATGTCGCAGTAAATCTAAACAGAATGCATTTCGTAAACATCTTCACACAACAAGATATTCTTTACGATCTGAGAGCTCAGAACGCGGAGGAAATCGGCGAGGGAAATATTTTTGCTTATTTGAGGGGATGGCTGTTCGGCGCTTTCTATCCTTTCTTGCTGGTTGACTATCTGAAGAACAAGAAATGGGTGTCTACTCTGTGTATTCTTTTCGGATACATTATATTATTTATGGTTGACATGCAAAAACTAACCTTTTTCATGCCATTCGCGCTTACAGCCCTTTATTTCCTGATCAAGTTAAATATACATACCATCTGTAACAGACTCCATTCTTTTATCATTGGATTCCTTATTCTTCTTTCGCTGGTGCTCATGAATCTACAAGAAAACAAAATTGTATTCACGGTTGCATCCATCTTGATATTAAGAACCATTTGCGTGACAGGCTGGTTGACGCAAACATATTTTCTTTTCTTTAATAACGGGAATCCGTTTACCCATTACTCACATATCAACATCGTTAATATGTTGACCAATAACTATCCATACGATGTTCCATTAGGAGTGGCTGTCTCATATCATTCTCAGAATGCAAATGCCACTTTTCTTCTCACTGACGGTTATGCAGCATGGGGCATATTTGGTATAGTCATTATTGGCATGATCTTTTATTTGTTTTTGGAATTCGCTAATTCTATTTCTTATAATTATAAGTTGGAAGATTTGCTTGTCCTTTTCTTGCCTACAGTGTCATATCTGTTAAATGTCTCATTCTTCACAACTCTTCTCTCCAACGGATTACTTTTTTTACTGATTCTGATTGCTTGTACAGACACAACAAAAAAAGAGAATAACAAAGAATGTCTATGAATACACTCTGCTTGATAACAAATATTGCACCTCACTATCGCCGGCCAATCTTTGAACAGATAGACAAGAAAATAGGATGTGATTTCTATATAGGTGACCACATTGAGTCTGAGCTCAAAACATTTAATTATCATGTCTTATCCGGCTATAGAAAGACGGTGCATAACATATTTTTCCATCACTGGTATTGGCAGAGAAAGACGGTAAGACTCATATTCAAACCCTATAAATACTATATCCTTGACGGAGAACCATACTGTCTTTCTTCGTGGGCCATATTGTTGTTGGCGAAGTTGCTCGGAAAACAGACCATAGCCTGGACCCACGGATGGTACGGCAGAGAAAGAGGGATGAAGAAGCATGTAAAGAAAGTCTTCTACGCTCTCTTTAGCAAGCTGATGCTCTACAACGAGTATGCAATCGACTTAATGGTAAAGGAGGAATTTGACAAAAACAAAATCTATTGCATCGCCAATTCTTTAGACAGTGATCAGGAATTGGCGATTCGCAAGCAATTACGACCTTCTGACATTTATCAGTTGCACTTTGGCAATGCTTATCCAACAATCATATATTGTGGAAGGATACAAAAAAGAAAGAAAATAGAGCAGATATTTGAGAGTCTCTATATATTAAGAAGTCAAGGCGACATCGTCAATTTAGTGATCGTGGGCAAAGATGTTGACGGGGCTTCTTTAGCGAATGATATAAGAAGACTGAAGTTAGAGAAACAGATATGGATGTATGGTCCATGCTATGATGACTATCAATTGGGAGAACTATTCTATAACGCTACTGTATGCGTGTCGCCAGGCAACGTTGGACTCTCTGCCATCCATTCACTGACATTTGGTTGTCCTGTGATCACTCACGATCATTTTCCAGATCAAATGCCGGAGTTTGAGGCGATTCAACCCAATGTGACGGGAGATTTCTTCAAACAAAATGATGTAAAAGACTTAGCCCGTGTGATCAAAAAATGGATAGAAAAATCACGAGATAACAAAAGTGCTATCCAACAAGCAGCTTTTAAGGAAATAGACAGGAAATGGAATATACATTATCAAATAAAAACGATGAAGGAGGTGATGAATGCCGACTAATACAGATTCTTCATATTTTAAAGTGAGATCTTTCTTCCGTGCGCAAGTTCTCAACCTCCTTGGAATGCACTCGAAGCCCGCTCCTGGTATTCACATCCTGAATGGCCATCGTATTGAGAATGAAGAGGAACCGGAAACATTCAGGAATTTACTAACCGCACTCTCTAAGAAGGTAAGGTTTGTAAAGTTTGAAGATGCTGTTGAAAGGATCGAGAGACACGAGCAACCCAAAGAGCCTTTGGTCGCCTTCTCGTTCGATGACGGTTTCATGGAGTGCTATGATGTCTTTGCACCAATACTTGAGGAGTTCGGTACCAATGCGATGTTCTTCATCAACCCTAATTATGTAGACGGAGACGACGCGTATATTAAAAACTTCAACGAAAATATTGTGCTGACTCATAACAAACGTCCCATGCGATGGCACCATTTAAAAGAGCTGCGTGACAGAGGATTCTTGATAGGAGCACACACCATGGATCACTTTATGATCAACAGCACGGACAAAGAAAAGTTGGAGTACGAAATCATCAACTGTAAAACGACGATCGAACAACATCTCGATATGCCATGCGATTACTTCGCATTTCCTTACGGCAAACTTTCTGAGGCCAATGAGATGTCTATTGACCTGGCGCTCTCAGCATATCGCCACGTCTTCGCACAATCTGAATGGAAAAGATATTATAGTTTTAACGGAAAAGTGATCAACCGGCGTCAGTTTGAAGTGTTTTGGCCTGTCAGTCATGTCAACTATTTCTTAAGCTATAAGAAGCAATATTAGACCTATGCCACGGTTGCTACAAATCAACATTACCGCTAATTGGGGCTCTCACGGCAAAATTGCAGAGATGCTCGGACAAACCGTCATAAAAGAAGGTTGGGAAAGTTATATCGCCTATGGAAGATGGTATAGAGAAAGCAAGTCCCACCTCTTTCACATTGGAAATCAAGTCGACGAGTATATACATGGGCTCGCCTCCCGACTGCTTGACAACCAAGGACTGATGTCGCATGTCGCTACCAAGAGATTAGTGAAATATATAGAGACGATCAAGCCAGATATGATCCATCTGCATAATATCCACGGATATTATCTCAATTACCCGATATTATTTGATTATCTTGCTTCTTCCAACATTCCCGTAGTATGGACATTTCACGACTGCTGGCCATTTACCGGTCACTGTGCACATTACATGTCTGTCAATTGCAAAAAATGGATGACCCACTGCAGCAACTGTCCTCTAAAACATACCTATCCTGAAAGTTGGTTGAGGGACAGGTCGTTTCAAAACTTTGAAGACAAGCAGAGAGCATTCCTGTCGGTTAAACGTCTTACCATCGTACCCGTCAGCAAGTGGTTGGAAAAAGATCTCAAGAGATCCTTCTTCAAGAACTGCCATATACATCAAATCTACAATGGCATTGATACGACCCAGTTCTTTCCGGAAAAGAAAAGGGACGATACGCTAAGAAAATACAATGTTCCAAATGACAAAAAGGTAATTCTTGGGGTTGCTTCTAATTGGTACCAAAAAGGATTGGGGGACTTCATCAGATTAAGCCGCTTATTGGATGACCATTACATCATCGTGCTTGTTGGAGTGAACGATCGGGAGTTGTCTGATTTACCACAAAATATCATAGGTATTAAGCGTACAGATTCTCAAGCGGAACTCAGATCCTTATATTCATCTTTCGATGTATATTTCAATCCAACGTGGGTTGACAACTTCCCTACAACCAACATTGAGGCTTTGGCTTGTGGAACACCTATTGTCGTATACGACACGGGTGGGTGCGCAGAAGCGGTCAGCCCAATGACAGGCTATGTTGTCCAACAAGGAAACATCAAAGATGCAGTAGAAAAAATAAAAGAAATCTGTAGACACCCTAAGGTTCAATATATAGAAGCCTGTAGAAGCCAAACGCTGCAAAAGTATAATTCTGAACAACAATACAAAAAATATTATGACCTATATGCCTCATTTCTATAGGAGATGTGTCCTTTACAAACAAAACAATAGTTTACCGCAATACAACTTATAATAGAAAAGAGAGATAGAGGATCACTTATTATCATAGACAACAATGAAGGTTTCAATCATTACTGTTACCTATAACAGTGCGGAGACGTTGGCTATGGCCATCGAGTCTGTTCTGCGGCAGTCCTATCCCGACATAGAGTATATCGTGAAAGATGGAGGTTCGACGGACAGAACAATAGAAATACTGAAGGAATACGAACCGAAGTTTCATGGTCGGATGAAGTGGGTATCGGAAAAAGACAAAGGCATCTATGATGCCATGAATAAAGGCATCGAGATGGCGGCAGGAGGTATTGTCGGAATCTTAAACTCCGACGACTTCTTTACTGGAAATAATATCGTAAAAAAAATAGTAGATACGATAGAAAAAGAGAATGTAGATGCAGTATATGGAGATGTACATTTCGTTAAGCCTGAAAATCTTCATAAATGTACAAGATACTATTCTGGTTCTATTTTTCGACCATGGATGATTAGGGTTGGTTTTCTTCCACCTCATCCTTCACTTTATGTAAAGAGAAACGTCTATGAGCGATTTGGTAACTATAATGCGTCTTATAAAATATCGGCAGATTTCGAATTCATAGCACGACTCACTCTCATTCATAAAATAAAGATGAAATATATTCATATGGATATGGTTACTATGAGGTTAGGAGGCGCAAGTACAAATAATTGGCGCAGTAGGTTGCTTGGAGCGAAAGAAAATATTATTGCGTGTCGCACTCTAGGAATAAAAACAAACAAAATTCTTGTCCTTTGCAAATTCCCTATTAAAATTTTTGAATCTGTGTTGATAAGAAAATAATTCTCATATTAGTATCTATAAACAAATCGTCTTGTACATTTCTCTCCTTTTAAACAATATTCAAATATCTAAATCGTTTCTACTATAGACTAATATCCAACTATTATGATTTTATCAATGGATAACAGCGTGCAGGAAATAGACACGACTGCCTATACTGGGTCTGCTAAAGACATTATGATGTATGTTGAGCAGGGTAATGATGAAGGGACGCAGAGATTCATCTCTGATGGTATGAATGCTTTCGAGCGTAATACCAAGAGAGTTGGAGACTGCTTGATTGCGGCAGTTTGCCTTGTTATCTTTTCGCCTCTTTTCCTTATCTGCTATATACTCGTAAAGCGTGAGGATGGCGGGCCGGCTATCTTCAAGCAGGAACGCATCGGCTGCTTTGGACGCCCCTTCACCATCTACAAGTTCAGAAGTATGAGGGTAGATGCAGAGAAAGATGGTCCCCGGCTCTTTGGTCATGAAAAGGACGAGCGTATGACTAAGATTGGGCGCTTTCTTCGTGACCATCATCTCGACGAGCTACCGCAGCTTTACAATGTTTTGAGGGGCGACATGGCGTTTATCGGGCCACGACCGGAGCGGAAGTATTACATTGACCAGATTATGCAGCATGATCCACGCTATGTCTATCTGTATCAGATTCGACCGGGGGTGACATCCTACGCCACGCTGTACAATGGCTATACGGACACGATGGAGAAAATGCTCAAGCGGTTGGAGCTGGACCTCTACTACCTCGAACACCGCTCCTGGTGGTTCGATGCCAAGATTCTCTTCAAGACCTTCACCAATATCGTCTTCGGCAAGGTTTTCTGAAGGTGCAGCGTTTTTTTTTCCGTAGGCTTAGGTGAGAGATAATAATCTGTATGCAGTTAGATACGAATGAGGGACAGGAAATGTCGACAACCTTAATGTGATTTGTGATTTGTGATTTGTGATATTTCCTGCCCATGCTAAAGTTCAGATATTTGTTCTTCGCTCAGGCCGGTGTATTTAGCTATTAAAGACGCAGGCATACCATCAGCCTTCATGGCCTTAGCGCTGGCGATAGCTTTGTTGCGCGCACCTTCGGTTAATCCTTCAGCCTTTCCTTGAGCCAACCCTTCGGCCTTGCCTTGCGCCAACCCTTCGGCCTTGCCTTGAGCCAACCCTTCGGCTTTGCCTTTCTCCCGCTCTCTTCTGACTGAAGAGTGGAGCGTGCGCTCAACACTCACCATATCCCAGAAATGGTCGTAGTAGGCCATCTGAGCATCGCTATAGGCCGACTCCTCCACGATGTCAAGCGCCTTTCGGGTCTCCGGATTCTCCATCAGTTCTTTGGGTGCTACCTTCGTGTCCTCGTCTATCTCCGTGAGGAAGCGAAGCCAAAGAACCATCATCTTCTTGTCCTGATAAGAATGAGGCTTAAACTTTGGAAGCTCGATGAAGATAACATGCATATCCTCAATGACATGGTCGGGGAAATTAAACTCTACCAAACCATAGTCATGGTACCACTCATCGGTATCATTCAAGAAAGCCTCATTGATAAGATTCAAAGAATAGACCGGCTGCAGGTCTTCATAATCTTCTTCCTTCTTGAGCTGTTTTACGTAGGCTTTGGAGGAATTGAACAGCACTCGCTTGAAGAAGTCGGCCGTCCAGATCATCTGCATCTCCACGATAAACTGCCGTTTCTGCTGGTCTTCACAACGCACGTCGACAATAGTGTCTTTCTTCAGCGGCATGCTGGGGATAAGCTCAAAAGGAAGGTACTCAATGTCTGTCACCTGTCCGTCGTCAGGCAGTGGCAACAAGGCATTAAGGAAACTAATCATTAAGTCTTTATGGTCTGCAAAGACCTTCTTGAAGGTCAAATCGGCCCGAGGGTTAAGATACTTTCCCATAATCGTAGCTTTTTCTGCAAAGTTAAGATATTTCTCGTTATCTGCAAATGATTGCGGACTTTTTTGGAAGAAAAATGTAACATGTAACATTTTTCCTGTGTGTCCTTCGCATCCTTCGTGTCTTTCATGTCTTTCGTGTCCTTTATGTTTTTCGTGTCCTTCGTGTCTTTCGTGGACCGGACGAAGATGTGTGGTGGTTATGTGATTTCTCCGTCTGTTTCACGATTCCATAAATAATCTCTGGCATCGTAAAAGCGGTTGTTTTACCTTGGCATAAATTATTAGAGCAATGGTTAAACCGACGTGTTAACAAACAAAATAGCTTGCCTGCAATTGACAGACAAGCTACTTCTCATCGTTCAGAGCCTCTTTGTTGTACGTTGGCTGTACAGGATGCCGGTTTACTGACCATTTTCCTTACTCCATGGTGAGTCTGCTGACCAGTTTGATGGTTTGGCAAGCTGTGTGGCGCCCTCGTCATAGCCTTTCCACTCAAAGGACTTTTGTGGACCATCACCGCTACCTGCTAACATACACTCTGTGTCAAATATGTGCTTCTTAATAGCGGGTTTCATGTAGTTGTGTTTATTCTTCATATCCCTGGGTGTTTATTTTTCAATAAGTTATGGTTTTGGTATTTGCAAAATTAGGAAAAATATCAATGCGAAAAAGTGAAGGAAATGCAAAACTAATCTAAAATTTGTGAATTTGAGGCACGAATACCAAGATTTTCTTGGTTTTTGTAACAAGTCATTGCTCCGAGTAGTCAACGGAAGCCTGATGTCGCCACCGCTATGTTATAAATATAGAAAAAATTTACGAATTGAGGGATAAATTATAATTTATCAGATTTTAGGGGTTGTTTGTGGATATAATACCATTATTTTATATGTTTAGGCTTACGAATTGTTATATAAATGTTAAAAGTGCAAGTTATTTAGAATAAACTTCCGGAAAGCCTTTACAATCTGTAAGATATTGTGTACTTTTGCAAACGAATTGATAGGTAAAAAACAAAAACATTAGCAAATGCAACAAAACGGATTGTACAGCAGTGCCAACGAACACGATGCGTGCGGTGTGGGCATGGTAGTGAACATCCATGGCGGAAAGAGTCACCAACTCGTCGATGACGCCCTCAAGGTTCTTGAGAATTTGCGTCACCGCGGTGCTGAAGGCGCCGATGGCAAGACTGGTGATGGAGCCGGCATCCTGCTCCAGATTCCCCATGAGTTTATTCTTCTTCAGGGTATCCCTGTACCAGAGAAGGGAAAATATGGTACAGGTCTCATCTTCCTGCCTAAGGACGAGAAGCGCCAGCAGGAAATCCTATCCATCATGATTGAGGAGATAGAGCGTGAGGGCTTGCAGCTCATGCACCTGCGCACTGTCCCGACGAATCCCGATTGCTTAGGTGATGCCGCCTTAGAGTCTGAGCCTGCCATCAAGCAGGTCTTCGTCACAGGCGTCTCCGATGATAAGGTCCCAGTCTTCGAGCGCACCTTATACCTTATTAGAAAGCGTATAGAGCGCCGTGTCCAGGATAAGGACTTCTACATCTGCTCACTGTCATCGAAGAACATCGTCTATAAGGGTATGCTCTCCTCGTTGCAGTTGCGTCAGTACTATCCTGACCTTACCAACAGCTATTTCACGAGCGGCCTGGCTCTTGTCCACAGCCGTTTCTCCACCAATACCTTCCCCACATGGTCGTTGGCACAGCCTTTCCGCTTGCTGGCCCACAATGGTGAGATCAACACCATCCGTGGCAACCGTGCGTGGATGAAAGCCCGCGAGGCCGTCCTCTCCTCTGATGCTTTAGGCGATATTCACGACATCTCGCCGATTATCCAGCCTAACATGAGTGACTCTGCCTCTTTGGACAACGTCTTTGAGTTCTTTGTCATGAACGGTATGTCGCTGCCGAAAGCCCTGAGCATCATGGTGCCGGAGAGCTTTAACGACAAGAACCCTATCACCGAGGACATCAAAGCCTTCTACGAGTACCACTCCATCCTGATGGAGCCGTGGGACGGTCCTGCCGCCCTACTCTTCTCCGATGGCCGCTATGCCGGCGGTATGCTCGACCGTAATGGTCTGCGCCCGGCACGTTATACCATCACTAAGAATGGTACCATGGTAGTGGCCTCTGAGGTGGGTGTTATGGACTTCGACCCCACTGTCATCGCCGAGAAAGGACGCTTGCAGCCGGGTAAGATTCTGCTCATCGATACCCAGGAGGGTAAGATTTACTACGATGGTGAGATTAAGGACCGTCTGGCTCATGAACATCCCTATCGTCAGTGGCTGAACACTAACCGTATCCAGCTTGAGAAGATCCACACGGGCCGTAAGGTCTCCAATGCCGTTGACCACCTTGAAGCCAAAGAGGTAGAATTCGGTTTTGGTGAGGAAGACATCGCCGACACACTGATTCCTATGGCCACCAAGGGTCAAGAGCCTACTGCATCGATGGGTAATGACACCCCGCTCGCAGTCCTCTCCGACCAGCCACAGATCTTCTTCAACTATTTCCGTCAGCAGTTTGCGCAGGTCACCAACCCCGCCATCGACTCCATCCGTGAGTCTTTGGTGATGAGTCTGACAGAGTATATCGGACGTGTGGGTACCGGTATCCTCAACCCCAACGAGACCAACTGCAAGATGGTGCGCCTCCCCCACCCTATCCTGACCAACGGACAGCTTGACATCCTTCAGAACATCAGATATAAGGGCTTCAACACCAAGAAGCTGAGCATCACCTTCACACCTGCTCCTCAGGGTGCAGAACATCCGGGCGATGCGCTGCGTGAGGCCATCGACAAGTTGTGCCACGATGCTGAGCAGAGCGTTGATGATGGCTTCAACTATATCATCCTCTCCGACCGTGATGTCGACAAGGATCATGTCGCCATACCTTCCCTGCTCGCTGTGAGCGCCGTCCACCACTACCTCATCAATGTCGGTAAGCGTGTGCAGACCGCCCTGATTGTCGAGAGCGGTGAGATTCGCGAGGTGATGCACGCTGCCCTGCTCCTGGGCTATGGTGCTTCTGCTCTCTGCCCGTATATGATCTACGCCATCCTCGACGACCTCGTCAAGAAGGGTAAGATTCAGGAAGACTATGCCACTGCCGAGGCTAACTACATCAAGGCCGTGAAAAAAGGCTTGCTGAAGATTATGGCTAAGATGGGTATCTCTACCATCCGCTCTTACCGCGGTGCTCAGATTTTCGAGTCCATCGGTCTTTCCGAGGGATTGCTGAGAGCTTACTTCGGCACGGAGTCGAGCACAGTAGGCGGTATCGGTCTCGACACCATCGCCCGCGACGCTGTGGCCTACCACGACAAGGCCCTGCAGGAGGAGAACAGCGATGTGGAGCATCCGCTGCCCAACCTCGGACAGTTCCACTGGCGTCAGGATGGTATCAAGCACGCATGGAATCCTGAGACCATCGCCACCCTGCAGCTTGCCACGCGTACTGGCAACTATGATACCTTCAAGAAGTTTGAGTCGCTCGTCGATGATAAGCCGGAGCCTATGTTCCTCCGTGACTTCCTCGACTTCAAGCGCAACCCCATAGACATCGACAAGGTAGAGCCTGTCGAGAAGATTGTCAAGCACTTCGTCACAGGTGCCATGTCCTTCGGTGCCCTCTCTGCTGAGGCCCACGAGGCACTGTGCTTGGCTATGAACGCCTTAGGCACCCGCTCCAACACTGGTGAGGGTGGCGAGGACAACAGCCGCTACCACAGTGAGGTTGACGGCATCAGCCTCTCGTCAAAGACTAAGCAGGTGGCGTCCGGCCGTTTCGGTGTCACAACAGAATACCTCGTCAATGCCGAGGAGATTCAAATTAAGGTCGCCCAGGGTGCCAAGCCTGGTGAGGGCGGTCAGCTGCCGGGCTTCAAAGTCAACGAGATTATCGCCAAGACACGTAACTCTATTCCCGGCATCTCTCTGATTTCTCCACCGCCTCACCACGACATCTACTCCATCGAGGATCTGAAGCAGCTCATCTTCGACTTGAAAAATGTCAATCCTAAGGCAGCCATCAGCGTCAAGCTCGTTGCCGAGAGCGGTGTCGGTACCATTGCCGCCGGCGTTGTCAAGGCTAAAGCCGACCTCGTGGTCATCTCTGGTGCTGAGGGTGGCACGGGTGCATCTCCTGCCTCCAGCATGCGTTTCGCCGGTATCTCTCCTGAGATTGGTATCGCTGAGACGCAGCAGACGCTCGTCAAGAACGGTCTCCGCTCGCTGGCCCGCCTGCAGGTCGACGGTCAGATGAAGTCAGCCCGCGACGTTATCATCATGGCTCTGCTCGGTGCTGAGGAGTTCGGCTTCGGTACAGCTCCGCTCATCACCCTCGGCTGCGTGATGATGCGTAAGTGCTCGGCCAACACCTGCCCCATGGGTGTGGCCACACAGGACAAGCGCCTGCGCGCACACTTCCGCGGCGACTATCACTATGTCATCAACTACTTCACATTCTTAGCTCAGCACGTCCGCGAATATCTTGCAGAGATGGGCTTCACAAGTCTCAACGACATCGTAGGCCATACGGAGCTGCTGACTAAGCGTGATACTTCTAAGATATGGAAGCCCGTTCTGCCCGTCGTTCAGGCGAAGTGGAACAGTCTCGACTTCTCGTGTATGGAGAAAAAGGAGACGGGTGATGTCAGCCTCTACTGCACCAAGACGCAGGATCACGAGATGAATAATCTCCTCGACGAGCAGATCATCGCCGGTGCACAGAAGTCTATCCAGGACAAGGAGGAAGTCAACCTCGACTTCGCTATCCACAACACCAACCGTGCTGTCGGCACCATGCTCTCCGGCATCATTGCCAAGAAATATGGTGAGGCAGGTCTGCCCGACGATACCATCAACGTGCGCTTCAAGGGTTCTGCCGGACAGAGCTTCGGTGCCTTCCTCGTTCACGGTGTCAACTTCAAGCTTGAGGGCGAGACCAACGACTACTTTGGTAAGGGCCTCTCCGGTGGCCGCATCAGTATCCTGCCGCCGATACGCTCTAACTTCAACGCTGAGGACAACATCATCGCCGGTAACACCGGTCTGTATGGTGCCACTACTGGTGAGCTGTATGTCAATGGTCAGGTTGGTGAGCGCTTCGCCGTTCGTAACTCCGGTGCCATTGCCGTTGTCGAGGGAGCTGGTGACCACTGCTGTGAGTATATGACTGGTGGCCGCGTCGTCGTTCTCGGTAAGACGGGCCGCAACTTTGCCGCCGGTATGTCGGGTGGTGTTGCCTACGTCTGGGATAAGGACCACAACTTCGACTACTACTGTAACATGGGTATGGTGGAGATCAACCTCGTTGAGGAGACTACTTACCGCAAGGAGCTCCACGAGCTGATTCGTCAGCACTACCTCTACACCGGTTCGAAGCTTGCCCGCACCATGCTTGACGACTGGAGTCGCTATGTTGAGGACTTCATCCAGGTGGTGCCTATCGAGTACAAACGTGTGCTGCAGGAGGAGCAGGTTAAGAAGCTCCAGCAGAAGATTGCAGACATGCAGAGAGACTATTAAAAAGGTTAAAAGTAAAGACAATGGGAAATCCAAAAGGTTTTTTGGAGGTAGAGCGCAAGGAGGCCGGCTACCGTCCAATACATGATAGAATACACGATTTCGGTGAAGTAGAGCAGACGCTCAACAGCAATGACCGTCGGCTTCAGGCCAGCCGCTGCATGGACTGTGGCGTGCCTTTCTGCCACTGGGCTTGTCCCCTTCACAACAAGACCCCGGAGTGGAACGATGCCTTGTATAAAGGTGATTGGAAGCTTGCTTATGAACTTCTGAGCGAGACCAATGACTTCCCCGAGTTCACGGGCCGTGTCTGTCCGGCGCTCTGTGAGAAGGCCTGCGTGCTGAACCTCATGGAGCATGAGCCTACCACCAACCGTGAGAACGAGGCCGCCATCATAGAGTATGCTTACAATGAGGACTTTGTCAAGCCACATATCCCACAGCGCAATGGCAAGAAGGTTGCTGTCGTGGGTGCCGGTCCTTCCGGACTGAGTGTTGCCACACAGCTCAACCAGCGCGGTTATGAGGTCACGGTCTATGACGCCCGTGAGGATGCCGGTGGCCTGCTGCGCTTCGGTATTCCTAACTTCAAGCTCAACAAGGCCATCATTGCCCGTAAGATTGATGTCCTCAAGGCTGAGGGTATCAAGTTCGTCTACAACACGATGCTCGTACCTGATGGTAGCGACAAGGCTGATCTGAATATTCAGAACGATCCGACGCTGGCCAAAGACAAGACGGTGACCGCCACACAGCTGTCGCAGGACTTCGATGCCGTCGTCATCTGCACCGGCACGCCGCAGGCCCGTGATCTGAAGATTCCAGGCCGCGACCTCAAGGGCGTCTATTTCGCCTTAGAGATGCTGTCTCAGCAGAACCGCGTCCTCGAAGGTGAGGAGTTCAGCAAGGACGAGCTCGTCAACGCCAAGGGAAAGGATGTCCTCGTCATCGGTGGCGGTGATACCGGTTCTGACTGTATCGGTACGGCCCATCGTCAAGGTTCGAAGAGCGTGACACAGATAGAGATTATGCCCAAGCCCGTCGATGGTCCTGATGACCCGAAGAATCCGTGGCCGAATTGGCCCCGCACACTGAAGACGACCTTCGCCCACGAGGAAGGCTGCATCCGTCGCTGGAATATCAACTCGTTGGAGTTCCTCGGCAAAAACGGCAAACTCACGGGTGTGAAGGTACAGGAGATAACCTGGGAGCCTAATCCCGAAGGCGGCAGACCTATCATGAAGCCTGCCAAGGATCCCGAGATTATCAAAGCTGACATGGTGCTCTTAGCCATGGGATTCCTCAGACCGCAACAGCCTGAGTATCCTGAGAATGTCTTCGTGGCCGGTGATGCTGCCAATGGCGCAAGTCTGGTGGTCAGAGCACTGGCAAGCGGTAGAGACATGGCTGCTGAAGTTGACGGTTACTTGAGAAAGTAATCCATCCTATCAATTTATATTTTTTGATTTAGCAGTTTGGCGGGGCATCGGCGGATGCCCCGCTTTTTTAGCCTATGAGAAGAATAAAGAATGCGCCTGTGGTGGTCATGAACTTCTCAGGTGCGTACAATTTAGAGAGTTTTGACAAAGATCCGGAGATTATCCGCATGGACTTCCGTGAGCTGTCAGATACTGATGGCTATTGCTCAAGGGAAGCAGCAAAGGTTATCAAGGAGCAGATACAGCCTTTCGGTCCTCATGGCATCCACTTCCTTGACTCCGGTGACTACCATTATGTATCAAAGTTCTGGACCGACATGATTACGGAGCCTTTCTCGCTCGTCCTTATCGATCACCATACCGATATGCAGGACTCGCGGGTCGACGGCATGCTGTCGTGTGGCGACTGGGTGAAAGCCGTCATTCTCCAGAATCGTTTCCTGAAGCATGTCTTCGTGTTGGGATGCCCCAAAGAGTCTGCGCTTAAGGTAGACGGAAGTCTGCTGGACAAGGTCACTTTTGTTTCCGAGCAGCAATTCAAGGACTTCCTTAGCGGAAAGCTGGAACCTGCTGGTGGAGAGACCATCTACATCTCCATCGACAAGGATGCACTCTCGCCTGCTGACGCTGTCACTAACTGGGACCAGGGTGAGATGCGTGAGGCTGATCTCAGGCGGTTCCTTTATCATCAGGTAGAGCGTGAGAAGGTTATAGGTGTCGATGTCTGTGGGGAATATCAGGTTGTCAGCGACTATTTTGCCGATGCCTTGCCTGCCAAGATTGACAGTGCTGCCAACCAGGACATCCTTATGACGATTATTGCTGCCGTCCAGAAGAAGAAAAAGCAGGACAGGTAATAGAGAAAGTCTGTCCACCGAAAGCATCATCAACAGTCTTGCTGCTGAAAGCCTATTGAGGAAATTGTTCGGAGAATCGTCGCTAAGGCGGCTTCTTTTGTGATTTTTCCTTAAAAGGGACTGGTAAAGGAGACTTGCCGTTTGTAGCGAAAGTTTTTTTTATTAACTTTGCCTGCATTATGCAATTGAATCTTTTAACGGCATCTGATGCCACAAAATTAGAGAATGAGATACAGCAGGGCAACAACATGGTCCTCATCGGTCATTCCCAGCCCGACGGTGATGCAGTAGGCTCCTGTCTGGCATGGGCGACCTATCTGAGAGAGCATTTCGGCAAGCAGTGTTCTATTGTCGTCCCCAATGCTTTCCCCGACTTCTTGCGTTGGCTTCCCGAGGCTGACAAGATAGTCAGATATGATAAGCATCCTGATGCGGTCAAGGCGACGATAGAGAAGGCGGATACCATCTTCTGCATGGACTTCAACGACCTGGCGCGGACCGATGATATCGCACCGATCGTGGAGAGCTGCCAGGCCTCTATAATCGTTATTGACCACCACATGGAACCTACCATTCCTGCCAAGCAGACCATTTCCTTCCCTGACTTGAGCTCTACTTGTGAGATAGTCTTCCGTTTGGTGTGGCAGTTGGGTGGTTTCGAAACATTGTCAAAAAAGTTTGCTGTCTACGATTATTGCGGCATGATGACGGATACGGGTGGATTCACCTATAACTCTTCCTGTCCGGAGATTTATTTCATCATCTGCCAGCTCCTCACCAAGGGCATCGACAAAGACAAGATCTATCGTAATGTCTTCAACAACTATTCTTCCTGGGCCATCCGATTGCGGGGCTATCTGATGTCGCAGAAACTCAATGTCATCGAGGACCTGCATGCCAGCTACTATGCGCTGACAAGTCAGGAGATGAAAGACTTCCACTTCATCCGTGGCGACGTGGAGGGATTGGTCAATGTGCCCCTGAGGATAAAAGGTCTGAAGGTCAGCATCTCGCTGCGTGAAGATGACAGGGTGAAGAACCGGATATGGGTCAGCCTGCGCTCGGTGGACGATTTCTCTGTGCAGGATATGGCTGCCCGATTCTTCAATGGCGGCGGACACCTGAATGCCAGCGGGGGCAGGCTGAACTGCTCCATCGAAGAAGCCGTAGAGATAACGAAGAAAGCTATCGCCTTCTATGCCGATAAATTGACGGGGAAGAAGAGTTAATCACATAAAAGTAAGGATTTAGTACGCTATATTGACTTATTTTCCTTAACTTTGCATCGCAAAATCAAAAATAAAGAGATATGAACAGAACAGAACTTATAGCAAGTGTAGCCGAACGTGCAGAAGTCTCCAAGAATGATGCTGCCAAATATGTCAATGCTGTTCTCGGCGTCATCGCTGATAACCTGACCAAGGGAGACAAGGAACTGGCTCTGCCCGACTTTGGTCGTTTCTTTGTCAAGCAGGTTCCTGAGCGCCAGGGCATCAACCCGCAGACCAAGGAGAAGATTACCATCGAGGCCCACGACAAGATTGTGTTTAAGCCCTCTGATAACATGGACCTCTACACGCGCAAACATTGTTAAGATTTTTACGATCTTTAATAGATTCTGCCGTCACGACTGTTGTTGTGGCGGTTTTTTTATGAAAGTTGCACAGCTATAAAAAAACAACAATTTTTCGGTCAATGTAAAGAGAAGGCAAAAGTTTTTTATAACTTTGCATGATAATAAATAAGTACTTATGCGCAAGTCAGTAATACTGTTCGTCGTCATTTTCATATTGCAATGCCTTCCCTCTCATGCTGTTCTGAAAGAGCGCGACCTGGAGGGCACCCTCACTATGCTCCGTATAGAACTCACCGAAAACCATAACAAGTTGGAGCGGGAGTCCGGAGCTCAGAAAGAGCAGCGTGCCAACATTATGCGTCAGCTCATGACCACTATGAACAGAAGTCAGCAGAACGCTATTATGCTCTATTCACAGAAGAATGGCTATGTCTTTGACCTTACTTATGCCTGCCATGAGGCTACCGAGCAGTATAAGAGTTTTCGTGAATCGGTGGCGCCTTTCCGCAACTATGTGGAGAATGCCAATGTGGAGATAGCCCGCTACGACTCGCTTATCACGGATCTCAGCTCGATGTATACGGAAGGACTGTCGGAAAAGGCTAAAATAGACCGCAATGTGTGTCTGACCCTCGCTGTGAGTATCCGACGTATCCTCAATGAGAACCGTACGGAGAGTCAGCAGTATATTAATATCTACCGGCGCACAGAGAACAGACTGAAAGGGCTCAACGACTATGCTATCAAACGGTATTCTGAGATTCAGACCAGTATCTTCACCAATGGCGGTCAGAGCTTCTTCACGATTCTGAAGAATTTTGAGTCGGAAGTCAAGGAGACCTCAGAGACAGTAGTGGACAAATATAAGCCCATAAAGCAATTCAATTCCGACTGGGACAGCCGCATCATACTATTCTTGCTCGGCATAATTGTCTTCTATGGATTTTTGGCAGGCGGACTGAGCTACCTTGTCATTGGATTTATCGTCACTCGTCTTATCAGAAAGAATAAGGCTGGTTTTCTGCTCAAATGGCTCTTTGGTGGTGAGGAAGGCACTGATGCCAAGGACAACTTCAAGGCGAAGCGCCTCTGCATCATCCTGGCTGCTACTGTCGTCACCTTTGCCGCTGTTCTTGGTGTCGTCAACGCCACTGTGGCTCAGAACTTCCTCATTATGGCCTCTGGCCTTCTTGTGGAATACGCATGGCTCATGGGTGTCATCTTACTGTCTCTGCTGATAAGGCTCAACGGTAAGCAGATAAGATTTGGCTTCCGCATCTACTCCCCTATCATGGCTATATGCTTTATTGTTATCTCTTTCCGTATCATTCTGATTCCGAACATTCTCTCTAGCATGATCCTGCCACCGATACTGCTGCTTTGCACTATCTGGCAGTGGGTGATATTGCGTAAGAGCTCCAACAAGCTGCCAGCTTCCGACCTTTTCTATGCCTGGGTGTCGCTCTTTGTATTCCTGGCAAGTGATATTGCCTCCTTGTTGGGGTATACTCTCTTCTCTGTCGAGATATTGATTTGGTGGACCATGCAGCTCACCTGTATCCTCACTATCACCTGCATGTCGTCTTTGCTCAAGAACTATGGCAATAATCCCAAGCGCAAGTACTTTGACGACAACACGCCTGTGAGCAAGACCTGGTTCTTCCGGCTCATCTACACGGCGCTGCTGCCTATTTTAGGCACTCTGTCTATCTTGCTTAGCATCTATTGGGCAGCCGATGTCTTCAATCTCAGTGATACCTCATTGATAGTCTTCAACAAGCAGCTCATCGCTACCGACAAGTTCTCCTTCAGTATTATGAGGACTGTTCAGGCCATAGTATTGTTCTTCATAGCCAAATATGTCAACCGCGTATCTCTGCACTTCCTTTACTACCAACTGCTGAGCCGTGAGGAGCGGAAAGCCAAGGAGGAGAAGCGAAAGGCCAGCACACAGAGCGTACAGAGCCATATTACAATGTGGAGAAATGTGATTCAGGTCATTGTCTGGGGGGGATGGCTGCTCATCACCATGACCATCTTCCATATTGACAACTCCTGGATTGTCGCCATCTCGGCTGGCCTGTCTACTGGTATCGGTTTCGCTATGAAGGATATCCTTGAAAACTTATACTATGGCATCTCGCTGATGGCCGGACGCATCAAGGTCGGTGACTATATCTCCATTGATGGTATCAGGGGCACAGTGACTAACATCTCTTATACCTCCACGACGGTTGAGGGTCTTGATGGTTCTGTGATAGCTTATCAGAACTCGCAGCTATTCTCCAAAAACTATAAGAACCTCACACGCAACCATGGCCATGTGCTCTCCATCATTCCGGTCGGCGTGGCTTATGGCACCAAGGTCCCCGATGTCAAGCAGACAATTACCGATGCCGTCGTCAAGCTCGACAAGCCGGGTTATCTGAAGTTTCTCAAGGTTGTCTTCTCCGGGTTCGGAGACAATAGCATTGACTTTAAAATCTTGGCTTGGGTCGACTCCCGTAAGCAGACCTTTGCCGAGAGTGACATCATGGAGGCAGTCTACAATGCCCTCAATGATAAGAATATAGAGATACCTTATCCACAACGCGATATTCATATCGTCTCTGATACTGCACATCTCGTCGCTCCTGAACCGTCGAAGATTCAGCATGCCGACTCAGAGAGTGAGGCCGAGGCGATGATAAACAACCAATAAAGAATAAGTTTCGATGAACAATATCACACTGATTGCCGGTCCCTGCGTCATAGAGTCTGCCGAGTTGCTCGATACGGTAGCCCGTGAGCTCACACGTATCAATGCAAGGTTAGGGACAGACATTATCTTCAAGGCCTCTTTTGACAAGGCCAACCGTACCTCCATCCACTCCTTTCGTGGCCCTGGCCTTGACAAGGGATTGGAGATGCTGTCAGATATCAAGTCCAAATATGGGCTGCGCCTGACAACTGACATCCACGAGTCTTGGCAGGCGGCTCCTGTCGGTGAGGTTGTTGATGTCATTCAGATTCCCGCTTTTCTCTGCCGTCAGACCGACCTGCTTGTGGCGGCTGCCAAGACAGGGAAGACGGTGAACATCAAGAAGGCTCAGTTCCTCTCGGGTCGTGACATGCGCTATCCGGTGGAGAAAGCCAAGGATAGCGGCGCTACGGAGGTTTGGCTCACGGAGCGTGGCAACAGTTTCGGATACAACAACCTCGTCGTTGACTTCCGCAATATCCCCGACATGAAGGAGATTGTGCCCAACGTCATCATGGATTGCACCCATAGCGTGCAACGGCCTTCAGCCGGGGATGGCAAGACCGTCGGCGACCGCAAGTTTGTGCCATCCATGGCATTGGCTGCGAAAGCCTTCGGAGCTACCGGCTATTTCTTCGAGGTCCATCCTGATCCCGATAAGGGGCTCTCCGATGCCGCTAACATGCTGGAGCTGGATAAGCTGGAGCCGCTGATAGAAGAGCTCATCAAATAAGTGTTTGTATTCATCAAAGTCTGTCTTAGTTTTTAAGTAATCATAGATATGTCAACGCCAGAGGAAAGATTGGAGTCTTCTAAAAAATATGGTGAGAAATGCCTTCGTGAGGAGGCGCAGGCCATCCTCGATTTAATTCCGCAACTTGATGACAACTTCGAGAAAGCTGTGGATATGATTTACCATTGTCATGGCAAGGTGATTGTTACGGGTGTGGGAAAGAGTGGTAATATAGGTGCAAAGATTGCTGCCACCTTAGCCTCTACGGGCACACCGGCTTTCTTTATCAATCCCCTTGACGCTTATCATGGCGACTTGGGTGCCATGACCTCCGACGATGTCGTCCTTGCCATCAGTAACTCCGGTCAGACCGATGAGCTGCTGCGATTCATCCCCATCTTGCTCCATATGCATGTGCCCATCATTGGCATGAGCCGCAACCCGCAGTCGCTGCTCGGCAAATACTCAACCGTACACATCAAAGTGTGGGTCGACCATGAGGCTTGTCCGCTCAACCTGGCCCCGACAAGCTCTACGACGGCAGCGCTGGCCATGGGCGATGCTTTGGCAGTGGCCTTAATGCAGGTCCGTGACTTCCGTCCTCGTGACTTCGCCCAGTTCCACCCCGGTGGCGAGCTCGGCAGGCGCCTGCTGACGACGGCGGAGGATGTCATGCGCACCGATGACCTGCCTGTCATTCCACAGGATATGCACCTTGGTAAGGCCATCATAGAGGTCTCACGTGGCAAGTTGGGCCTCGGCGTCTCTCTCAACGACGACAAGACCATTGCGGGCATCATTACCGATGGTGACATCCGCCGCGCCATGGAGCGCTGGCAGGCTATGTTCTTCGACCATACCGTTGGCGACATCATGACACGGGAGCCGAAGACGGTATCGCCTGAGACGAAAGTGTCGGATATTCAGCGCATCATGCACAACTACAAAATCCATTCCGTACTGGTCTGCGATCAGGACAGACATCTGCTCGGCATTGTCGACAGCTATGCTTCGTCGTTGATGTAACGGCATCGCATCTGCAGGCAAGGAGGCTGCACATATAATAACGATTATCAGAATGAATTTCTTGAAAAGGGATAACAGATATACTATTTTCTTTCAGAGCCTGGTAGCCATTGCCATGGCTCTCTTTTTGTCATTGCCAACCTCTCTCTCTGCGCAGGAGTTGAACTCGACTTCGGAGAGCGCTGACTCGCTCATTGTCCATCATCTTGAGAAGTTCGGCGTAAAATTCTCTCACGACAATAGTGTCACGCTGCTGATGAATGGTCAGGAGAAGTTCGATGACCTGTTCAAAGCCATTGACCAGGCTCGGAGCTCTATCCACATGGAGTATTTTAACTTTCGCAATGACTCCATCAACCGTGTGCTCATCAGCCATCTCGTGCCCAAGGTCAAGGAGGGAGTTGAGGTCAGGCTCCTCTTCGACGGCTTTGGCAATGTCTCCAACAACCAGCCTATGCGGAAGCGGGACATTGACAGCATCCGTGCGCGTGGGATAGAAATCTATGAGTTCAACCCTGTCCGGTTCCCGTGGCTCGATGACATTTGGAGTCGTGACCACCGCAAGATTGTTGTCATCGACGGCAAGATAGCCTATACCGGGGGCATGAATGTGGCTGACTACTATATCAAAGGCACTGAGCAGGTGGGCTCGTGGCACGACATGCATTGTCGCATACAGGGTAAGGAGGTTAATACGCTGCAAACCATCTTCCTGAAGATGTGGAATAAGGTGTCGGGCCAGAATATCCATGGCGCTAAATACTATCGTGGTTTGGGACTGGATGGATACTTCAAAGGGTTGAAACCGGACACCTGTCAGTCGGCAGGTCATAAAATGGTGGGTATTATCAACCGGGAACCGCATACGTCCAACGAAATCATCCGCGAGTTCTATACCAATGCCATCCGCTATGCCCATGATAGCATTAAGATTATCAACCCCTATTTCACGCTGAACCATGCGCTGAAGAAGGCATTGCGCGATGCTGCGAAGCGTGGGGTGAAGGTAGAGATTATGCTCTCTGTGAAGAGTGACATCCCTTTGACTCCGGATTGTGGATTCTATAATGCCCATAAGCTGATGGAGCATGGCTGCAACATCTATCTTTACAAGCCTGGCTTCCACCATACTAAGATTATCATGGTTGACGGAAAGTTCTGTACGGTCGGTTCCGCCAACCTCAACTCGCGCAGCCTTTCGTGGGATTATGAGGCAAATGCTGTTATCATCGACCCTTGCACGACGCGTGAGCTCAATGACCTCTTCGACAGCGAGAAGAAGGACTCCTTCATCCTCACGGAAGAGACTTGGAAGAAATGGCGGTCTAAAGGCGACCGCTTCAAGGGCTGGTTTGCTTCTGTCTTCCTCACGCCTTTCCTTTAAGTGCTTTTGGTGCGCTGGATTTTCTCAAACTCAGCGAGAGCTGTTCCCATGCTGTGTAAAGTTAAATGATGCCCTTTGCTGCCACTTCCACTATTCGCTTGCTGACGTGCTGCACATGAACGGCTTCTCCTTAGCGGTGCAGGTAGCCAAATAATTTGTAGACATCGCAAACAATGCCTATATTTGTAGCAGAAGTTCTAATGAGCCTATGCCAGAGATATTTAGATTTTTCGGATTTTCTTTCTTCTTCGTAAAGAGCATGACCCTATACACGTGCATGTAGAGGGCAAAGATGGCTTTGCAAAGTTCGAGTATGATGGTGAGAGATTTAATCTCCGCGAAAGTCATGGTATTAAGGCTGGTGACATGAAAAAGATTCAGTTTGTAATTGACGACAATGCTGATATTATTGTCGCTAGATGGAACGAGCATTTTAATAGATAAACAAAGGAGGACGCACTATGACAATCAAGAAGATTTGGTTTGATAAGGACCATATATATGGAGAGGATGAGAACGGAAAATCTTATAACCAATCTCTCCTTTGGTATCCTAAGCTATTGAACGCGACGGATGACGAACGTAATCAATACTGCTTTGGCTTCGACGGCATACATTGGCGTAACCTTGACGAGGACATCAGTTTTGAGAGCTTTGGCTATGAAGATGCTGAGCCCAGTCAGCTTCAGAAGTTTTTCTTGACGCATAAGGAATTGGATATTGATGAGTTTGCCAAGCGCGCAGGATTAGACGCTACACAATTGAAAAATTATATCAATGGTTTCAAGCGTCCTTCTGAGGAAAGTGAACAGCAGATAGTAAATTCCATTCATGCCATAGGTAGAGAATATATCACCGCAACTTTATAAGGACTCAAGCATAGCAATCTGTGCAATGGGGGAAAGCCCCATCTTCACCCACTATCAAGATTAGAAACTGACGACGGCAATACAGATCCGGCGCCTTGCTCGGCATGCTCATGGGATGCGTAAATATCTTCTTATAACGTTTTTAATTGCTGAATCAGATAGTTTTTCACGAAAGTGGAGATTAAATTTGCTATGTAGGAAATTTTGTTTTGTCTTTGTAGCACCAATTGATAAGTTTACAATGATAGTAGAATTGAAAGATCCGCAGGTGGCGAGAGTGCTGAGGCTGCTTGAACGTTTGAAGAGCGAAAACATCAGTTAGGGCATTTCGCCAAATATTTTCCCTGTTTTCGTAGCAAACTTACGAAAAAGAGCGGATTATTTAAAAATAAGGCTTATGATAAGGCATTTTTGGGTGAAGAACCCTTGTCTCATTAAAGAGCGTCAGGAAATGGACGTTGAGGTAAGGCCTAAAGGGTATGAGAGAATGCGGATTGAAGCGACGCCAGGCATGTTTCTCTCGCTAAGCCGCTAAGTTCGCCATGTTTTAAATGCACAATGCAGGCAGTACAGCCATTGCTCTGCGTTCTTTGCGGCTTTGCGAGAAAATCTGTGGAAATCTGTGTTATCCGTGAGAACTTTATTTTCTCTTCTGTCATCTTTTGGCACAATGTCGTCGTAACTTTGCATCAGAAACACGTAAAGCTATGAAAGGAAATAAGAAAAGGCTGAATAAACAGGAAGCGGATAGAAAGCTGTTTGCCGTTTCAATGACAACAGCCTTGGCCAGCACGAAGACGACAGGCTTGGTGTCGTTTGGCAAGGATAGCTTGCTACTCTTTGCCAAGAACTATTGTACTGATAATTGTAAACTTTAAACATAGGAGGAACTATTATGCTTAGAGGAATCAAAACATTTGCCTGCGACAACTGCGGACACAAATTCAAAGGAATGGACATCGAGTGGAACGCGACAATCTTGTCGCAACCGCTGAAGTGCCCTAACTGTGGCAGCTACCACACCTGCCCCGATTCGTTTTTAGGGCTCAACAAGTCAGTCTGCAGGAACATCTGGAAGCAGATGGACGAGGCTCACAAAGCTCCAAACGACCATCTTTCGATTTCTAACTTCTAACTCTATGAATGTTTTCTTTCAGCCCTACGTGGGCAAGGACTATACCACGGTTGGCCTCTTCGGCAAGCGCATCATGGTGCTCGGTGAGAGCCACTACTGTGACGAGGGTTGCGACGATTGCGGCAATGTAAGCAGCCATCATGAGTGCATGGCATTTACCAATGGTGTCGTCGGCGACTACCTCAATGAAGAGAAGCCGCGCGAGCGATGGATGAGCACATTCCTGAAGTTCGAGCGCAGCCTCGTGGGGCATGAGACCGACTGGCCGGAGCGGCAGCGCATCTGGCAGAGTGTGCTGTTCTACAACTACCTTCAGGTGGCGATGGGCGGTCCGCGCAAGGCGGGAACGCACGCGGAGTACCGCCAGGCTGAGCAAGCTTTCTTCAGCGTACTCGACCAATACCGTCCACAGTATATCATCGCCTGGGGCAACCGACTGTGGGGACAGATGCCGGGCGGCGAGCGCTGGCAGGACGGCGACGACATCACCATCGACGGCTATACGGTCTATACCGGCAGCTACGCCCTCAGTGGGGGCGGACGCGTAAAGGTGATGGCGGTCAACCACCCATCCGTCGGCTACTCCTGGGACTACTGGCACAAGGTGATAGAGGCGTTCTTGAAGTAGGAGGATAACGATACCATTAAATATGGAATACTGACTATGGACAACAGGGCAAAGTTTTATTGTTGGCTGATTGGCAAGCTGGAGCGTCGCCGCATGACGATACAAGAGATTTGTGATGACTGGGCGGAGTCGTCGAGCAATATTGACGGCAAGGAACTCAGCGTGCGCACCTTCCACCGCTACCGTGAGGAGATAGCCAACCTCTTCGGCATTGAGATCGAATGCGACAAGGCCGGTGGCTATCGCTATTTCATCCGTCGCGACCGCTATGCGGATTCGGAGGTCTCCGAATGGCTGCTCAGCTCCCTGCGCATGGCATCACTCGGCGACAGGCTGAAATACCACGACAAGGTAATGTTGGAGAAAGCGCCGGAGAACACGCAGTATCTCGACGACATCATCCAGGCCATTGACAAGCGCTATGCCATCCGGTTCCATTACCGCACACCCTATGGCGACGAGATGGAGATGGAGCTCGTTCCCGCTTTCCTCCGTCTGTTCCGCCAGCGCTGGTATGTTATCGGCAATCAGATGCAACAGGATGGTCACGAACCCAAGGCCAACGCTGACGGCTCCGACTACCATCCGCGTGTGCTGCCTTTCGACCGCATCAGTTACTTGGAGATCGTCTGCGAGCGGCAACTGCTGTCAAAGAGGACACAGAAGCTATTGAACCCCGACAACTTCTACGATGGCTGCTTCGGCATTATCCGTCAGCAGAACCTCCCGCCGCAGAAGATACGCATCCGTGCCTTCTACCCGGAGAACAACTACATCGAGGAGGTGCCGATTCACGAGAGCCAGACCAAGATTCGCAATGCCGCCGACGGGTCTTATACCGACTACGAGCTCTACGTCAGTCCCACGCGCGACTTCGAGCAGGAACTGTTGTGGCACGGGCGGAAAGTCATCGTGCTCAGCCCCGATGACTTCCGCCAAGAGATGACAGGCATTCTCAAGGACATGGTGAGAAGTTATGAGACCGGTGAGAACACAGTGGAGGAATAATAAAGCAATAACGGCAGTGCCCAAAATGAGTTGGGTACACTACAACTTCACACTGCTGATGTCCACCAAATTGTTGACGATGGCATAGATGGTGAGGCCGGCAGCAGAGTGGATCTGTAGCTTTCGGGCGATGTTGCGGCGATGGGTGATGACCGTATTGATGCTGATACACAGGTCATCGGCTATCTCCTTGTTGGTCATTCCCTGTACCAATGAGATGATGACATCTTTCTCCCGCTCGCTGAGCGTCTCTGAGGAGGAAGGTGTGCGACTGATCATATTACTAATCTTCACACTGACGTCGTTCTGCTTCGACTTACGCTCTAAACGACGCACGGCAGGGATAAAGATCTGATCTTCCACAGCTGCATGCACGGTCAGCCATTCCTCACAGTTGTAGATATCGTAGAGGGTGGCTGTGAGCTGGTTGTTGTGCAACCCGTCGGAAGGCAAATATTTGATGATGATATTTTTCAATTCCTTCAGCTTCGTCTCAGTCTGTTGATGATGTTTTGAGAAGGTATGAATGTCGAAGTCTGACGGTGTCTCTCCCCGCTCCAAGGCTTCTACATAGGGGAACACCGTTTTCTCCTCAAAGGTCATGTGGTTGCGGATAGAGTGCGCATACTCATCATAGAGTTTCATGATGAGCCTGGCCAGGTTGTCGCTGTCATCGAGGGCTTCGGCCAACTCTCGGCGGATGAAAGGCAACTGAAAATCAAGATAATAAGAGTGACTGGCTTTGAGATAGTGTATCAGCGTAGAGATAGACAGATGGCCGTCGTCGTTGGGATTGCGATAGCGGTTAATCGTGAAATTGACGACGGCAAGGAAAGTATAGGTATCAACTTTCTCGTCCTCGCAGACCTCACGCACCGTCTTGTCTCCAAAACCTAAGTTAATGCCGAAAGCACCAAGGCTTTGCAGCACCGTATAGTTGTCACTGATAATATTGATGAGCTTATCGTCAGGCTCATACATCTTCATATTCTTCATCTTGCCTTATAATTGTTTATAAGTATTTGCAAAATAACAAAAAAAAGTGAGCATTCAAAATTAGTGATGTCCTTTTTGACGTAAATACCTACATTTTGTGATAGTTTTACATGCTAATAACGATTAGGTATGTGTTTCGGAACGTTTCCAAATTGCCCCAATCTGCTTTCTTTACGTTGAGATGATGATGTGTGGCAAATGCCGCAGATATCTGTGGCATTTGCCACAGATGTCGCTGGCATATGCCTCGGATGTCGCTGGCAAATGCCGCGGATATTGACGGCATGTTGCAGATTATCATGTCGTTGCGGCAAGGCACACCTTTATCTATCTTTCCATATACCTATCATGATGGCACTACTTAATGGTTTTTCTGCATTTATAGATGCCATTTGTAGCTTCTACGTGCGCGTTGTGGCGTAGTGACAAATCCACCGAAGGATCCGCCAAAGGATCCACCGCCTGCAACACCGCGATACTGCGCCCATCGTGCCCTGATACGGTTGACATAGTCCACGGTCTCTGCACCCCGCATGTAGCCGCTTCTTACAACAGGGTCGGTGTAGAACTGTGGGCTGCTCAACCGCTGGACAAACTCTGACACGTCATCCCAGCGACGAGGGTTGCGTCCATATTTTCGGGCCAATGCCATAGCATCGCGCAAATGGTTGGTACCGCCATTGTAGCTGGCAAGCTGGAACCAGACTCGCTCTGATAGTGGTACATCAGCAAAATGCTGGCCCAACTCCTGCATGTATTTGGCCGAGGCGGCTATATTCTCCGCCGGATTGAAAAGCGACTCGCGAGACAGCCCGAGGTGGTCGGCAGTACTTGGCATAATCTGCATCAGTCCGCAGGCTCCAGCCCAGGACCTGGCGTTGGGGTCGAAGGTTGACTCCTGATAGCACTGAGCTGCCATGAGTCGCCAGTCGAGGCGTGCTAAAGGTGCGAACTGCTGGAAGTAGCTGTCGTAGCGGGAGATGATACCTTTCGACCGGTTCAGCATCGGGGAATAGACATGTCGCTGGACACTGCGTGTGGAGAGCAGAAACGACTCCTCGCGCCGCATCTTGGACACCATATCTTTTGTGAACCAGGCATCTATGCTCTCTGCCAGCTCCTTATTGTCGGCATTCACGGCCCAGCCATGCTTCAAGGAGTCGACCTTTACATCCGTGTAGTCTACTCCCTCTACGGAATCAGGCAGTTGCATGGCCGCGATGTCAGCATCTCCTGCCTTTATCTTCCTCACGACCTCGGCGGTGTCTTTGCAGACGTCCACCCGCAACGACACGCCAAGCTTCTGTGCATACTTCTCACAGAGCAGATATTGCAAGCCCATGCCGTGACCATGATAGTCATAATAGGTGTCGGGGCCTGAGACGGTGACCATGATCATCTCACCATTGTTGATGATGTCGTTGAGTCCAAAGTTGTCACTGGAAGGTATGGAGTCGCTGCCCATAGGAGTGCCCCATGGTGTCAGCTCCGGCTTTTTCTGCTCGCTGCATGAACCTGCAAAAAGCGCGGAAAAGAGTAATAATATGCCAATAATATGTAACTTCATATATTAATTTGATACAAAATTACTAACTTTATTGGATATATCGGCAAAAGTAGGTAAATTTGCAAAGAATATTTGTACATAAGAGAAGACAAGTAACAAAAGATTAGATATGTTAAGAATAGCCGTCCAGTCAAAAGGCCGTCTGTATGACGACACCATGAGCCTCCTTGAGGAGGCCGACATCAAGGTGAATCCCAGCAAGCGTACGCTCCTTGTCCAGAGCACCAACTTCCCCTTGGAAGTCCTCTTCCTGCGTGATGATGACATTCCTCAGAGCGTAGCCAGCGGTGTTGCTGACATTGGCATTGTCGGTGAGAACGAGTTTGAGGAGCGTCAGGAAGATGCACAGGTCATCGACCGCCTTGGCTTCTCTAAGTGCCGCCTCTCCCTTGCTATCCCTAAGGGTATCAACTATCCCGGCCTTGAGTGGTTCAACGGTAAAAAGATAGCCACCAGCTATCCTGGTATCCTGCGTCGCTTTATGACAAAGAACAACATCAAAGCTGACATACATGTTATCACGGGCAGTGTGGAGATTAGCCCGGGCATTGGTTTGGCTGATGCTATCTTCGACATTGTCAGCAGCGGCTCTACCCTTGTGCACAACAATCTGAAAGAGGTGGAAGTGGTCATGCACAGCGAGGCTCTGCTCATTGGCAACTGGCGTATGGACGAGGAGAAACATGACATCCTCAATGAGATGCTCTTCCGTTTTGAGGCTGTGCGTTCTGCCCAGGATAAAAAATATGTCATGATGAACGCGCCCAAGGATAAGCTCAAAGAAATCACTGAGGTGTTGCCAGGAATCAAGAGCCCGACCATCATTCCGCTTTCCGATCCTAACTGGTGTGCTATTCATACTGTTCTCGACGAGAAGCATTTCTGGGAGATTGTGAACAAACTGAAGGAGCTCGGCGCGCAGGGTATCCTTGTCTCGCCGATTGAAAAGATGATACTGTAAGTGATGAATATTATTAAATATCCTGCCAAGGAGGGATGGGACGCTCTGGTAGAGCGCCCGCATCTCGACCTTACACAGCTCAATGCCACTGTGACTTCAGTTCTTGAAGATGTCAAGGCCAATGGTGACGCAGCTGTGAAACGCTATGAAGAGAAATTTGACCATGTGAGTCTTGAGAGTCTTGCTGTGACAGAGGCAGAGATTGCTGAGGCTATGGACAATATCTCTCAGGAGCTTAAAGAATCACTTGAACTTGCGCACCATAATATAGCTGTTTTCCATGAGGCTCAGAAGTTTGAAGGGCAGCATATTGAGACAGCGCCTGGGGTGACTTGCTGGCAGAAAAGCATCCCTATCGAGAAGGTAGGTCTCTACATTCCCGGTGGCACGGCTCCCCTTTTCTCTACCGTGCTCATGCTTGCCACTCCTGCCAAGATAGCCGGTTGCAAAGAGATTATTCTCTGCACTCCTCCCAATCGTGAGGGAAAGGTCAATCCGGCTATCTTAGCAGCTGCCAAGATAGCCGGTGTGAACAAGATTTACAAGGCCGGTGGTGTGCAGGCTATCGGTGCCATGGCTTATGGTACAGAGACAGTGCCTAAAGTCTTCAAGATTTTTGGTCCCGGCAACCAATTTGTCATGGCTGCCAAGCAGCAGGTTAGCTTGCACGAAGTGGCCATCGACATGCCAGCGGGTCCCAGTGAGGTATGTGTTGTCGCTGACGATACGAGCAATCCTGTGTATGTCGCCGCCGATCTCCTCTCTCAGGCTGAGCATGGTATAGACTCCCAGGTGTTCCTCATCACTACTTCCGAGAACCTGCTTGCAAAGGTGAAGGACGAGGTTGCCCGTCAGTTGGCAGCCCTACCCCGTTGCGAGATTGCTGCCAAGTCGCTTGATAACTCCAAGCTTGTCCTCGTTCATGATGATGACGAGGCGATGGAACTCGCCAACTATTATGCACCGGAGCATCTTATCATAGCTACTAAGAACTATGATGAGCTTGCAGGGAAGGTGGTCAATGCAGGCAGCGTGTTCTTAGGTCAGTGGGCATGCGAGAGTGCTGGTGACTATGCCAGTGGCACCAATCACACCCTGCCTACCCATCAGTATGCCTTAGCGTATAATGGTGTGAATCTGGACAGCTACAATAGAAAAGTCACCTTCCAGCATCTGACAGAAGACGGTATCCGCAGTATAGGCTCTGCCGTGGTGTGCATGGCCGAGAATGAGCAGTTGGAAGCACATGCCAATGCTATGCGACTGCGTATCGAATCATTAAAAAAGTAAACAATTATGAAGCAACTCCGAGATTTAGTCCGCCCCAATATCTGGCGCCTGGCACCATACAGTTCAGCACGTAACGAGTATAGCGGTCATGAGGCTCATGTCTTTCTCGATGCCAACGAGAATCCGTACAATGCCCCTTTCAACCGTTATCCTGATCCGTTGCAGGCGAAAGTCAAGGAGGAGCTGTCGAAGATAAAAGGAGTCCCGGCGGACTGTATCTTCCTTGGGAATGGTTCTGATGAGGCCATCGACCTTGTCTATCGGGTCTTCTGCCGACCGCAGGTGGATAATGTGGTGGCCATTGAGCCAACATACGGCATGTATAAGGTGTGTGCCGACATCAATGATGTGGACTATCGTCCTGTTCTCCTTGACGAGAATTACGAGATGAGTGCCGACAAGCTTCTCGCTGCGTGCGACAAGCATACCAAAGCAATATGGATATGCTCTCCCAATAACCCCACGGGCAACAATATGTCTGTTGAGGAGATAGAAAAGGTGCTGAAGAACTTTGATGGTGTTGTTGTTGTTGACGAGGCCTATAGTGACTTCTCTACGATCCCCGTCTTCCGCACGCGTATCAAGGAATTCCCGAATATCATCGTGCTGAACACAATGAGTAAGGCCTGGGGCTGTGCTGCCATTCGCTTAGGTATGGCCTTTGCGAGCAAAGAGATTGTTGACCTTTTCAATAAGGTGAAATATCCCTATAATGTCAATCTGCTCACACAGCAGCAAGCTCTTAAGGCTCTTAACAGCCGCGAAGATGTGGAGAAATGGGTTAGTCTGTTGCTGCAGGAGCGCAGTAAGATGTTGGTGTCTTTTGCCGCTCTGCCTGTCACGCTAAAGGTGTATCCCACCAATGCCAATTTCTTCCTTGCCAAGATGACGGACGCCCAGGGCATCTACGACTATCTGGTGGCAAAGGGTATCATTGTGCGCAATCGCACACGCGTGAAACTCTGTAAGGACTGCCTGCGTGTTACCATAGGTACTAAGGCTGAGAATACGGAGTTGCTCAGTGCACTCAGGGAACTGAAATAAGGAATCTTGGAAAAGATACTATAAAATTAACGACTTACTGAAGTCGAAGCCATTCCACTCATAATCTCTGTGGAAGACGTAGCCTAACTGGTTGCTCGTAACGAGTGTACCACCAAGATTGACACCAAAATTCAAATGTGAGTGCCCATAGATCCAATAGTCTATGGGCACTGACTTTATGTAGTCAGTGAGGTCGATGGTGAAAGCATCAACGAGTGTGCCGTCCCTGATCACTTTCAGCTTATGGGGTGTGCAATGATATGTAGGAAGATGGTGGGTCACCACTACTCTATGAGCGGCCTTGCTGCTATTGATGGACTTCCTGATGAAGTCGAGGCATAGCTCGTGCTCAGCATTGTAGTCATCGGTGGTGAATTTCCGGCCATGATATTTTATTCGATGGAAGTCGGTGAGGAAATAGCCTACCGATTTTTTGTGTTGCGGAGTGATATGTGACCAGAGTGTGGAAAGAATGAAGTCTGTATCACCAATGGTTACCACCTTATTATAATAATAGCAGACATTGGACATGAGCTTCCATTCCCATTCCGTTCCCATCTGCTTGATGTCGCAACCTCCATAATATTCATGGTTGCCAGGAATCATCAGTACTTGCTCATAATTGTCGGCTGCCCATTTAAGAAAATCTGATCTTATGATGTCGTCATCGCCCAAATAGAAGCTGTCACCGGCGATAAGAAGGATGTCACCGGTGACTTTCGGATGAAGCCGTTGCATGAACAGTCTGTTCTCCGTAAATTCCAGATGGAGATCGGACAGGTACTGAATGGTCATAGCTTAGACACCATAGAGAGCGGTGCGAGCTTTAGCTTGTAATAATAGAACCAGTAAGTCTTGCCGTAGCTGTCTTTGAGCAGCGCATATTGCATTTGGGGATTTTTGGTACCATAGTAAATCTTACGGTAGTCGGCATAGTCGGCATCCATGACGGAGCTATGGTATGCAATACGTGGATGCTCATGAATGTGGGTGTAGAGCACAAGAGCCTCGCGATAGCTTTGTGGCAGATGAGCGTTGAGATTATAGTATTTAGGAAGCGTGTTGACGAAACTGTCGAGGTCGCCATCAAGCAGATAGGCGCACAACAGGTAGTCGGCTGACATCTTGGTAGCGAAACGACTCTTGCAGAGGGTCTCTAAATATACTTTTGGTGTCATCTTATCCACGAAATAGACACCAAGGTCTTTGTAGAACCATACCTCCGGCACCATCATCATTTTCACGGACTTGCCGTTGGGTATCATGGCGTCAGAGCCGCCTATGAGGGGATACTCGAAGAGCGCCTCGCCTAACTGGTGCTCTTTTGCCAATGCATAGATACGCAGACATGTCAGACTGCTGTCAGTCTTCTCCTCGTTGCTGCCTGTCTGTAATGCGTCGGCATATTTGCCTTCCAATATTTTGTGCTCTATGCTCATACGATAATGGAAAACTTCATCATTGCAGCCTATAGCACATACTATCAGTGACATAGCTGTCATCTGCAACATGTTGATCCATGTCATACGAGAAAAGAATCCTAAAGACGTTGCGGGTAACTCGATGGGTTCCAGTTGCCTCACGATCCACACGACTCCGGCATAGACAATCATCAGCAATGGAAAAATCCACAGCCAGTTGCCAATATAATTATTGGGCGCTATATCGCGTGAGATATCTGTGATGATACCTAACAGAAGCAGAGAGGGAACATATGTCAGAGCGTGACCACGCCGGCAGAGACCTGTAAACTTATAAATTCCGAATTGGATAAGCCACAGCACAAGGGTGATGATAAAAGTACCTATCACCGGATTGTAATGTGTCGCTCCATGAGAGAGCACATGTTGGGCTACGGCAAGAATGTCGGCCTGATAGCAGTACAGGTAGACAATCGTGAAAAGTAAGAAGAAAATGGCACAGGTTACACGCATTATCCCTGTGCCGCCTTTATTCATATCTGACATCATACAAAAAACGGTCAGGAGGACAAGCCTCCTGACTTCAAAATATTATTTCTTTCTCAGAACGACAGCCGACCGGGCTGGTATATAGAGTTTGAGCCAGCCTTTGCCGTCCTTGGCATAGAGGGCATCGTAGTTGGTGAAATGCGCTACAGAGTCATCGGCGAGTCCATTGCCGCCAAAGGCCTTAGCATCGGTATTCAATACCACATTGTATTCGCCTTCCTTCACTAGGAAGCCATAATCTGCAAAGGATTGTGTCGGTGAGAAGTTGAAGACAAAAACGAGATTGCCACGCTCGAAGGCGAGAATCTGGTCGCTGTCGTTATGCCATATCTCCTGGACAGGCGTGGTGTTGAACTTCGGCTCACTCTTGACAACCTCCAACATTGCTTTGTCGAAGTCACCAAGGAAATGATAGTCGAGGTCAGGATTGTCGACAAGATTCCACTGGCGGCGTGCGTACTTGTAGCTCCATCCGTTGCCTTCGCGTGGGAAGTCTATCCACTCAGGATGTCCGAATTCGTTGCCCATGAAGTTGAGGTATCCACCGTTCATGGCAGCGCAGGTTACGAGTCGTATCATCTTGTGCAAGGCTATACCCCGCCAAACGGTATCGTTTTCGTCTCCGTGCTTGAAATGCCAGTACATGTCAGCATCGATGAGTCGGAAGATGATAGTCTTGTCGCCTACGAGCGCCTGGTCGTGACTCTCACAGTAGGAGATGGTCTCTTCATCGGAACGGCGGTTTTTCACTTCCCAGAAGATGCTGCTGGGCTTCCAGTCCTCATCTTTCCGCTCCTTGATGGTCTTTATCCAATAGTCGGGGATGTTCATAGCCAGTCGATAGTCGAAGCCATAGCCGCCATCCTCGAACTTAGCTGCCAGGCCCGGCATGCCACTCACCTCTTCAGCGATGGTGATGGCATGAGGATTGACTTCATGAATCAGCTTGTTGGCGATGGTGAGGTAGGTGATGGCGTTGTCATCTTCGTGGCCATTGAAATAATCACCATAATTGGTGAAGGCCTCGCCTAAACCATGGCTGTAATAGAGCATGGAAGTAACACCATCAAAACGGAAACCATCGAAATGAAATTCTTCAAGCCAATATTTGCAGTTGGACAGCAGGAAGTGAATAACATCATCTTTACCATAGTCGAAGCACAGGCTGTCCCAGGCTGGATGCTCATGGCGATCGCCGGGATAGAAATACTGGTTGGGGTCGCCGGCTAAGTTGCCAAGACCTTCTACCTCATTCTTTACAGCATGGGAGTGAACAATGTCCATAATGACAGCAATACCCTGCTTATGGGCAGCGTCGATGAGCGCTTTCAACTCCTCGGGAGTACCGAAACGGCTTGACGGTGCGAAGAAAGAGCTGACGTGATAGCCAAAGGAGCCATAATAAGGATGTTCCTGGATGGCCATCACCTGGATGGCATTATATCCGTCTTTGACGATACGTGGCAGAACATTATCTTTAAACTCTGTATAAGTACCCACCTTCTCAGCATCCTGAGCCATGCCGATATGACATTCATAGATAAGCAGTGGATCACGAGAAGGTATGAACTTGTCTTCTTTCCAATGGTATTTCTTAGGAGCCCATACCTGTGCAGAGAAGATCTTGGTCTGGTCATCCTGTACTACCCGCGTAGCCCACGCTGGGATGCGCTCTCCTTCGCCACCTTTCCATTTGACGTGCATCTTGAACAAGTCTCCATGCTTCATGGCCTTGGCGGGAAGTTTCAGCTCCCAGTTGCCTGTGCCCTTGACACGTTTGCAGCGGTAGTCTTCCAATTCTTTCCAATCATTAAAATCACCGACCAGATAGATGTCTGTAGCATTAGGTGCCCACTCTCTGAAGACCCATCCGCCTCGCACTTTGTGCAAGCCATAGTAGTCGTAACCACTGGCGAAGTCGGAGAGACTCTGCTTGCCATTTTGAGTTAGTTGCCCGATTTTCCACACAGCATGATCGTGACGGCCACGGATGGCACCCTCGTAGGGCTCAAGATAGTTATCATGAGCCACAATACCAATGTGTTTTTCTTGTTCTGACATATCTATTCTATGTTATTAGTTATCATTGAATCTTCTTCCGCTCTCGTAGTGTCCGGTAGATATAATGTTGCCATTTGCATCTTTCTCTACAAAGCGCCCGTCCCTGATATCATCAAGGTAGTTGCCCTCGAACCTTTTTCCGTCTTTTGTCTCTTCTATGCACTTGCCATTCCGCTTCCCATTTTTGTAAGTACCTTTAAACCGGGTGCCGTTGGAGTAATGGATGATGACTTCACCGTCTATCTTTCCGTTAATGAAGTTACCTTCGAAGATATCTCCGTCTTTCTTTGTCAGTTTGCCATGACCATTGGGCTGGTCGTCTTTCCACATACCGTCATATCTGTCACCATTGGCCCAGAGGAATGACCCTTGACCGTCCCTGTCACCCTGATTGAACTGTCCGGTATATCGGTCACCATTCGCATATTTGAAGATGCCTTCTCCGGTGCGCTCGCCTTGGTCGTAGTCTCCCTGATATTGGTCACCATTCTGGAAGATATAGATGCCGCGCCCTTGTTGGATATCGTTGGCCCATTGGCCTTTGTAGATGTCACCATCTGCATATTTATTTATTCCATAGCCAGAACGCTGGTTGTCGGCCCACTCTCCCTGATAGGTGGTGCCGTCGTTCCAGTCGAAGAAGCCTTTGCCTTCTTTCTTATCGTTCTTCCATTGCCCGTCATAATAGGCCCCACTGGAGTAGGTGTACTTTCCTTTTCCCTGCCGCATGTCGTGATACCAGTCGCCATCATAGACATCGCCATTGAAATAGTACATCACGCCATGCCCCTGCTGATAGTCGCGGAACCATAGCCCCACATATTTATTGTTGTTGCTGAAATAATAGGTTCCTCTTCCGTGCTGCTGATTGAGTACCCATTGCCCGTCGTATTTCTCACCGTCGGCAAAGGTGTACACTCCCCTACCCTGTCGCTTTCCTTTGACGAACTCGCCCTCGTAGGTGTTTCCATTCTCATACAGCACCGTGCCTTTGCCTTGCGGCTTACCAGAGGCCATCTCTCCTTTGTAGGTGCCCTTAATGCCCATCTCCTCTATGATGCATGTACCAAGCGAGATCTTCTGTGCAGGTACTGAGGAGACAGACAGAGCCAAGAGTATTGTAAATATATATTTTTTCACTATTTTTAGCTTATGTCCTATTATTTGGGTCAAAGATAGTAATAAAAAATGAAAGTGGAGCGTTATATCGATTTTTTTAACTATTTTTGCCGACAGAAATATCAACCAATCGTTGCGTCATATCACACAGCGAGCTAAAAGTGAATAGATAATGAAATTTATTGCAGTTATTCCTGCGCGTTATTCTTCATCGCGTTTTCCTGGCAAGCCGTTAGCTGTCTTAGCCGGTAAGCCTGTCATTCAGAGGGTCTATGAGCAGGTCACGAAAGTGTTGTCTGAGGCTTGGGTAGCCACTGACGACGAGCGTATTTATAATACAGTGTTGGATTTTGGCGGTAAGGCCGTCATGACCCGTCAGGACCATAAGAGTGGGACCGACCGCATCGAGGAGGCGGTGGAGAAGATAAAGACAGATGCTGATGTTATCGTAAACATTCAGGGGGACGAGCCGTTTATTCAACCCTCGCAGATAGAGACGGTATGCAAGCAGTTTGATAACCCATCAACACAGATTGCTACTATCGGTAAGCCCTTCACGTCTATGGAAGCTGTGGAAAATCCCAACTCTCCTAAGATAGTAACTGATGTCAACGGCTTTGCCCTTTATTTTTCCCGTTCCGTGATACCTTATGTCCGTGGGGTGGAAGAAAAAGAATGGCTTTCCCATTTTCCCTTTCTTAAGCACTTAGGCATCTACGCCTATCGTCGCGAGGTTCTTCGTGAGATAACGCGTCTACCCCAATCACCTTTGGAAAAGGCAGAGAGTCTGGAACAACTTCGCTGGCTACAAAATGGCTATCGCATTCGTGTGGGAATTACCAATGTTGAGACAGTCGGTATCGATACGCCGGATGATTTGAGAAGAGCGGAAGAATTTCTGAAAAAATAACCGATAAAGGGCGAGAGTCATCCTCCCGCCCTTTGTATTTCTGTGAAAAATTACTTGAAATAGTATAAGAATTGCGCTTCACCTTTCAGAGCAGGCTTGCGTTGGCCTTCTATCTCAATTGTGAAATCAATATAAGCCTTTGTGATACCGCGCAGGTTCTCAAGATTAGCCAAAGAGGCCTTCATCCGGATTCTGCTGCCAGTGATGACAGGGATGCCAAAGCGCATCTTATCCATACCGTAGTTGACCATCATTTTCAGATTGTTCACCTCCACAATCTGATTCCACAGATGTGGCAGTAGAGAGAGCGTCAAGTATCCGTGGGCAATGGTGCTCTTATAAGGACTCTCTTTCTTTGCGCGCTCTACATCAACATGTATCCACTGATGATCGAGGGTGGCATCTGCAAAAGCATTGATGCGGTTTTGGTCTACCTCTATCCAGTCAGAAGTACCTAAAGGCTTACCTATGTAAGTGGCAAACTCATCATAGGAATTGATAACTGTCTTCTCCATAAATTAGATATTAAAAGTTTTGGCTGCAAAATTACTCATAATTTGCACAATACGTTAAGCTTTGTGCTAAAAAAAGTATTTTGAACGAACTTTTGAGTCTATATAAATAATGTGTACGTTTGTGTTTTGATGTTTTCGGCCTATGAATATGATAAAAAGCAATTATTCTGTCGTTTTTTCTGTCATATTTATAGTTTTATTGAAAATTATGATTATCTTTGCAGCGTAAAAGAGATATCAACCAATAAAAGAAAAGATTACTTATGAAAGCTACAGAAGTTGTTGCAGAGCTTCAGCAGAAGTTTCCCAACCAGCCGGAGTACATTCAGGCCGTGAGCCAGGTGCTTGGTACTATTGAGGATGAATACAACAAGCATCCCGAGTTTGAGAAGGCTAACCTTATTGAGCGTCTTTGTATTCCAGACAGAGTCATTCAGTTCCGTGTCAACTGGGTGGATGACAAGGGCAGGGTGCAGACAAACATGGGTTATCGTGTTCAGCACAATAACGCCATCGGCCCTTATAAGGGTGGTATTCGTTTCCATGCTTCTGTCAATGTCTCGATTCTGAAATTCTTAGCCTTTGAGCAAGTCTTCAAGAATTCATTGACGACTCTCCCGATGGGTGGTGCTAAAGGTGGTTCGGACTTTTCTCCCCGTGGTAAGTCAAATGGTGAGGTGATGCGCTTCTGTCAAGCTTTCATGCGTGAGTTGTGGAACTATATCGGTCCTGACACAGACGTCCCAGCCGGAGATATTGGTGTCGGTGGACGCGAGGTAGGATACATGTTTGGTCAGTACAAGGCTCTGACCCACCAGTTCGTAGGAATCCTCACTGGTAAGGGTCAGGAGTTTGGCGGATCTTTGATTCGCCCTGAGGCTACTGGTTATGGCAATGTCTACTTCTTGGAGAACATGCTTAAGACCCGAGGCATTGACATTAAGGGCAAGACGGTTCTTGTCTCCGGTGCTGGTAATGTGGCTCAATATACTATTGAGAAACTTATTCAGTTGGGTGCAAAGCCGCTGACATGTTCTGACTCTGATGGTTTCGTCTATGACCCTGATGGTATCGACGCGGACAAGCTCGCCTATATCATGGAGCTGAAGAATGTAGACCGTGGCCGAATCAAAGAGTATGCTGAGGAATATCCCAACGCTCAGTACTTCCCTGGAGAGAAGCCCTGGGGCATCAAGGCAGATATTGCTACGCCTTGTGCTACTCAGAACGAGATTAGTGGAGAGGCGGCTCAGAAACTTATTGATAATGGTGTTATCGCTGTCAGTGAGGGTGCAAACATGCCTTCTACTCCTGAAGCCGTTAAGATTTTCCAGGATAACAAGATACTTTATTGTCCGGGTAAGGCAAGCAACGCTGGCGGTGTAGCCGTCTCTGGTCTGGAGATGAGTCAGAACTCTGAGCGTCTGAAGTGGACGCGCGAGGAGGTTGACAACTACCTGCACCGTATTATGAATGACATTCATGAAAATTGTGTCAAATACGGAACGCAACCAGATGGTTATATCAACTATGTCAAAGGAGCCAATGTTGCAGGATTCCTTAAGGTAGCCAAGGCCATGATGGCTCAGGGCGTCCTTTAAGCAAAACGATCAATACGATGATATGCGATGTTTACGCATATCATCGTATTTTCATTTTCTGTAGTTAGAATTGTATTAACTCTTGGGGGATGATGTCCTTTTCTGTTATCTCTCTTATTAATCGGGCAGGAACACCTGCTACAACACTGTTTGCAGGAATGTCTTTTAGTACGACAGCTCCGGCTCCGACCACAACATTGTTGCCAATGTGCACACCACCGCAGATGGTAGCATTGGCGCCTATCCAAACGCCATTGCCGATAGTTATAGGCTTAGATATCTCTACCCCATCATCCCGTTGGGTTGAGTCGATAGGGTGTGAGGCACAGGAGAGAACAACACCTGGCGCAATGAAGCAATGGTCGCCAATGATTATAGGGCTTGTATCGAGGATGGTGACGTTGAAGTTGACGAAAGCCATGCCGAGAAAGTGGGTGTTGAATCCGAAGTCGAAATGGATGCCATTCTGAATAAAGACTTTGTCGTTGTACGTACCCAAAATCTTTCTCAACAGTTCGCGTCGATGGTCAATATCGGTAGGTCTTGTCTGATTGTAATCCCATACCAAGGCCTGAGCCTGGCGTTGCCAGTCGGAGGGAATATTCCTTGCATTGCCGACGAATCCGTCACGGCCAATAACAAGCTGCATGATTTCTTTTTGGGTCATCTTATAACAATATTAAGTTCTTGCTCCAATCGCTTGCCCCAAAGTTCGCCATTTTGCGGAAGAAAGGTGTGTAACCCCAAAGCCTGTGCGCCTTTTAGGTTGATTTCTCCATCATCGATAAACAGCGTCTCGTCGGCGTTGAAGCCTTCATGCGCTAACACCATTTCAAAGATTTCCTTTCGAGGTTTCATGTTCTTGAGTTCAAAGCTCAGGTATTGGTGCTCACGTGGGATATAATAATCAAGGCTGTTGCCGAGCCCATCGAAGTCGGTGCTGCGGAACCACGATGCCATGAAAGGGTTGATGTTGGAGAGCATCGCAATCTGATAGCCTTGGGATTGAAGACGTTGTATCTCTATAAGGTTTTCATGTTCTACCCCAACAATTATCTTCAGCCAAGCTCGCTGACAGTCATCCCACGTGACCTCATGTCCGCAATGTTCAGAAACGGCCTTTCGGAAATCTTCATCATTTATGACACCTCCCTCCAGTTTGCCAAAAAAGCCCTTCTGAACATACGGGTCCAATTCTTTATCTACATCTGTGAAGCCTAAAGCTTTAAAAGCCTCTATAGCTTTGAATACGTCAATTTTGACCAGCACGCCGCCAAAGTCGAAAAGCAGATTCTTTATCTTTGCCATAGTGTTGCGCTAATATTATGGTCACATTAATAATTACCTTCATCAACAATAGGATAGAGTTCTATGAACTCGCCATTGTGAACTTTGCCGTCATCGATGATTTGTTCAATCCTCTGTTCATAGCTGGGGACAGTCATATCTCCAGGAATGCCAGCATTGTTGACAAGTAGTGAAAGGTCAGGATACCTCTCAGCTATCTCCTTAGCGGAAGTTTCTATCTCTTTGTTATCAGACAGGCAGACATACTGCCAACCGATAACATCAGCACCATCAGCTTGTAGTGTTTTTACAGCTTTTACAGCACGCTCTTTGTTACGCGCTCCTATGACGACCTGCCATCCGGCTTTGCCGAGATGGCGCGCAATCTCATAGCCTATGCCTTTATTGGCACCTGTCACCAAAACTTTCTTCATAACAATTACTGTTTAATCTGTTATATTTATCACGTCAGCAAAATGATCTATCATGTAGTCGGCTCCAGCTTGGCGCAGCTCCTCTGGCTTGCCATTGCCATAGGTGACAGCGCAAGTCTTTGTCCCAGCATTCTTGCCCATCATGATGTCGTAAGGTGCATCGCCAATGACAATGGCTTCTTGGGGACTAAAACCGAGGCGTGTCAGAATCTTATTTACGGGTTCCGGATTAGGCTTGGCATTGATGACATCGTCGGCACCAATGATACATGAGAACAAGTCAGTAATACCAAAATCGGCGATAAGCAGATCTAAAGACTCATGACGCCTACTGCTGGCCACCGCAAGGGTCTTGCCCTGTCGGAAGAGGTCCTTGAGGGTTGGTATGACGCCATCGAAAGGTTTAACAGCTCCTTTGATGTTATTCCGCTTGAATATTCCCCGATAGGTCTCGGCACATCTTTCGCCCTGTTCACGGCTCAGGTTCGCAGAGACAATGAAGCAGTCAGCAAGTGGCAATCCAATGGTATTGATGCATGCTTCAACGGAAGGTTTGTCGATTCTCATTGCTTTAAAGGTGTCCATCATTGTGCGTACTATCAAACCACGGGAGTCACCTAAAGTGCCGTCGAAGTCAAAGATATATAATTCCATAGTGATTAACGAGATACTTTACTTCATATTTCTTCCTGCAAAGTTAGCCGTTTCCAATGAAATCAGCAAGTTTTTCCCAAATATAAAATCTTTACGTTGCTTAGTTCCTTCCTTCGAGCGAGAATCAAGAGTGGTTTTGAGTGCCCTTTCTATCTAATATTCTGTCTGTTTGCAATGAACACACCTGTCAAGATAAAGAAAGAACCCGCTATCGCCATTGGTGCCATAGGCTCCTTTAGGAATATAGCGCTAATGATGACGGTTGAAATAGGGTTGATATAGACATAGTTCGCTGTCTTCAAAGCGCCTATCTTTTTCGTCACCCAGCTCCAAAGGAAAAAGCACAGGAAGGAAGCCACGAATCCTAAAAAGAGCAGGTTTCCATAAACAGCAGGTTCGGTGAACTTCGTCAATGAGAAAGCCCATGGCTTTACGACAAAAAACGGGAACATTGTGACCAACCCGTAGAAGAATACCTTCCTGGTGATGAATACCGCGCCATATCGGTTGCTGACACCGCGAAGTAGTAGGCTGTAGACAGCCCAGCACAAACAAGCGCAAAGAGCGAGAAAGTCGCCCAAAGGACTCAGGTGCAAGACGAAATGCCCATTGAAGATGACTAAGGCAACTCCCAGCAAAGACAGCAGTGAAGCAGAGATTATCTTCCAAGTGGCATGCACATCCTTGAAAATGGCAATGGCCAACAACGTGGTAGCGAGCGGCGCTGAGCAGACAATAAAAGAAACGTTATTCACATAGGTCAGACCTATAGCTGTATTTTCTGAGACAAAATAAAGAGAACCACCTGTCAGCCCTAATAACAGCATCCGCATCTCATCTGCGAGACTGTCTGAAAACAGCTTGCGAGGCGAGATGAACCAAATGCAAAGGTAGGCGATGATGAATCGGACGGTAAAGATCTCCTCCGGTGTCATGCCGTGAAGGATGAGAATCTTACTGCTTACGAATGTGCCGCCCCAGATGAGGACGACGATGATGGCGATAATATGGTAAATGGTATCTTTCACTGTGTTGACGCGAAGAAATAGCTTGCAAATTTAGTTGTTTCCTGCGAGATAGACAAGAAATCGTACAAATATTTATTTTAACCTGCTTTTAAGAAGATAATTTTCGTTTTATCATGTTGAAGATGGAATATTATTACTACATTTGCATCAAAATCAGACAACAAATGAAAAAGCGTATATCTAATATTCACATAATGAAGAACGTAACTTTTCTTTTCATGCTTGGCATAGCAATGCTCGGCACATCCTGTGGTGGCAAGAAGACTCAGGGTGTCACTATTGAGGACTCTACGAGAATAGAGAAGCAGGACACACTATCCAACGATACCACGTATTGCGGTACGTACAAAGGAACACTGCCCGCTGCCGATTGCCCGGGCGTAAAGACCGTGCTTACACTGAGGACAGACAGCACTTACGATCTTTCCAGTGATTATATTGATAAAAAGGACGGCCAGTTTATGACAAGTGGCATCTACCATAAGCGTGGTCAAGTCATTGAGCTTGTAACACCATCGTCGGGTGATAAAACGTATTATAAGATTAAGGACAGCAAGTCGGTTATCATGACGGATTCTATCGGCAATGAGCCGGAGGGAGAGATGGCTAAACTCTATGTCCTCACCAAGAATGGTAAATAAGTTATCTGTAAAGGGCTGAATATCATGGGAAACATGTATGGCAAACGACTGACTCGCTCAACTTCTGACAGGTGGCTTGCTGGTGTTTGTGCCGGTATCGCCAACTACTTTGGTTGGGATATCGCTATTGTCAGACTGATATATCTCGGCCTGACGGTATGCACAGCTTTTAGCGGTATCATCATCTATATCATTCTCGCAATCTGCATGCCTGAAGATCATAACTCGTAATTTGAAGGACGATGAATAAAATGTTGCTTATTGTCGACCCTCAAGTTGACTTTATCACTGGCACCCTCCCTGTCAAAGGGGCTGTAGAGGCAATGGATGCTTTAGCAGAATACGTGAAAAGCCATGGTGATGACTATAGTGTTAAAATCGTCACCTCTGACTGGCATCCATATCATCACTGTTCCTTTAACCGTGAAGGGGGGCAGTGGCCTCCTCACTGTATCCAGCATTCCGTAGGAGCTGCCATTTGGCAACCGCTGTTGGTAGCACTGAATGAGTCGCGAGGTGGCTACACATTATTGTATAAAGGCGATAGCATCGACAAAGAGGAATATTCTATCATTGACAATGAGAAGTCGTCAGCGGTGTTGCTGCGTCTCATCTTTGCATTGCAGATAGATAAAATCGATATCTGTGGGCTGGCAGGAGATGTCTGCGTTCGCAATACCGCTAAGGATTTGCAGACGATTCTGGGTGAAGGAAAAGTTAATGTGATGGAAGAGTTCTCGCCTTCGATAGCATAGTCTTATCGGTAGCTTTTCCTGTCCAACTTGCCGTTATAGGTATGGCGCAGGAAGGGAACTTGTTCAAAGACTCTTTTTAGTGAATCCTTGTGCTTTAATCAGATTGTCGCTATTGGCGTTGATAGCGCGATAGCTCTCCATGACCCCTTTCTGTTTTCCTGTAGAGCCTGTGGTAAAGAGAACATCAGCAATGTTCTCCAAAGGCTCCTTCGCTTGAGGCAAATGCTTATGCCCATAGCTTTCTTTGATGAGCTTAATGGTGTCTTCAGGACAGTCCCTTTTCAAAGGCACAGCCACTGCTCCTATGATGTGAACAGCCATATAAGTTATTAGGAAATCGGGCGACTGTGACGATCGGAAGATATACAGACTTCCTTCTTTTACACCATTATTCTTCAACGCCGTGGCTTTCTGCCCTACCCTATCCCAAAACTCACTATAAGTAAGGACCTCTTCTCCGCAGATGACGGCCGTCTTCGATGGCTTCGTTTCTGCATACTGGCGGACACGGGCCTCAATCGTATCTTCAATGACCATCTTTCTCTGATAATTTCTTTTCCACAAGTGCGGTGAGACTGTCTATATTCTTAAAATTCTTCGGAGTCACATCTTTCGACTCTAAATCGATGCCATAGGCGTTAGACAATGTCATAAGAATGGCTGTAATGCCCAAAGAGTCTAATTCTGCAAAAAGAAAGTCAGAGTCGAAGTCGACAAGCGGAAGGATGTCTTCCAGCATTTTCTTAATATCTTTTACACAAATATGAGTCAGGATTCGGCGCATCAGATTAAGAAAAGGAGAAGATTGTCTAATGCCAACCAAAAAGCTGCTTAAAGCATTATCCATGCATTACGAGTTAGATTCAGCAGACATCACCCCAGATTCTCTCCCTGTGCCAAAGGTGTTTTTTGTTAATGACACGAATGATATCACTGTCTATTACAAAATGCCGCCAATAAAGTTGGAGAAGAAATAAGTGTGAGAAGAGTTTTTTGTCTCTATTGACTAATAATTGGTAGAATTTATCTAATTTTGTGCCACGATATGTAAGAGAACAAAGCAGAAGTATTCAAAAATACAACATTATGAAAGTTTTATTAGTTAGCGCAAGCCCCCGCCGTGGTGGCAACACGTTCACAGCCCTTAGCGAGGTACAGCAGACGTTAGAGAAAGATGGCATAGAGACGGAGTTAGTGGAAATCGGTGCCAAGCCCATTCGTGGTTGCATCGCTTGTGGATGGTGTAAGGCTCATCCCGAGGAGCACAGATGTACTTTCGACGATGACATCACCAATAAGATAGCCGCTAAAGCAATGGACGCTGATGCCTTCGTATTCGGAGCTCCTGTCTACTATGGTGTTCCCAATGCCACAGCCATGGCTCTCATCCAACGTCTCCTCTACAGCAATGGTGACGCTTTCAGATACAAGCCTGTGGCCAATGTCTGTGTTTGCCGACGTGGCGGCGCTGATGTTGCCTACCAGACGATGAACATGATGTTTGAGATGTGCAATATGCCCATTGTCACCTCTCAGTATTGGAACATCGCCTATGGCCGTGAGAAAGGAGAAGCCGCTCAAGACGTAGAGGGCATGCAGACCATGCGCACCTTGGCACATAATATGTCATGGATGCTGAAAAAGTTTCATGGCGTAGAAACTACCGACAAGCCTGCGTCTGAACCATGGGCACCAATGCATTTCATCAGATAAACGATATGAAAGCATCACACCAAAACGCTGTGGCGCAGCTCATGCGTCTCGCCATGGAATACGACCATGGCGATGCCAAGCGCATACACCATTTCTTAAAGGTCCATAGCTTCTCTGCACTGATCGGACGTTTAGAGAATATCGACGAAGAGACGCTATTTCTGCTGGAGTCCGCTGCCGTTGTCCATGACATCGGTATCCATAACGCGGAAAAGAAATGGGGAAACAGCCACGGACACTATCAGGAGATAGAAGGTCCGGCCGTTGCCAAGAAATTACTGCTCCAGACCGGAGCCTATTCCGAAGAGGAGATAGAGCGTATCTGCTTCCTTGTCGGTCACCACCATACCTACACCCATGTGGAAGGAATGGACTATCAGATTCTTCTGGAAGCAGACTTTTTGGTCAATGCCTACGAGGACGAACTGTCAGAGAAGGCGCGGAAGACGTTTGCAGAGAAGGTTTTCCGCACTGAATCAGGCAAGAAACTGCTTACGCTCGAGTTTGACTGAAATATCATTATAAGGCTTTTCTTAATGCACGGCATATGCCACGGATATCGTTGGCAAATGCCGTGCATTTCGTTGGTATATGCCACGGATATCGCTGGCAAATGCCACGCATGCTTTGGTCAAGGCTACTGGTACTGAGACGGAATACTTTGAGCTTGACAAGGTCAAACGTAAGAAGGCTGAAACATGGAAGCTGCCCATAGAAAGTCAGGAGAGGCGTGATGGCAAGCAGAAGGCTGCCTACGATCAGCTGATGGAAAAGGGAGTGACAGCTTTCATCACTGATGCCCCCAAGGCCTTCAATACGATGTTGGGTATCAGTCATGTTATAGCCTCACAGACGCTGAGCCGTGTCTATGGTGACGGTCAGAAGATAGCAAATATTGTGGTACGCTATGACGATGCCATTGATGGTGCCTCTGTTAGCAAAAATACCTATCAGGTGAATGGTTATGAGGTAGCAGACGCTTTTACTTCCGCTGATGAGATGCCGGAAGACAGTGCGGCAAGTGATTTCACCGCACTAGCCCGTTTCCTCTTGTGGTAGAGCAGAACTATACTTCGGCAATGCACTCAATCTCTACCTTGGCATTCTTCGGCAGCGTCTTGATGGCTACCGCAGAGCGTGCAGGGAAGGGAGCGGTGAAGAAGGTGGCATAGACCTCGTTCATAGCGGCGAAGTCGGCCATGTCGGCAAGGAATACCGTTGTCTTGACGACATGTGCCATGTCTGTGCCAGCCTCTTTTAGGATGTTGCTGATGTTGGTCAAGCTCTGCCGGGTGAGGTCCTTGATATCGTCACCAGCAAAGTTACCCGTTGCGGGGTCGATGGGCAGCTGACCGCTGACAAAGATAAGATTTCCTGTGCGGATGGCCTGACTGTAGGGACCAATGGCAGCAGGAGCGTTCTGAGTGTTAATCTGATTCATAATTAATACGTTCTTTAGAATGATATTTATTAGTTGCGAGCAAAGATAGCTAAAAAAATGAAAAGGCCCCATTGTCTGGCGGAATATTTTTACGGAAATGTATAACTTTGCAGAAAATTCATTATCGTAATGACAGAAACGCTCAGCAACCTCCGCCTTGTCGCTTTCGATGCCGACGACACCCTCTGGGACTGCCAGGGGCATTTTGATGCCGTGGAGGAGGCATATTGCCAAATTCTCTCTCCCTACGGCGAAGCTTCTGCTATCTCCAAGTCGCTCTATGACGAAGAGACCTCCAACATGCCGATTCTGGGCTTTGGCAGCAAGGCTTTTACCATCTCCTTGGTGGAGAATGCCATCAAGGTGTCAAAGGGCACTGTCAGCAATCAGACCTTAGGCGACATCATCAAGTTGGGTAAGTCATTGCTGCAACTTCCGGCCACTCCCCTGCCGGGAGTCAGCGAGACGTTGGCCGAACTGAGGAATAACCGGAATTACGATATGGTGGTGTTTACCAAAGGTGATAATCTCGACCAGGAGAACAAATTCCATAATTCGGGTTTAGACAAATATTTCGATGACATCATCGTCGTCTCTGACAAGAATGAGACTGCCTACGAGCGCCTATGTCAGCGATTTGGCATAGGTATAAACGAGCTCTGCATGGTGGGCAACTCGTATAAGTCGGATATCAAACCAGTCTTGGACTTAGGAGGCAATGCCGTTCATATCCCCTACTCTATCTCTTGGGAGTATGAGCATATTGATGAAGAACCTGATGAGGAGAACGCCCGCCTGAGTATCATCAACAACTTCTCTGAGCTAACCGATATTTTGTAGGATGCGGCTGAGGACTACAGCATTGTTGTGATTCTCATCCTTAGCGCCGAAGAGCAGGGTGATCACATCATGCGTCCGAATTTCCTTGAGGAGCGTCCCGGCTTCTGCGTTGGCGGACAATTCTTCTTCATAGCGACGCGCAAACTCCTCAAAACGCTCGGGATCATGACCAAACCATTTTCGTAGTTCTGTAGAGGGTGCCAACGCCTTTGCCCACATGTCAACGTGAGCATTCTCTTTCTTGATGCCGCGGGGCCAGAGCCTGTCAACCAATACCCGGAAACCGTCAGTATCACTGGCGGGGAGATAAACTCTTTTACAATATACTTGTATCATAATTGTGCTGTTTTGTCCTTTTATCTGCAAAAGTAGGCACTTTTTTAAAATATTGGCTACTTCTCTCCTTCTTTTTTGCTAACTTTGTACACAATTTATATTTAAGTATTATTTCGACATTGACAGGCATGAATATCACGAATATATTGACAGATAAAAATCAGGGTCATGGGTTCTCCATAGAAGTGCTGCCACCGCTGAAAGGCAATGGCCCTGATGTGCTGTTTCGGAATATTGATAAGCTAAAGGACTTTGGTCCGCACTATATCAATATCACGACCCATCACTCTGAATATGTCTACCGCGAGGTCGCCGATGGACAGTATGAGCGTCTCAGTGTGCGCCGTCGTCCTGGCACCATCGCCATTGCTGCCGCCATCCAGCGGAGATATGATATTCCTGTCATTCCTCACGTCATCTGTTCGGGAGCAACAAAAGAAGATATAGAATACGAGCTCATCGACTTGCAGTTTCTTGGCATCAGCAACATCCTGCTCCTTCGGGGCGACAAAGCCAAGGAAGACCGTATGTTCACTGCTACTCCCGGAGGGTGGAGCCATACCACGGAGCTTATCAGCCAGGTGAACCGCTTCAATGAGGGCTTCTTTGCTGATGACAGTCCGATGAAGCATCCTGGCGCCAAATTCCATTATGGCGTAGCTGCCTATCCCGAGAAACATGAGGAAGCGCCAAATATAGAGATGGACATGCAGTATCTCAAGGAGAAACAAGACCTTGGGGCTGAATATGCCGTCACACAGCTCTTCTACGACAACAGCAAATATTTTGCTTTTGTGAAGCGCGCGCGGGAGATGGGTATCACTATTCCTATCGTGCCGGGTATCAAGCCGTTTTGCAAACTGTCGCAGATAAAACAGGTTCCTAAGACTTTCCATTGCGATATGCCGCAGGAGCTGGCTCAGGAGGCGGTGAAATGTAAGAACGATGACGAAGCCAGACAGCTCGGCATAGAATGGACCACCCACCAATGTAAGGAGCTCTATGCCGCTGGCATCAACGATATTCACTTCTACACCGTATCGGCTTTCAACGCGATGGCACCGATACTAGAGAACATTCTTTAAGCGAGAGAGGTCGGGATTATATAGTACGCTCTGAAAGTTATGCAATTCTCAAAAGTCATAGGTCAGGAAGAGGCTAAGCAACGCTTGCGCCAGCTCTACGATGAGCACCGTATTCCTCATGCACTCATGTTTACCGGACCTGAGGGTAGCGGGAAGATGGCGTTGGCGCTGGCTTTTGCGTCATTTCTGCTTGGTGAGCGATGGGACGGTATGTCGGTCCTTGAAAATAAGGCGTCCATAGCCAATGCCGAAGCCATGCTGTCTAACTGGCAACATCCTGACCTGCATTTCTCTTATCCTGTGATTAAGCCTAAGGGTGCGGGCAGCGACAGGAAGATTACGAGCGAGGACTTTGCCACGGAATGGAGGCAGCTGTTAGGCAATGGCCCCTATTTCAACATGGAGCAGTGGATGTCGCTGATGAATGCGGAAAACCAGCAGGCCTATATCTTTGAGGCTGAGAGCGACAGACTCATCAGGAAGCTTAACATCAAGTCGAGTCAGGGTGGATACAAGGTCAGCCTAATCTGGTTGCCTGAGCGCATGAACCTCACCAGTGCCAATAAGCTGCTGAAGCTGCTTGAGGAGCCCCCACAGCTGACTGTCTTCCTCCTTGTCAGCGAGCATCCGGAACAACTCCTGGAGACGATACGCAGTCGTGTGCAGCGATTCGACATTCATCGTATCAGCGATGACGACATACAGCAAGCGCTCGAAGAGAAGCGTGGCGTAGCTCCTGAAGACGCGAAGCGAGTGGCGAGGACAGCAGCCGGCAACTGGCAGATAGCCTTGCAGGAGCTCGATGCCAGCGATGAGAACAAACTTTTCCTCGACCTTTTCATCATGCTCATGCGTAAAGCGTATGTCAGAGATGTCAAAGGTCTGAAGGCTTGGACGGAGACAATAGCGGCTTTCGGACGAGAGCAGCAGAAGAGATTCATCTCTTATATGCTCAGAATGGTTCGTGAGAACTTCATGTACAACTTCCAGCAGCCTGAGCTCTGCTATATGACAAGGGAGGAGGAGAACTTTGCCACCCATTTCGCACGCTTCATCAATGAGCGCAATGTCTTGCTGCTGCAAGCACGCCTGCAACGCATGATGCGCGAGATATCACAAAACGCCAATGGCAAGATACAATTCTTTGACTTCGCCTTGGAGGTGGTCATTTATTTGAGACAATAGTAAAGGGAAGCCGACAGACATCGGTTGCCCATGATAATAAGATATATTAAATACATGAGAGACTATAAAATATGTACCGGCTGCAGCCGTGGCCTTTCCCACAGCGGTGTAGGACGCCAGAACAAGCAGCTCAACACCTACGACTGGCTCGCTGATGTCCCCGGCAATGCTGAGTCGACGGACCTTGTCGAGGTACAGTTTAAGAATACCCGTAAGGGATATTACCACAACGTCAACAACATCGACTTGCAGAAAGGCGACATTGTGGCTGTGGAGGCAAGTCCCGGCCATGATATTGGTGTGGTGACGTTGACAGGACGACTCGTAGGACTTCAAATCAAGAAAGCCAATATCAAGTCGCCGGACGACATTAAGCGCATCTACCGCATCGCCAAGCCCGTGGACATGGAGAAATACAACGAGGCGAAGAGCCGCGAATATGATACCATGATTCAAAGCCGGCAGATAGCCAAGGGATTGGGCTTGCAGATGAAGATTGGCGATGTGGAATATCAGGGTGACGGCAATAAGGCTATTTTCTATTATATCGCCGATGAGCGTGTGGACTTCCGAAAGCTTATCAAGGTCCTTGCTGAGACCTTCCATGTGAGGATTGAGATGAAGCAGATTGGTGCGCGCCAGGAGGCTGGTCGTATTGGAGGTACCGGCCCTTGCGGTCGTGAGCTCTGCTGTGCTACCTGGATGAAGAATTTCTCCAGTGTCTCTACCAATGCGGCCAGAATCCAGGACATCTCGCTGAATCCTCAGAAGCTCGCCGGTATGTGTGCAAAGCTCAAGTGCTGCCTCAACTACGAGGTTGACGACTATATAGAGGCAGGACGTAAACTTCCGCCCAAGGACGCAATCCTGATAACGCAAGACGGGGAATATCATTTCTTCAAAGCTGATATTCTGGCTGGACTCTGCACCTACTCCACCGACAAGAATCTCGGTGCCAATATGGAGGTGATAACAGCCAAGCGGGCTTTAGACATCATCGCGATGAACAAGCGTGGCGAGAAACCGCTGTCCTTACAACAGGATGACAAGCCCAAGGAGACAAAGAAACCGAACGATCTTTTGGCTGATGCCGACGTGAGCCGATTCGATAAAGCCAAAAAGAAGAAAAAGAAGAAGGCGAAGAATGGCAATAAGGCGAAAGACACTAAGCCTAAGCCGGAGACTGCTCCAAAGGAAGACACTGGGGCAAATACGAATGAGTAAAGCATCAGAAAGATGAAACGTCTGATATTCATTTTACCGATGGCATTGTCTATCCTTATGGGATGTAAAGACAATAAAGTCTATGACAGCTATGACCATACGCTGCTGACTGGTTGGGACCGGGCTGACGAACTCAGCTATGACGTCCCGCCAGTGAGAACAGCGGGAAGGTATGTGACGACGCTTGGCGTGCGTATCACGGATGACTATCCTTTCCAGTCGCTGACGCTTATCGTGGAGCAGAAAGTCTATCACAGACTAAACCCGGTTGTGAGTAAAAACAAGTTTGTGAAGCCCAAGGCAGTGAAAGCAAAGTTCAAGACAGACAGCTATACGGATACCATCAACTGCGTGCTTTTCGATACCAAGGGAAAGATAAAGGGGCATGGCATCAATCACTACCAATACAGGTATCGCGTCTCTGAACTGCCGCTCAGCGCCAACGACTCCTTGCATGTTACCATACGCCACGACATGAGACGGGAAATCATGCCCGGTGTCTCTGACATCGGCATCTCAGTGGCTAAGCAGTAAGTTTACGCTCCCAGAAATTATTTATGCCGGGTCAATCCCGACGGTTTTGCATTGCCTAAAATAATTTATTCCAATGAGTTATGAGCGCTCTTGGAAATATGCTCATGTATGTTAGCATGCCCATAAAGCGATAAAACGTAACAAATCACATTATCACACTTTCGTGACGCATAGGTAAGGCCGGGATATCTGGCTACGAAAGTGTGATAATGTGATTTGTTATATTTTCCGGACTGTCCGTCTTAGCTTCTCACCAAGTTTCTGCCTGCATCTATCCTTAGGAAGATGAAGAGCAAGATGGTGAAGCCCCATAGCGAGGAACCGCCATAGCTAAAGAAAGGTAGCGGGATACCGATCACAGGCGTCAATCCCAGTACCATGCCTACGTTGATGAAGACATGGAAGAGGAAGATGCTTGCAACACTATATCCATAGACGCGCCCAAACTTGAAAGGTTGTCGCTCAGCGAGATGTATGAGGCGTAATATCAATGCTAAGAAAAGCAGCAGCACGCCTGCCGAACCGACAAATCCTTCCTCCTCTCCCACCGTGCAGAAGATGAAGTCGGTATCCTGCTCCGGAACGAATTTTAACTTTGTCTGCGTACCGTTCAGAAAGCCTTTTCCTCCCAAACCGCCTGAGCCGATGGCGATCTCACTCTGATGGACATTGTATCCGGCACCTGCAAGGTCATCGTCGAGACCAAGCAGGACGTTGATGCGGACCCGCTGGTGCGGCTCAAGGACATCATTCAGCACATAGTCGGCGCTATAGAAGAAGATGATACTTCCTATAGAGAAGAGAGCGATGAGTAGATAGTGGATGATACGGGTCGACAAGCCTTCATAGACAAGGAAACCAATGAGTACGGCGCAAACGATGGGCTGAACCCACACGATATCGAAAGGAATCACGAACTCCGAGAAGAGAAGTATCAGCAACGTCACGCCCACACAGAAGGCAGACAGACGCAGCGCTTGCAACCGGTTGCGCGCATAGACATAGACCATGCCTGAGGCAAACAGCTGCACGAGCAATAGGACAATGAATTTACCCACTGAGGTCGGTGTATCCCATAAGAACACCTGCTCATATTTGATGCCCACGACGAAGTATACGACCATAGCAGCTCCCGTAAAGAGAATGCCCCCCGGCATACCCTCGCGATAGAACATCAGGAAGAAAGCTAAGTAGACCAGTGCCGATCCCGTCTCACGCTGACAGACAATGAATACCATTGGTGTGAGGATGACGGCAGCGGCGGCTGCAAAATGCCTGGGTTGGCGCAAGTCAAAGCCGTAGGTGCTCATCAGCTTCGATACCGCCAAGGCCGTGGCAAACTTAGCGAACTCAGCTGGTTGTAAGCGTAAGGGGCCCAGAACGAGCCACGAGCGAGAGCCCTTAATCTCGTGAGGATTGAATATCGTCAAGAATAGCAATAGCAACAGCACTGCATAGATGACATAAGCAAAGGTGTCGTAGAATCTGTCGTCAAGCATGATCAGCACGAAGCCCAATACGAGCGACGTACCAATCCAGACGATCTGCATACCTGAACGAGTGGAGAGACTGAAGATGTCGGTCTCACCATAGGTATAGCTGGCTCCACAAACACTCATCCAGCCTAATACCAACAGTGCCATGTAGATGCCTATTGTCCACCAGTCCAGGCTTTTGAGCACGCTGGGCTGTCTCTGACTATCTTTCTGCGTCTCCATAGGAAATTCTGCGTTTCTGCATCTCAGCGGCAAGATTCTGTCCTGCCTTGCTAAGCTTGCCTGTTATATATTGTTCCATCAGCACCTTGCCGATAGGTACACCATAGTCGGCGCCCCATCCACCATTCTCCACATAGACAGCAATGGCTATCTTGGGATGGTCCATCGGTGCAAAGCCCATAAATACGGAGTGGTCATGCCCACGGTTCTGCGCTGTACCCGTCTTACCGCAAGCGGCGAAAGGCAGAGAACCCAACATGCGGCATGTGCCGCCCATAGCCGAAGAGCGCATACCGGCGACGATATAGTCATAGGCACGGCTTGAGGCTTTGGTATAATGACGACGAGTGAACATCGTGTCGAGAGGGACACCCTGAATCTTCTTCACTACGTGGGGAACATAGTAGTAGCCTCTGTTGGCAATGGTAGCACCAAGGTTGGCAATCTGTAGCGGGGTGAGGTTGACCTCGCCCTGACCGATGCTGATACTGATAATCGTCAGTCCATTCCAAGAACCATGGTAAGCCTTGTCGTAGAACTTGGCATTAGGAATCAGTCCTAGTTTCTCACCAGGCAGGTCTATGCCGAGTTTGTATCCGAAGCCCATAGAGACCATATAGTCGCGCCATGTATTCATCGCATCTTGCACTGTAGGATACTTCTGGCGGTTGCTCATCATATAAAAGAGTCCCCAGCAGAAGAAGGCGTTGCACGATGTACTGATAGCCGGCACAAGGGTCAGTGGTGACGGATGGCTGTGGCAGCCCACGTGTAAGCCCTTGTAATAGAAGCCTCTATGACAAGGGAATGGCGTCTGTGGCGTTATGATGCCCTCGGTGAGGAAGGTAAGACCCTGAGACGTCTTAAAGGTAGAGCCAGGAGGATACTGACCCATGATGGCACGGTTGAGCAGCGGCTTCCGATTGTCGTGGGTCAGGAACTTATGGTATTTGCTGCGATTCTTGCCTTCCAGGAGTCGCGGGTCATAGCTTGGAGATGACACCATACAGAGGATCTGTCCTGTAGAAGGCTCGATGGCCACGATGGCACCGATCTTGCCTTCCAACATCCGCTCACCAAGAGCCTGAAGCCGGACGTCAAGGCCCAAGGTCAGCTCCCGGCCTGGCACAGGCCGACGGTCGTATTTGCCATTCATATATCTGCCTTGCACACGTCCATGAGCATCGCGCAGAAGAATCTGCACGCCCTTCTCACCGCGGAGATATTTCTCATAGCTGCGCTCAACGCCCAATTTGCCAATATAGTCGCCGGGCTGGTAGTAATTGTCCTCGTCAATATCCGACTGTGAAACCTCGGCTACCTCGCCCAAGACATGCGCACCATAAGGATACTGATATTGCCGGACCGTACGCTTCTGGATGTAGAAACCTGGGAAGCGGAACATCTTCTCGCGGAAGACGGAGAAGTTCTTGTCATCAATCTGGCTCATAAAGAGCTGCTGCGTGAATCGGGAATAGCCAGGATTCTTTGAAGGGTCCTTGATGTCATTCATCCGCTTGATAAACCAGTCTTTGGTGATACCTAAAGTCTGGCAGAAGTCAAGGGTATCAAGATGTCCGTGCTCCTCGTTCATGACAACCATGATATCATAAGAAGGCTGGTTGAAGACGAGAAGGCGCCCGTTACGGTCGCGGATGATACCACGGCTGGGGAACTCCACCTTCTTCAGGAAAGCGTTGGAGTCGGCACTTTTTCGATAGTCATCGCTCATCACCTGAAGAGCAAAAAGGCGGATTATATACAGGGTTACGATAATGACTGCTATACCGCTGATGACAAATCGTCTGTTATCAAGATTGAAATTCTTCATGAACCTTTATGCTCTGATTGAACAAATCACAAAATCACAATATCACACTATTGGTATTCAGTCTTTACGCAAATTGTCGATAACAACCACCATGAAGAGTGTAAGGGTTGTACTTCCTACCACTGACAAGAACCACTTCCCGAAGTTGAAGAAAGTAAATGTCTCCATGGTGAAGAACGTCAGGCAATAAACGAAGATGAGTATCAGTGCATACAGTGTGTATTTGTTGATTCCGAGGGCAAAGATGCTTGGCTGTATGTTGTCGTCGTTGTCGCGCTGGATAAACAGTCTGAGGACATAAGGCTGTATGACAGCAACCAATGTCATGGAGAAGGCTGCTACTCCGGGCGTGTTAGAAAAGATGTCTATAAAGAGTCCTAACAGGAAGCTCCACACCAGCGCCCCGTTACGGGAATAGTCGCGGGGGAAGCTAAGGACAAAATATACATATAATAAAGGTATTGCCACGCCAAAGAGATGGACATGGTTCAGTACAAGCACCTGTGCCAACAGAAGCCCAAAGAAAAGTAACAACCGTTTTAGAAAATCAATGCTCATTCACCAATACCTATTAACTTGTTATTATCCATCATCTCTACTCTCCATTATCCTGCTGATTCTTATCTGCTTTCAGCGAATCCTGGGCTGCGCGCAGTAAGTCAAGCCGTTCCTGGACAGGCGCATTGTCGACGACACAGACATCACGAAGCCGCGAGAAGTCAGTTGACAACTTTATCTGCAAGCGATAAGAAATACCGTCAACGGAATTGTACACATGGAGAATCTTTCCCACAAGGATGCCCGGGGGGAAGACAGACGAATAGCCACTTGTCTCCACCTCATCATACAGACGGAAGCGGGCATGGCGGGGCACATCCTCAACATAGGCTTTCTGGGAGTCGCCGCCAGTCCAGTGCAAATAGCCGAAATAGCCGCGGCCACGTATCTGACAGCTGATATTAGACTGTGCGTTGAGTACAGGTATGACGACAGAGTAGTGGCTGGCTGCCAGATAGACAATGCCCACGACACCATTGCCGCAGACTACACCCATATCTTTCCTCACACCGTCGCTCGTACCACGATTGATGGTGATAAGGTTGTCCGTGCGGGAGATAGAGTTGCTGACAACTTTTGCAGGGATGAGATGATAGTCCTTTAGCAAAGCGAGTTCATTACGATGCACCCATCCTGTGTCCTTGGTGGCCTCCGTGAGTTGACCAGACAGTTTGCTCACCTGCTGCTCAAGATACAGATTCCGCTGTGTGAGCTCCTGGTTGACTTTTCCCAACGAGAAGAAACTCTCTATCTCAGCCTCTACGCTCAGGACCTTGCCCGCTACATAATTGGCTGAAGAAAACCACACGCTGCCCTGGTAGCTGTTGTATTGGAACAGCAATACCAGACTGATAACCTCTAGAAGGACGAAGAGAAACCAGTGGTTGTAATTTCGTATAAACTCTACTAAGTTATGCATTGTCAGAAAGAAGTCCGGCACTCCGCTGAGATGCTTATGCACGCACAGAGTACCGGACCCCTAAGTATTTTATCTCATTAAGAACGAGAAACGGTCAACATTCTTCAAGGCGATACCCGCACCCTTTGCCACACTGTGGAGGGGATCCTCAGCGATATGGAAAGGAATGCTGATCTTGTCTTGCAAACGCTTGTCAAGGCCACGGAGAAGGGCGCCACCACCGGTGAGGTAGATGCCATTCTTCACAATGTCGGCATAGAGCTCTGGCGGTGTGGCCTCAAGGGCTGAGAGCACGGCATTCTCTATCTTTGCCACTGTCTTGTCGAGGCAGTGAGCTATCTCCTGATAGCAGACAGGAACTTCCATCGGCAGAGCTGTGATGCGGTTAGGACCATGAACGATATAGTCCTCGGGAGCCTCGTCGCCAAGGTCGGTAAGGGCAGAACCCACATGAATCTTGATGCGCTCGGCCATACGCTCTGAGACCTTCACATTGTGCTGGCGGCTCATATACTCCTGAATATCAGCTGTGAGGTCGTCACCGGCGATACGGATAGAGTTGTTGCTCACGATACCACCCAGCGAGATAACGGCAATCTCCGTAGAGCCACCGCCGATGTCGACAATCATATTGCCCTCCGGGGCCTCTACGTCAATACCGATACCGATGGCCGCAGCCATAGGCTCGAAGATAAGGTAGACATCACGACCGTCAGCATGCTCGGCTGAATCGCGGACAGCACGAAGCTCCACCTCGGTAGAGCCTGACGGCACACCGATGACCATGCGCAACGACGGGGAGAACAGACGGCTACCAGTATGAACCATCTTAATGAGGCCGCGCATCATCTGCTCGCAGGCTGTGAAGTCGGCGATGACACCATCACGCAACGGACGGATTGTACGGATGTTGTCATGGGTCTTCTCGTACATCATCTTTGCCTTCTCACCCACGGCAATCATCTTGCCGGTGCGGCGGTCAAGGGCAACGACTGACGGCTCGTCAACAACAATCTTGTCATCACTGATAATGATGGTGTTGGCAGTGCCAAGATCCATTGCTATCTCTTGAATGAATGAAAACATTCCCATAATTTCTTTTTGGTCTTATTAAAATTGTGCAAACCACTCGTGGATTGCGGTATCGTAATGACTGCTCACGCCAAAGGCTCTCTCAGCCAGCATGCGGCGGTCTTCAATGTCTGTCTCGGCGCCCTTTCTGTTGAGCAACTCTAAAAGGACGGGATACTCTGCCTTGCTCGGAATGATAACCACGTCCTTGAAGTTCTTTGCTCCAGCACGGATCAGAGAGATACCGCCGATGTCTATCTTCTCGATGATGTCCTGCTCCGAAGCACCGCTGGCCACTGTCTGCTCAAAGGGATAGAGGTCTACGATGACGAGGTCGATAGCCGGAATATCATATTCCTTCATCTGCTCCTGGTCACCGGCGTTATCACGGCGCGCCAGAATACCGCCGAATATCTTTGGATGGAGAGTCTTCACACGACCGCCGAGGATAGAGGGATATGTTGTCACATCCTCAACCTTCTCGCAGTCATAGCCCAAACTCTCGATAAATTTCTGTGTACCACCTGTGCTAAGGAACTTCACACCTTCCTCGTTCAGTTTCTTAAGGAGATCCTCCAGTCCGTCCTTATGGAAGACGGAGATCAGAGCTGTCTTGATTTGTCTTGTTTCAGCCATTTTAAGATATTTATTTTGTATCTTGATCTTACCTAAATTCTGTTTTAATCCTTTTGGAATGCAAAGTTACTTGATTTTTTGGGAATTAATACCAAAAGAGAGAGTTTTTTGAAGCGGGCAAACGTTAAAATGTCACAAGTCAAGTGATATTTTTTCTTTGGACAGATATTTTTTGCTATTTTTGCATTGTAAAAGATTGTAGCATATGAAGAAGATTCTTTTCCTTCTGTTGACATTGCTCTCTGTGCATATCGCTTCAGCACAGCGGCATGTGATGGTCTTCGACCCTGAGCTCGGACGACCCATACAAGGTTTTACCGTGTGGACGGACAGTCATGCCCGGCCCGACTCCACCAATGTCTTGGGAATGGTGTCACTGCCTGAGAAGTTCGACACCCTGCTGCTCACCAAGCCCGGATATATGGCTCTGCGTATCCCGGCTAAGTTGGTGGAAGATTCTATCCCTGTTATCAAAGATTATAATAATGTGGGAGAAGTCGTTGTCTATGCCAGCCGTCAAAGCGACTTTCAGGAGGCCGTGAAGCGATGGACTAAAGCTGACAAGACGGAGGTGGAGCTACGCAACCCCATCACGGGTATCGACTTCAACCTTTCCGAACTGCTCAGCAAGAAGAAGCGGCGCGACAAACGAAATGCGAAACGCTTGGCGAAGATATTCAATGCTATGGATGCTGACGACAACGACCCTATCATCCACTCTTACCGCAGAGCGATGAATATTCCACCGAAGCACTGACATTCAGCATATTCACAAAAACAATAACACAGATATATTATGTTCAAGACAATTCTACTTATTGCCTTTTCTCTCTTTGTCTCCTCCGCAACTGCCTTTGCGCAGTCGCCGGAGCTGAATATAGAACGACCTTTCCGTAGATGCGGAACGTCAATATTATTGGAAAAGCTTCAGAATGAAGGTGATACGAAGACAAGGGCCATAGATGCGACAAAGGAATATGTGCCCCACACCGGCACTATAAACATTCCTGTCATTCTTGTCAATTTCCAGGATGTAAAGTTTACGGTCAACAACCCGACTAAAGCTTTTGATCAGTTCTTCAATTGTACTTCTCAGGAAGATCTTGGTAACGGGAATGGCTATAACCATGGCTCCGTTGCGCAGTATTTCAGTGATATGAGCAGTGGTACATTTAAAATTAACTTCAAAATCTATGGTCCTGTGACTCTTGACCAAAAAGAGACTTACTACGGGGGGACAGCAGATGATGGTTCTGACGAGAACACTGATCAATTAATCACAGATGCTATAGCTAAACTCCAAGCTTCTGATGAGAAAATTACTGATGCTTCGTTTTTTTGTAATGGCTTATCCTCCGTCGACTGTGTCTATATTCTTTATGCTGGTATAGGACAGAATGATCGAGGTCCAAATACGGCAGTATGGGCTAAGACAGGACAGCCTTCTGCAACACTCGCAGGGAAGAAAGTTAGATGGTACAGCGTTGCCGGAGAGAAAACAAAATATTATGTTGATGCCAAGGGAAAAGTTGCTAAAAGCGGGTCGCCACTTATAGCAGGTATAGGTACAACCTGTCACGAGTTTAGCCATGCACTTGGATTACCAGACTTTTATCCGACAGCTAATTCCGCAAAGGTGGACAACCAAGAAATGGAATATTGGGATCTGATGGATGGCGGAGAATATGCAGGTGGTGATGGCTTTTGTCCTACCGCTTACACAGCTTTTGAGAAAGAAGAAATGGGATGGCCGGTCGATATTCAGGAGTTGACAGAGAACCAGACGGTAACGATGAGTAAATCAACTTTAGACGGCGGTACCGCATATAAAATAGTCAACCCCAAAAATAGTAATGAGTATTTCATGTTGGAAAACATTTATAATAAGACCGGTTGGAACAGTGGTCAATATGGCAATGGACTGCTCATCTATCATGTAAAACGACCATCTGAAAATATGACTATATTTACAAGATACAACAATAAGGCAAATTATCCTGGCATGGCTGTTGTTCCTGCCGATGGAGCTTGTTTGTCGAGTTATCTTGCAGCCAACGAATCAACTTATGAACCGAGTCTCTATGGTGACCTCTTCCCCGGCACTGGCAACATGTCGCCCGATACGCTGAATGTCACTGAGCTGAGCGACGCCAAGCCGCAACCGAACTTCTGTTGGTATAACAGCAATTTGACGCAGAAGCTGCCCACCAACAAGGCGCTTCAGAATATCAAGTACAGCAATGGTGTCGTGACGTTCAACTACATCCATGACGTAGCAGCGGGCATTAACGATATTCGTATCAACAAGCCGGCCGACAACAGAATATTTACTGTCGACGGCGTCTATATGGGCACCAACCTCAACGCCCTACCCCACGGCGTCTACATCATCAACGGGAGAAAGATAGTCAAATAAATGAGGCGATAGCTAAATAAAAATACGGCCGCGGGCATCACTGCTCGCGGTCGTATTCATTTAACAACCAATCATTATCAAACTTTCAACCAATCTATTTATATTAACCAATCTCTATTGTTCTACCATTCTTAGCTTCCTCCGACTTCTTTATCTTCGGCAGCGTGATGGTAAGGATACCGTCCTCCACCTTAGCGGCGATGTGCTCCTTGTCGACATCATCGGGCAGAGAGTATGTCTGCTGGTAGTTGCTGTAAGAGAACTCACGGCGCAGATAATGCTCCTTGTGCTCCTCCTTCTTCGAATCCTCTTCCTTGTGCTCAAGCTTGTTCTCAATAGCAAGCTCCAGCTCGCCGTCCTTATTGAGGTCTATGCGGACATACTCTTTCTTGATGCCTGGAACGGCAACTTCCATCGTGTATTTATCGGCATCTTCTTTCACGTTCACTGCAGGAGACGTGGTGTTGACGCGGGAAAGAGCACCATTGAAGAAGTTGTCATTAAAATCATTGTCAAACCAACCATTCAATACTGGAAACAACATAGTCATTACCTCCTATTTATATCTTTAGTTTATATTCTTTTCTTTCGTTCTTCCAAACTCCTTCAAGGCTTCTTGCAACCTCTTGGAGTTCTTCTGAACCTCACCCACTCTATTGCAATCTTTATGCCCGTGCGTTCTTTGTGACATCTTGGCCGAAGACTGTGCCAAATCGTCAGTATGGGTCTATAAAACGACATCTCCCAGGGTAAGGGTGGAGTTGGCTCCGTCCCTTATCCTGGGAGACGAATGGTTGTTTCCCTCTTTTTACTGGAATATGAAATTGGCGACGAAGATAAGGCTGAGGATGATGAGCGTGGCATTGAGCTTATCCCACTGCCGTGTGCAAATCTTGAGGATGACATAGCTCAGGATACCCAAGCAGATGCCGTCGGCAATGGAATAGCAGAGCACCATTGTTATCATTGTGATGAAGGCGGGGAAAGCCTCACTGACATCGGAGAGGTCGAGGAGCTTCACGGAGTCGAGCATCAGCACGCCGACAAGAACCAAAGCGCCACTCGTGGCTGCTCCGGGGATGAGGAGGAAAATGGGCGACAGGAAAAGTGCAACAAGGAAGAGCAGCCCCGTAGTCAGGGAGGTCAGTCCGCTGCGTCCGCCCTCCGCGATTCCCGACGCACTCTCCACATAGGTGGTCAGCGTACTCGAACCGAGGAAAGCACCGCAGGTTGTGCCGATGGCGTCGCTCATCATGGCTTCTTTGATATGGGGAATTGTGCCGTCGGGGCGTACGATATGTGTCTTATAAGCCAGTCCTACGAGAGTGCCGACGGTATCGAAGATGTTCACCAGCAGCAGTGAGATGACGACCATGACGGTGCGGAAGTTCATAAGACCGGTAAAGTCGAACTTGCAGAATACGGGAGACAGACTTTGTGGCAGCGACCCGGGCAGCCAGCCATTAGGAATCTGCGTCACTCCCAATGGAATTCCTACTATCGTAGCGATGATGATGCTGTAGAAGAGTGCTCCTTTCACCTTCCTTGCCATCAGAATACCACTAAGGACGATGGCAATAACACCGAGGATGCAGGTCGGGGTAAACTTACCTAAGGTAACGAAGGTTGCCGGAGAAGCCACGACGACACCGGCATTCTTGAGTCCAATAAAAGCGATAAACATACCGATGCCCACAGAGATAGCGTAGCGCAGATTGGTAGGAATGGCATTGAGGATGGCCTCACGGACGTTGAGAAAGGTGATGAGCAGAAATACGATACCCTCAATGAGCATGATAGCCAACGACTGCTGCCAGCTATAGCCCATTGTCTGACAGAGGGTATAGGCGAAGAAGGCGTTCAGACCCATGCTGGGAGCCTGCGCAAAGGGCAGCTTGGCCATGAGGGCCAAGAGCAGTGTGGCAATGGCTGAAGCAATGGCTGTGGCTGTGAAGAGGGCGCCCTTGTCCATACCGGTGGCGCCGAGGACAGTGGGATTGACGGCTAAGATATAGCACATCGTGAGAAAGGTAGTAGCGCCGGCAACGACCTCCGTGCGGCGGCGCATAGTCTGAGGATTGAATCCAAGGAGCTTTTCCAATATCATGGTAATGATGAAATAAAAACAAACAATTTGCAAAGTTACCAATTTTTCTCATCATGGCAATCCAATCTTAACGATTTGTTCACGTTAATGACATCGAAGATGCAAAGAGCGTTAAAAGGGAAGTCAAGAGGCAATAATAGTAGCTCGGTGTCGTTTGAAGAATATATGAACGACATGAAGATTTTTAAAAAGATACTATTCACTGTTCTGTTTTGTACTACGACCGGCTTGGCTTGGTCGCAGGCTCCTATTGTGCCGGACGCGCTTCCTGCTGCGGCTAAAAACGATCAGAAATCGGATACACTGTGTGAGATGCAGCTACCTTTAAGCATGGCTGATGAGGACTTCGCTGAATATGAGGACCTTAATATTGACAATCTGATTGCTGTCTTGGAGAAATATAATGTCAAGGAGAAGAAGATAGTCCTGGCTCAGGCGCTCTTGGAGACCGGTTATTTCTCAAGTCCTTTGTGCATGGAGAGTCATAACCTCTTTGGCTTGAGGCATCCCAGTGACGGGAGTTACTATACTTTCAACAATTGGGAGGAGTCAGTGAAGGCCTATGTCGACGATGTACAGTACAAATATAATGGTGGTGACTACTATGCTTTTCTCAAGCGCATTGGCTATGCTGAAGACCGCAACTACACCGCCAAAGTGAGGAAAATAGCTGCTAAACTTAACAACTAAACGCGAACTTTCTTTCTACCAGATACATGCAATATAGAATATACCTGAATAGAGTGAACACTATGGAGACATTCAGAAATCTAAAGGAACTGATACGCTGGCTTGGCCGTGGACAAGCTTTGCTTGCCGACATGTTCAGCAAGCGAAAGACCATGGCCATACGCTATGACGACGCAGTGGAGGTTCTCGATGGCAACGAAGGCTATCTACAATTCCTTATCAACCATGGCGTTATCATTCAGAATGCCGATTCTCTTGAACTCGACGACACTTATCAGAAGTTCTTCGAGAATGTCCTTGCCATCAACGAGGATATCAATGTGGCCTCTGTCGAACAGTATGTGAACAGCCTGAAGCTGAACATCGAGTCATGGCTCACGACTGACTCCGACAAGCGAAAGGCGCAGTTCATGCGTGAGGTTAGGCATACGTTCCGAAACATCGACATTGTTACCCGTAAGAATGTCATCGACCTGAAACGTAACATCGACACGACCTACAAACAGGAACCCGACTTCAAACTCAAGAAACTCCGGCTGAAGGACTTCGACGAGAAGCGCAAGCAAATAGTGGCACTCATAACCGAGACCGATAAGATAATCGACACACAAACTATCTTCTTCAAGACTGCCATGGACGTTGACCTCCTAACGACCATTGCCGAAGTGAGGGCAGGACTTCGCGAGACCACTCATGGGCTCATTGCCATTGGCGCGCAGATTATCGACTATCTGAACCGTATCGACTATCAGAGCCGCATCGTCCGCAAGATACGTCAGTTGAAATACATGCGCGACCAGCAGATGCTCACCGAGAGCTCCGACATTGAGACCTTGCTTGCAAATACGAATGACGTGTGGATGGAGCCGCGGACAAAGTACCGCACTTTTGTCTCGCTCGACTTCCTGAGAAATGACGACGCATCCATTGACATCCTCGAAAAGGTCCGGAGCCGATTGTCGAAAAAGACCCTTATCCGCTCGAAGCTTGCAGGACCTATCGACAGCCATTACCTTCGTCAAACGAGCGATGGACGGAGAGTGTTCAACCACCAAGAACTCATCAATGGCTTTTTGGCACAGAGCGCGGATCTGTTCACATACGTCTGGAACTATCCTTTCAGGACGGAGACAACACCGGAAGAGTGGCTTGTCCTCTTTCTGCAGCTCGCCTCACAGTATGACCGTGACGAACGGTTCGACGAGCAGACATCATCCGTCGATGTTGAGGGGCACACTGTCATCGTTCCAATCATATTTCCAAAGACAAACTAAAAACTAAATAACCAACACACTTACGATGAAACATACCAGTGAGATATTCCAGCGGTTGTCAAACGGCAAGTTCATATCGGCGAATTCCATCGACCCGGCGTCCCGTTCCCTCTACAACGACTTGGAGGAGAATCAGCAGGACTATGCCGATTACTTCTCACAGATAGACTTCCAGCTATGTGCCGGTGATGGGTACTTCTACTTTGCCCGCAAGGAGGCGAAGATAAATGTTGAGAACAAGCTGCAGGGACTTCTCCAATGGATTGACTATCTCGACTTCCTGAAGGCTTATGACACAAGCTTCGATGTAGGCACACAATTCAACATCGCACAGATGGAGGTACAGCTCCGTAGCAACCTCGAATTGAAAGAAAAACTCCAGGGGCTGTTCCCGGAGAAGTCGTCGAACCGTGACAAGCTTGAGGCGCTTGTCGGCAAACTCGTCGATATGGGATTTGCCGAGCAGATAAGCGAGATAGAGGGAATGTACAAGGTGATGTCGGCATTCCATTACATTGAGAATATCATCGACTGTATTAATATTAGCGAGGAGGTCAGCAATGAGATACCTGAATAAGATAGTTTTCATAAACAGTGCCAATATAAAGTACGCCGAGATAAACCTCGACGGCAACGTCCATTTTATAGGTACGCAAGGAGTTGGTAAATCGACAATCCTCCGCGCTATCCTCTTCTTCTACAATGCCAACAAGCAACGTCTCGGCATCCGCACGCAGCAGGGACAGAAGCCTTTCGACGACTTCTATCTTCCTAATCCCAACTCTTTCATTATCTATGAAGTGACACGTGAGAACGGCAAGTTCTTCATAATGGCGTTCCGCTCGCAAGGCAGGGCGGCATTCCGCTTTGTCGATTGCCCCTATCAGAGGGAGTTCCTCATTGATGGGGAAGGCAATGCAGGGTATGAGTGGGGAAAGATTAGCCAGAATATTGGAGTCCGTGTATTCAAGAGTAATATTGTCCGCACCCAGCAGCAGTACCTCGACATCCTCTATGGCAACAACCAAGCCGTCAGCCGTGAGCTGAGGCGGTTCTCCATCATGGAGAGTGCAAAGTATCAGAATGTGCCACGGACCATACAAAACATCTTCCTCAACCAGAGCCTTGAGAGCCAGGTCATTAAGAACATCATCATCGACTCGATGGACTTCGCCGACCACAGCTTTATAGACCTGAACCAGATACGCACGGAGGTGAAGGACTTCCGAATGCAATATGATGACATCAGTAAGTGGTACCGCAAAGAGAAAAACGGGACTGTTAAGGTGCGTCATGAGGCTGACCGTGTGCTTGACACCTATGGTACCTATGAGGCTTGCCGGAAGATGATTGCGGAGTTGACGGGACAGACGCTCTTCGCCATTGGCCGTGACCGTGAGGTGTTACCGAAGATCAATGACAAGATCTCGGAAACAAAACTGTTGCTTGACAGCAAACGCCGTGCGGCTGCTGAGGAAACATCGAAATACAACAAGCAACTGGCTGAGCTGAACAAGCAGGACGGAGCGCTGAAGCACATCCTTGAAGAGACACACCGTAAGCAGCAGCATTATGCCGAGATTGGCATCAATGAGATTATAGACAAGATCTCGCATGAAAATGAGTTGCACATCCGCCGTGATACCCTCAATGGACAAATTGACCAGCTGACAAGCAAAAACAAGGACGTTAAGGAAAAGTATGACCAGCTCAAACTGAAGGTGACGGAAAGCCGGAAGCAGCGCGAGACGGAGTGCCAACACCGCATCTCCGACCTGAAAGTCAGTGAGGCAAAGGAAACGGGCAATCTGCAAAGTAAATTTGTTGATGACTCCGAACGCATCGACAAGGAGTTCCAGAGCCGTCAGCAAAGCGTGCAGGAAAAGAGGAACCTTCTACAGAAAGAGATTGCAGACATAAAGGTAACCCGCGAGAAGATAAAGACCGCCAATCCCTTTGCCGAACAGATGGAGGAGGACAAGAAACGCATTGACTCCCTCCGTGCTGACAATCTGCAACTGCAAAAGGATTCAGCACAAAAGCAACGCACCATTGACCAGATAACCCATGAGACGGAACTGCAACGCAAGGAGCTCGAAAACAAGGCTGAAGCCGACATCCGTGAGATGGAGCATGAGATGGAATCCATCAACAAGCGAATCGTCAGTCTGAGCCAGTTGCTTGAGCGGCAGAAAGGTTCGTTCATTGAGTGGCTCGGCAACAATGTTCGTGGTTGGGAGAAAACAATAGGCAAAATTGCCGATGAGGAATCGGTGCTCTATAACACTGCACTCAATCCGTCAAAGGAAGGGAAATCAGATTCTCTCTTCGGAATTCATATTGACACAGACAGCATTGACCGCACAGTCCGCACGCCATCTGACATTCAGAAAGAGAAAGCCGCTGTCGAGGACAAGCTTGCTGAATGTCAGAACCGCATTGTCATGCGCCGCAAGCAGCTCGAAGGTGATATTGAGCAGATGGAGAAGAAACCGAGCAATCAGCTCCGCCAGCTTCGTGCCGAGAAACGGGATATGGACGCTGAGATTCAGAGTATCCCTCCAAGGATAAAGGCTGCCGAGGATGACCTTGCCAAGTTGCAGGAACAACTGCAGAAACATCGTCAGGAACAGCTGGACGCGAACCTACATCAACTCGATAATGCCAATGAACAGTTGCAGAAGGTGGAGAGTGAACTGAGACTGATGGAAGCCGATCATGCTAAGGAACAAGACAAACTACGGAAGAATTTCTCTCACGACAAGAAAAAAATCCAAGCTAAGTATGCGGCTCTTGAAGATGAGATTGACAAAGAGATAACCGCCATAGGAGTTGAGTCGGAAAAGCGGATGAAGGAACTCGATGCGCTGATGGACCGTGAACTGCATGGGCTTGGCATCGACACAAGTCAGTTGTCGCGATTGAGGAGCATGCTGCAAGATGTCGACTCACAGCTGAGTTTCATCCACCAGCACCGCAACGACTACACTTATTGGCTGAGGGATAAGGTAGAACTCTTCGACCACGAGCAGGAAAACAAGGACAAACGGAGGGCTCTGAAGGTGAAACTCGACGACCTCGACGACAAGTTCGCCATCCGCAAGCGGAAACTCGACGAAAGCATAAAGATGATTACCGATGAATGTGGACGTCTCAGTGAGCAGAAAAAGAGCACGGAAACGGCCATCCACGAGACAGAGGGGTTCATGGCATCGGAGTCGTGGCCTGCGGAGTTCGCCGATAATAATGTTATAGAGACTGTCAAGCCGCTTGGCGAAATCCTTTCCGAACTGAAAAACAAGATGATGATCCTCGGCCGCAACCATGAGTCTTTCACCAATGCTGTCAAGCAATTCAAAGGGAACTTCACGGCGCAGAACACATTCCACTTCCCCACGGAGTTCAACACGGAAGCCGACTACACCAACTTTGCCGCCAACCTCTCTGAGTTCGTAGGCAACGACATGATAGAGAGCTATCGCCAGCGCGTCAGCGACCAGTATGCACGCATCCTCCGCACCATCGGCTATGAGACGGGCAACCTGATGAGCAACCGCAGCCAGGTGCAGGCAACAGTCAACGAGATAAACCGCGACTTCCGGGAGAACAACTTTGTCGGTGTCGTCAAGGATATTGAGCTGAGGCTTTCCGATAGCAGCGACCGCCTTGTCCAGCATCTTTTCGTCATAAAGAAGTTCAACGACGAGCACGCCGACAGTATTGGCGAGATGGATCTGTTTACTGATGAGAGCCAGCGCGTGCAGAACAATCGCCGTGCTGTAGAGTTGCTCACCCTGCTCATGGATGAACTGGATGCCGACCAGAAGCGTGACATGATAACGCTTGCCGATGTCTTTAAGCTGGAGTTCCGCGTTCGTGAGAATGATAATGACACGGGATGGGTGGAGCGCCTCTTCAACGTGGGCAGCGACGGCACCGACGTGCTCGTGAAGGCGATGGTGAACATCATGCTCATCAACGTGTTCAAGAAGAAGGTCAGCAAGCACTTCGGCGACTTCCGCCTGCACTGCATGATGGACGAGATTGGCAAGCTCCATCCCGACAACGTAGCTGGCATCCTTGACTTCGCCAACAAACGGAATATCTATCTTGTAAACAGCAGCCCGACGACCTATAACGCCACGGCATACAAATACACTTACTCTCTGAGCAAGGACTCCGACAATATCACCGTGGTGAAAACTCTGATGACGATTATTTAGTCTTTCTGGAAAGTCTATGATTTTTCTGAAGTGACTATAAACCCAAAATAAATGAATATAACACAAGGATTAATAAGAAACTTCATCAGCCTTGCCAATGGCGAAATCGTTCCGGCAAGCAAGTTGCGCTCCTTCCGTGGGCTCGGCGAGATGATGGATGATGGGATGCTGTCTGTCATTGCTCATGGAAGCAAGCGCGCTTATAAGGCTGCCGACCGTCAGCAATTCTGCAATTATCTTGCAGGGAAATATCATCTCATCGATTTGGAGGAGACACTCAGCATGCTTGTCAAGAAAGAAGCCGACCGCGCCAGGCAAGTGCAACTGACGGGTGACAGTAAGTTCGTCCATCACAGGGTAATGAAAGGATTCCTGGTCAACAGCTATGAGCCTGTAAATGCATTGCTGAATGGCAAGACGTTTATAATCCTGCCGCCTGACGGCTCGTACTTTTTCATCTATGACTATGAGCGGTTTTCCATTCCAGAAGACACTTTGGTGATAGGCATTGAGAACAGTGAGAACTTCCGTAAGATAAGTCAGCAAAAATGGTTGTTTGATGAGATGTTCCCCAACCGGACCATTCTTTTCGTCTCACGATACCCGCAGAATGAAAGCCGCGACTTGGTAAGATGGCTGCAATCCGTCAACAACGAATATGTCCACTTCGGCGACCTCGACCTTGCAGGCATCCGAATATTCCTCACCGAATTCCACCGATATCTTGGCGACCGTGCTTCATTCCTCATACCAACCGACTATGAGGACAGAATCCGTCAAGGCAGTAGCGACCGCTATAATGCCCAATTGCAATCAACAAAGAATATGGTCATTGACGACCCGCGTCTCCAGGCTCTCGTCGACTGCATCCATAAATACCACCGTGGCTATGACCAGGAAGGATTTTGCAAACCATAGAATTGTTTGTAGCAACCTTCAGAACCACCGCTTGTTCATCTCTTTCAGAAACTCCTCGGTGATGGGATAGCCGGAGGCATCGCCGAGGACGGAATCGGTATAGCAGTAGGGGCAGAGGGCGGTGGGCTCTTCGCGCGAGGCATAGTCGGTCACCTCTGAGGCAGGGAAGATGCGGCGGCAGAAGAAACAGCCGCACTGCTTCGACTGCTCTATCTGTTCACGGTTGGCGGGGACTGTCGTCGCGTGCCCACTTCTTGGACTGAAGTTCACGAAAGAGCCCGTTAACCCTCGGATAATGACTTGGCGAGAAGATCCCGTCCCGGCAAGGCTCTGAATATGGCTCAGGCTTCTCGTCGAACTTATATCTGAATGCTAATGTAACTTTTATCATCCCACCACCCATCCGTACCTTTTTTGTGAATGTGTAATGGCATTTCAAACTTTGTCCCATACAGTTTTTCGGTGTGTCCTCCATCATTGTGCTGAGTATGTTTCCGATGTCGTCGTTTTGGGTTTTGAGTTCGGCATCGATGCATAGAATGTTGGCTTCCCGATTCGTTGGGACGCCATCAGCTTGGTTCTTAGGGCTCTCTACATGGTCGCGGTTATAATCGTATTTGAATTGCAGACTGCCAATCCCTGCGCAGTGTTTGTTGATGTGCGCTTTCAGCAACTCACAAATCTTCGCAATCACTTCCGGTTTGCGATAGTAAGTGAACTTGTAGCGGATAGTACATACATGCTCCATAATTGATTCGGTTTGGTTTTACCTATATTCTACTAACGACATAATATAGTAACGATTGCCCCAAAGTTCATTTTTTATTTCACTTGCGTCTTATTCCGTTCTGTTTCAAATAGATAGAAAGTAAAGAATCAGCCGTCGGAAAAAAGTTGCCGCAGAAATTGAATTTTCTTTCCTGCGATACTATAATATATCTATAATCAAAATGAATGCAATGACAGAAGAGATATTCAATCTTTGCGAGTACAATCGAGAACATTTCCCTTGATTTTTATCAAGATTGTTTTGGAACTTTAAACCTGAGTTCGGGATAAGAAAAGAGTCTTAAAAGTTTGGTAATCTCGCATGAT
>ERZ791623.21-NODE-21-length-139420-cov-7.169289_pt1 | contig 139420 bp, 102 predicted proteins | sample MGYA00510268_ERZ791623 | MGnify/ENA primary metagenome ERZ791623 (study PRJEB30046, sample SAMN00715216) | human gut metagenome | study: EMG produced TPA metagenomics assembly of the A metagenome-wide association study of gut microbiota in type 2...
GATATTTCAAATTTAACTGACATGGTCCTGGTCCGGACTTTTTAAAGTGGACTCATGTTTATGATGTTATTTTGATAATAAAAAGTTGCAACCATCAGCAGCACTGCGCTCGGCCAGCCGATGGTTGCAGGGAGAATTTATTTTAGAAGACTGTCTATGATGTTGTAAATCTCAGGGTCAGAAGGCCTTGTGGCATCTGCATTGACGAGGTTGCCGTCGGCGTCGATGAGGATGAAGCGGGGAATGAACATCACGCCATAGTCTTTGGAGATTTTCGCATGCTCAGCCTTGCTGAGGATAAACTGTGGCCATGCCGGTTTCTCCCGCCTAATCTGTGCGAGCCATTTGCCACGGTCGGCTTCCTTGTCCATGGAGATGCTGATGAGCTGCACCTTGGCGTTGTCCTTGTAGTGGGCAGCCACCTTGGCAAAGTGGGGAATCTCATGCTGGCATGGACTGCACCAAGTGGCCCAGAGGTCAACATAAAGCACCTTGCCTTTGAACTCAGAGAAGGAGTGAGCGACGCCAAGGCTGTCGCTGAAGGTCTCGTTGGTGGCGGGATTGCCCTTCTTCGTGGCGCGTAGCGAGGCAATCTGGTCGCTGTATTTGTGGATGAGAGCGGTGTCGTTGCCGGCATAATCGGTCAGCGTCTTCCAGAAGGTGTCGACATCATTAGGGTGGCTCTCATAGAGCACGAAGTCGGCGAGGCGGTCGAGGAGCGTATGCTTGACGAGGCTGTCGGTGATGCCCGCCGTCTTCATCCGACTGATATACTTCAGTCCGAAGCCCGTGAGGTCATCGCCCTCCATGTCCTCCTTCTTCAACTGCTGGAGAATATAGCGGTCGTTGAGGTGGTAATAGAGATAGATAGGGTCGTTGACCTTGATGGTTGCAGCCGCCTCGTCGTATTCCGGTTGTCCAAATTTGTAGTAGACGCGGTTATCCCTATGCTGCGAGAGGATTTCGAGCTTGTAATGGATGTCAGCGGCATTGGTGAGTCGCGCGAGGAAGTCGTTGAGAGCCGTGGGCTTCACCTTCTTCATCTCCTTGCGCATGATGACCATTGTGGAGTCGAGCTGTCGCAAGGCTTCTTTGGCCGGTACACGGTCCTCAGGACGGCCATAGCCGGTGATGGCTGTCGTGGAAGTGGCTGTTGTAAGGTGGGCAAGATAGGCGTCGCCGGCTTTGTTAGGGCTCTTGACGACGAACTTCACCTTGCCATTCTTGTCTTTCGATACAGTGACGTCTGCGGTCTTGCCACGCTCAATGACAGCTGTATAGAAGCCACGCCCACACTCGATGTCAACCCAGTTGAACTGTCCGGGCATGGTGTAGTCGAAGGCATACACGCCATTGGCGTCAAACTTCGGCTCTACATATTTCGTACCCATGAAGTCATAGTCGGGCGAATAGGTGAGCTCGGTGTGCTTCTGAAGTCCGGCGTCAGCAATATGGAGTCTGAGCAGCTGCGCATGGGCAGCCTCAGAGAAGAGCAGGGGTAGGAAAAGCGAAAAGATAGTTTTTATTTTCATTTCTGAGAATTGGTATAAAGAATGGAAGCGTCGCGTACATATCTGACGCTGAGATAGTTGAGGCTTGTTGTTGTGGCTACGCGCTCCACCTTGTCGGCCACGGGTGTGATGACCCTGATGAAGGCGCACTCGTGGGCTTTGGTGGTGTCTTTCGTTGCCGACCAGTAGTAGCCGTAGTCGCCCTCGCGGTAGAGCGATGGCACACTTGAAGCCCAAGGCGTGACCTCACCGGCATATTTCATGGCCAGCCCGGTGCCCTGTCCGGCTTCCTGCGCCATGAGGTATCCGGCACCATTGCGCCATCCCTCGGCGTCAGCCGCTTTCTGGCTCATGCCGAGGGCCATCTCCAACTGCTTCCAGTCGTCGTCGGTGGGCAGTCGCCAGCCCTCCGGACAGAGGTCGAGGGCCTGCTGGTAGGTGTAGAAGTTGCCGCGCGAGAGGATGAGGGCAGCTTCCTCCTCATCACTATGTGGCGAGTAGAGGCCATTTTCGAAGCCGGTGGTGGAGATCATGGTCTGAGTATTCCAGGCCTCGCCGCCATGGTAGCTTGTCGTCATCCAGTCGAGGTTGCCGATGCGCACCCAACCGTAGACGGAGCCGTCGGCATCGGTGAAGGTGCCCTCAGTGGAGGGTGTCACCACGGGGGTGGAGTCGTCGTCGGAGCAGGCGCCAAGGGTGAGGGCAAGGGCCAAAGCTATGATAAAAATGGTGTATTTCTTCATGTCTGATATTGTTTTTCGGCAACCGCATTGTTGCGGCTGCCAAAAGCGTTATTGTTTTCGTCTTAGATATTGAATCCCATGTTGTGGATAATTTCTTTCATGGCATCGTATTTCGACATCATGACGGCAGAGGAGCCGTAGGTCTCGGAGAAGGTGGCGCGGTCAGAAGAGAGCACGGCTTTCACCCAATCCTTAATATCCTGGTCTTTCTTATAGAAAAATCCGCCGAAGAAGTCGCCATACTTGAAGAAGCCATAGTTCCAGATGAGCGTCGGGTCGTTGTCGAAGTCGTCGACATTGAGGTCCAGGTCCGAGAAATTCTTGTCGTAGTAGTCTTTGCTGTAGGAATAGAACTTCTCCGTGATGGCAGCGTCGGCCTTGTTTACCCTTGCTGTGACGAGGTCGGCCAAGAGGCTGCTGACAATGGTCTCGGGGTCGTCATAGAGTGCGCCTTCCTGTGTGCTGATGACATATCCACGTGGTGCGATGAGCATAGGCAGGTGCTTCTTCTTGACCTTTCCGCTCCACGTGGTGTAAGGGTAGTAGATGTCGTCGACGAGGAAGAAGGAGAAGGGCAGCTGCTTGCCGAGCTTCTTGACGAGATACTCCTTGATGGTGTCGGCGGCTTTCTGCTGCTGGGCCACATCGGTGATGTAGACGTATTTATAGTCGTTGTCGTCGAGTCCTGTCGACACAGCCGGTGAGCTGGTGATGGAGTAGTTGGCGTCGAAGAGCTCGGGCTGGCCGGTGGTGGACGTCGTCACCAAGGTGTCGTTGAAGAGCAGATAGACGCCGGTGGCTTTAAAGAAGTCATTGCGAATCTGTGCCGTCTGACTGTTGTCGGAGGCAGCGGGGGCGAAGCCATTGATGTCGGCATTGCTCGGCGTGAGGTCGTCGTCGTCGTCAGAGCAGGAAGCAAGTCCGAGACTCAGGGTGCCAAGCAGGAAAAGGGTGGCTATTTTTATCTTGTTCATGATATTCATTATTGATATTGCAAACAGTTATTCATCTTCTTCTCCATTTTCGTCGCCGGTATCCTCACCGAGGACGGTTTTGAAAGGCTGGCGGTCGGGGCGGGCGTTGCTGCCGATGGAGTTCTGGAAGTCGCGGATGTTCTTTGGAATGTTGAGGGTGTAGGCATCGTCGTTCTTCTCCAGGCGGAAATATTTGGTGTATTGCTTCTTGTATTCGTAATTCTGATATTTATACGTTGTAAAGGTATGCTCGATGGTCTTGGTGTAGGGATAGCGCGCGTCGACCATATAGCGTCTGAGGTCGAACCATCGGTGCCCTTCGAAGCAGAGCTCGCGCTCGCGCTCTTCGCGGACGGCATTGATGAGGTCCTGACCGGAGAGGGTGAGGTCGGCGACGTTGGCGATACGTGTGCGGCGCAGACGGTTGAGATAGTCGTTGGCCTCCTTGTCGTTGCCCAACTGCGCATCGGCCTCGGCAAGGTTGAGATAAGCCTCGGCGGTGCGGATGGAGAAGACGTCGCTGACGGACTTGTAGACGCCGAAGTTGGCACGCGAGTCGTCAATCTTATGGTAAGCCCAGCGGTGGTAGGTGACATCGTCGTCGCTGTTGATGTATCCGCCCCGTCTGCCGTCGTTCTTGTCGAAGAGGGCGACGAGATGGTCGGAGACCTCAAAGACGGGGGAGTTGGTATCGTAGCTGTCGCTCTCGCTGCCCGGCCGCTCGTAGATGAGGTTACCGAAGCAGCTGGAGCCATTGCTGTAGACGACCTCGGGGTTGGCGGAGCTGATGGGGTATTTCGTCTTGTCCCAGCCCACCATATTCTGCAGCGAGCTGTTCTTCTCCAAGGCCAGGGTGGCATAGTGGCGTGCCGTCTCCCAGTCCTGCATGTAGAGGGCGTCGCTGCCTGAGGAGATGATGGCGGGGAGGTTGGTGTGCAGCTCGTCGCCGGGCTTCTGCCAGCGCTTCATGTAGTCGCGGCTATAGTTTTTCTCAGAGTATATCTTAGAGCCGTAGCCGCCCTGTGCCTGACTGCCGTACATGGCGAAGAGTCGCGTCTTGGCGCCGAGGCTGTAGGTGAAGACCATGGAGGCATGCCACTGCTTGTAGCGGAAGGTGTTGGCCAGGGAGCCCTGGATGTCGGCATCACGCTTGCCAGAGGCTGAGAGCAGTGTGGTGTAGGTGTCGTAGAGGCTCAGACCGCGCAAAGCCTCCTGGTTGTCGTAATAATCGTCGATGAGCGGACCACCGTCGACGGGGCTCAGACCGAGGAAGCGGTAGCTGTAGAAGGTGTTCACGCTCTTGCCCTTGACGAGGGCTGTACCATTGAGGAATTCATCAAGGGTATAGGTCTGAGCGTCAGGCCGTGAGTCGAGGGTGTTGATGACCTTGGAGATGGAGGTAGAGAGCGTCCAGCGGAAGTCGCGGTTGACGATGGGCGTGGCCGTGATGTCGAAGCTGTAGCCCTTGTTGGTGACATCGCCGCCGTTGATGACATAGCTGCTGACACCATTGACGGTGGAGACGGTCTTGTTCATGAAGGCGTCGGTGGTCTTCTTCCAGTAGGTGGAGACTTCCAAGGCCAGGCGGTTGTTGAAGAAGCTCGTCTCCAAGCCGAGGTTGACGGAATGCGTCTTCTCCCATTTCAAATCAGGGTTGGGGTGACGCTCGATGGTGGACGTATTCTGGTTGTAGTAGGTGCTCATGGTGCCCTTGCGGATGGTCATGACAGGGCTCTCGGTGTCGAGCATGTTGCCCTGGAAGCCATAGGAGGCCTTGAGCGACATGAAGTCTATCCACTTGGCTTTGATCCAATGGCTGAGGTTATAGCTGCCTGAGACGGACCAGATGGGCAGGAATTTGTCGTTGCTGCGGTCGCCGAACTTGTTGCTGCCGTCGACACGCCCGTTGAGGTTGACGCGGAACATATCGGTGTAGGCATAGGTCATGGACAGGTAAGCCGAGAGGCTGTTGGTGAGGTTGTCGGTTAGGGTGGGCACATTGCTGAGCACCCAGGTGGCATAGCCGGGATAGAGGTTCTTGTCGATGTTGCTGACAAAGGTCTCGCCGCGGTCGCGGAAATAGCCGCGCTGCGTGGTGGAATAGTTGCGGTATTTGTTGGAGTTGATCTCCAGTCCGAAGGTGGCGTAGACGTTGTGCTTGTCGTCCTTGCCGAAGAACTTGTTGGCATCGACCTGCAGGCGCCCCGTATAGCTGCGGTTGGTGGTGGTGGTGCGGTTGAGCTCGCCGCCGAGCGGGCAGGTGGACTCGTCGGGGTAGCGGACAGCCTCGCCGTAGTTGCTCGTGCGCAGCTGTGCGATGTGGCAGGTCTTCTCGCCCCACCAGTCTTCCTGGTCAGTATTTTGATAGGTCACGGAGAAGACGGCGTTGGCCTTGAGCCAGTCGGTGAAGGTGAACTGGAGGTTGGTGGTGAAGGTTCATGGAGTTGGTCTTCTGCCGCTTGTAGCTGTTCTCCAGCTCGTTGAGGATGTTATAAGTGTAGTTGTAGGAGCCACTGCGCTCGCGGTTGTAGAAATAGTAGTTGCCGTCGCTGTCGTAGGCCGGAATGACGCGCGAAGTGGTGTAGGCATAGTTCAGCGGGGCTATCTCGTCCTGATAATACGAGCGGTTGGTATGGTAGGCGTTGATGGCGAAGGAGGCCGTGAGGAGCTTTGAGAAGGTGTTGTCGAGGTTCATGGAGAAGGTGTAGCGCTCATTGCTGTTGGCCTTGATGACATCGTCCTCGTTGTTGTAACCTAAGGAAGCATAATATCGGCTCTTATTCGAACCACCGCTTAGCGACGCCGTATGCTGCATGGAGAGGGCGTTGTGGGTGAGCAGGTCGAACCAGTCGGTATTCTGTGTCTCGGCAGCAGCCACCTCAGACTGGAAGCCGGCGAAGTCTACCTTGCCGGAGTAGAGGTTGTCGAGGGCTTTCTCGTAGCCCACGGTGGACATGTTGGTGGGGTAGGTGTAGTGGTCCTGATAGAGCTGGCGGGAGAACTCCACACGCTCTTTGGAGTTCATCATGTTGACGGAGCGGTCGCTGTAGTGGGGTCGCAGCTTCAGGTTGGCCGAGACATCATAGCTCACGGTGGGCTTACCCTCGTAGCCTCGCTTCGTGGTGACCACGATGACGCCGTTGGCAGCCTGGGTGCCGTAGATGGCCGTGGCGGCAGCGTCTTTGAGGACGTCGATGCGCTCAATGTCCTGAGGGTTGAGGCCGGCGATGGCATTACCCACGCGGTTGACGAAGTCGGGGTCGTTGAGCTCTTCAGGGGCTATCTCCACAGGGTCGTGGACAACGATGCCGTCGACGACCCACAGCGGCTCGCGGTTGCCCACAAGGGTGGAGGTGCCGCGGATGCGAATCTTTGGAGCCACGCCGACCTCGAAGGAGTTGTTGTTGACGAGCAGGTCGGGGACCTTGCCGAGGAGCATCTGGTCGAGGCTGTTGACATCGGAGCGGTCGAGGTCTTCCATCTTCACACTCGTCACGGCGGAGGTCAGCGACCGCTTGTCGAGAATCTGATAACCGGTGACGACGACCTCGTCGAGGCTCTTGTGGTCCTCGTGCATGATGAACTTATGCTCTTGGCTCCAGGGTGCCGTGACGGTGCGCTGCTGGGTGTTATAGCCTAAGTAGGAGACTTCCAAGGTCATCCGCGGCGCTGTGATGGACAGTTGGAAACGACCTTCCTCGTCGGTGGTGGTGCCCGTGTTGGAGCCTTTTATCTTCACCGTGGCGAAGGACAGGGGGAGGCCTTTCTCGTCGACGATGACACCCTTCACGGTGTGGCGGTTGTCGCCCTGGCGGACGGCCTGCGGCGTGGCGGAGCGCGGCTTCAGGACGATGGTGTTACCCACAATCTCGTAGTCGATGTGGGCGTGGTCGCGGAGGATGCAGCTCAGCGCCTGGTTCAGCGCCATGCTCTTGCACTGGCAGGTGATGGCCGGGATGTCGTCGAGGAGCTGCTTCTGATAGACAAACTCGTAGCCGGTGCGCTTCTTCAGGTCACGGAGAACTTGTGTGATGGGCTCGTTGCGGTAGCTCATGGTGTAGCTTTGCGCTGACACGCCCGCAGGGTGCAGCGTCAGCAGGGATGCCAAAGCTGCCGTGATAAACAATCTCTCTTTATTTTTCATGGATCGTGATGATTATTTTCGTCTATAGCTTATTTCTTTTCTACGGTTATCTTCCTGCCTCTCTGCCGGAACTTTATCCCGCCGCTCATCTCAAGGATGCGGAGCACCTCGCGGAAGTCGCCATAGCGGGGCACGGAGCCCATGAAGACCGTGGAGGTCAGCGTGCGGTCGGCAAAGGTGTAGTCGAAGTCATACCATCGGCTGAGCTCTTTCATGATGCTGCCCAGAGGCTGGTTCTCGAAGACGAATCGGCCGTGAAGCCAGCCTCTGACGACGGTGGTGTCGACAGTGTTGTTGTCAAAGCTCTTGGTGGAGACGGAGAAGTCGGAGGTCTGACCTGGTGTCAGGACGAAGGCGTGGCTGCTGCCGGTGGCACGGACGGCCACGCTGCCTTTGAACAGGGTGGTATAGACATGCCCGGCATCGTAGGCGTTGATATTGAACTCGGTGCCTAAGACGCGGACCGTCTGCCCTGCCGTCGTTACTTCAAAAGGCCATTGTGCATGGTGGCGGACTTTGAAATAGGCTTCTCCCGTTACGGCAACCTGTCGCAGGTCGCCCTTGAAGGCTGTGGGGTAGGAGATGCTGCTCTCGGAGTTGAGCCATACCTGCGAGCTGTCGGGGAGGGTGAGGGCAAACTCGCCGCCGCGGGGTGTGCGAATCGTGACCTTACCGTCGTAGTCTCTGCTGCTGAGGCGGCTCATAGCCTGGGCGTCGGCCTGGAGGTTGCTGCCGAGCTCGATGCGCTGACCGTCATCGAGATAGGCGAAGGCTTTGGTGGACCCGTGGGTTATCATCTGTGTGGGCCGGACGATGGCGATGGTCCGCTCGTTGTCGTTGTGGTGGCTGATGAAATAGGCGGCACCGATGACGATGAGGATGGCAGCGGCGGTGGAGAACCAGCGCAGGAAGCGGAGGCGGTGGGAGCCTTTGGCGGGTGTGAGGGGTTGGTCCTCGGCGGGTGTGAGGGGTTGGTCCTCGGCCTGGGCGAGGCGCGCCTTCATGGATTTGTAGGCAGCACGGCTGTCGAGCTTCCGCATGTGGACGAGCTCCTTACCGGTGTCCTTGAGCAGGGCGTCGTAGAGCTGGCGGTGGCGCCGGTCGGCGGTGAGCCAGTCGTCGAGCACCTGCTGCTCCTCAGTGGTGAGCTGGTGGAAGAGGCTGCCGACAATCAGGCGGGGGATGTTGTCTTCATTCATTTTCTTTTTTGCTTTTATACTCCTTTAACGCAAATAGACTTTAAAAGTACCCTCGAAAAAGAAGTTTTTTTTAGAAAAAAGTAAAAGATTGAAAACAAAAGCAGTAATTTTGCAACATGTTTTCCTATGACCATCAGCAGCAGGATGTTTATGCCCAGTTTATGGAGGGGTATATAGAGCCCTTCTATAAGGTGGCTTATGCGCCGCTGATAGTCTTTGCAGAGCGGCTGTTAGGTGCCGAGGAGGCTTACATGGCCGAGGACTGTGTGCAGGACGCTGTCTTCGAGGTCTACGCCAAGCGCGGGGAGATGGCTTCGCCGGCTCATCTGAAACAGTTTCTCTACCGCTGTGTCCATAACAACGCTATCTCGTTTCTTCGCAAAGACCGTAGCCGGAGCAGGTATCTCTCAGCTCATGGCAGTGAGGCTGAGGAGGACCACTCCCTGGAGCTTATCCGCCAGGAGACGTTTGAGCGGTTAGCTTTTGCCCTGGAGCATCTGCCGGAGGATCTGCGGCAGATGGCGGATATGGTCTTCGCCGAGGGCCTCTCGGGTCAGGAGATTGCCGACCGCCTCGGTATGTCGCTCAGTGGCGTGAAGAAGCGTAAGATGCGACTCATCGAGCGCCTTCGCCCCTTGGTGAAGGATGATGCTCTGATGGCGCTGGCAGGCTTGCTGATAGGGTAACGCTGTCTCGTCGTGTGGCCGTCGTTGTTGCAAAACCGCTTGCGCCGTGAGGTCGTCCTCTGCAATGTTTCTGGTGTCGTGGGGTTTGTTGTTGCAAAGCCGCTTGCGCCGTGAGGTTTGTTGTCGCAAAGCCGCTTGCGTCATGAGGTTTGTTGTTGCTAAGCAGGTGGCTTTTCCGTTTTCTTTAGATTTAGGTTTTCAGCATGTCAAAGATCGATTTTGCGGGGATTCCGCAAGGCATATATTAGGGTGTCAAGAGAGATTTGATATGGACGTCGCCGTTCGTCGCTTCTGGCCGAATTCCGATGGTCTCCGTCTGTTTCCGGTGGTCTCCGTCAGTTTCCGGTGGTTTCTGTCCGGATTAAACGACCTCCGTTTGCTTTCAACGGCTTCTGTCCGAATACAATTGCAAAGATAATAAATTTTATTATACGTTTTCCAAAATGAATGATAAAAGTTTTAAAAATGGGGCAAAAAAGTTTGGTATCGGGGTGGAGGTGACAGATGTGGGTTGATAGGTGTTGGGTGTTTGGTGATAGGTGTTAATGATATGGCTGCTATCCACGTGAGACCTCTCCGAGGTCTTTCCACTCTTGCTGCTTAATCCCCAGGTCGCTCACGGTCGTGGTGGCTTGCTTCGCTGCGCCACCACGCCCGTTCGACGACCTGGGGTCATTCATGATGTGACCCCTCCGGGGTCAGTGCTAAATCAACGCAACAACGACACGATGTCAGACCATACCAACGCCACAACGACACGATGTCAGACCATACCAACGCCACAACAACACGATGTCAGACCATACCAACCCGACATCAGAAGCGAGGCGAGACCTCACGGCACCGAGCGACCTAGGGTACGAGCAACGGGGTGAGCACTGACCCCGGAGGGGTCACACCTTGAATGACCCCAGGTCGTCGAGGCGACGGGAGGTCGAAGCGAAGCAAGACCTCACGGCACCGAGCGACCTGGGGTATAGAGCGAGGAGAGTGGAAAGACCTCGGAGAGGTCTCACGTGGAAAACTGGACTAATATCCAGTAGAGGCAGACGAGATGGTATAGATGGCTGCTAAGTATAGATGGCTGCTAAGAATAGCAAACGGGATGATATGTCCTGCTTACCACGTGAGACCTCTCCGAGGTCTTTCCACTCTGTCATCCAGCTACCCCAGGTCGCTCTCTCGCTTGGGCTTCCGCAGGCTCCAGCCCAAGCTCGTTCGACGACCCGGGGTTATTCATAGTGTGACCCCTCCGGGGTCAGTGCCATACCGACGCAACAGAACCAGGGAGTTGAGCCACACCAACACCAAACCAGAGGGCTGAGCCATACCAACGCAACAACCAAGAACAGAGCCATGCCAATGTGATAGCTCTGGGCCTACCCACCACCCTGGCAGATGATGTCAGAAAAAAAAGCTATGGGAGAGGCACCAGAGATAAGAACAATTGGCTAAAGGAACTTTAACATTTAATTTTTCGCGCAAGTGTCTAAGAATTCACGACCAACAGGAATTCTTCGTAACTTTGCAATACAAGAATCAAAAAAGTCAAGACACATGAGCATGGGTACCATACAAAACATAAAGAATAGCGTCATCACCGGACTGCTGCTTCTCGCCAGCAGCATCGTCTTAGGGCAGACGCACCGGTATAATACCAACTTCAGCTACTCGCTGCGCAACTTTGTCGACACCATCCCCGTCGACTACCAGGACGGCCAACTCTTTGTCACGGCCACCGTCGGCGGTCGCCTCCACCGTTTCTGCATCGACACCGGTTCGGGCCAGGGCAGCATCTTTGACAGGAGCGCCCTCACCAGCGATTTAGCGAACGGCGGACAGACAAATGGCATCAAAGAGCTCGGCAACGTCGTCAGCCGTGATGCCGCCGGGCACCTCGACACCGTGAAGGTTGTACAGCTGCCACCCTTCCAGATTGGCCGCCTGACGGTGACGGGCTATGTGGCCTCCGTCTTCCACTCCGCTATCCGCCGAAGCTACGACGCCATCCTTGGTTTCGACCTCATCAACAAAGGGTTATGCTGCAAGATAGACATCCGCAGAGGCATCATGGTCATCACCGACCGCCGCGATTTCTTCGATGGTGAGCCCGGCTTCGCCCTGCATTACGAGCTGAAATGGTGGGTGCCCTACGTCACGGTGAGCCCCTTCAAGCGTCATTACGACGAGGTACTCTTCGACACGGGCTCCAAACTCCTCTACACGATGAACAAGCAGAGTTTCGACGAGCACGCCTACAAGAGCAAGAATGTCAACAGCCAGGTTGTGGATCGCGTCAAGGGCAACATCGCCATCGGCAATATCGGTGCCGAGCGCTCCGACGAGGTGGCTTTCCTACGTCTGAACCGCCTGAAATGGGACGACTTCTCCTTCCTCAACGTCAGCGCCGTGACCACACAGGGAGCCAGCCGCATCGGTGCCGAGATGCTCAGCTATGGTTCTGTCATCATCAACGGCTTCCGTCGCTACATCCGATTCCAACCCTATGAGGGCGGCGACAGCGTCATGGTCAACAACAAGCCCCTCACCACGGCTTATGTCCCCACCCCCGACGGTATGGCTCAGGTAGGCCTCATCCTGCCCTCCAGCAGCGACTACAAGGCAGGACTCCGGCAGGGCGACATCATCTTAGCCATCGACGGCAAGGCCATCGCCTCCTTCACAGCCTTCCAGCAATATCACTTTATCGAAGGGAAGAAGCACAAGCTCCTCGTCAGAACGACAGACGGGAGAAACAAAGAGGTCATCGTGACAAAATAAGGTCTTTTCACAGACTTTATCATCCCAAAAATCGGAATGCAGAAATTTATTGCTACCTTTGCAAAATGACAAAAGCATTATTCTTCGACATCGACGGTACACTCGTTAGTTTCAACACCCACCGCATCCCCCAGTCCACCGTGGACGCTTTGCGGCAGGCTAAGGCCAAAGGTGTGAAAGTGTATATCTCTACCGGCCGACCGGTGGACTTCATCAACAACCTCTCGCAGATTGAAGACCTCATTGACGGATATATCACCACCACCGGTGCGCTCTGCATCGTTGGCAAAGAGAAGTTCAACTGCCACCGCATCAGCCCGGAGAATGTTGACAAGCTCATCGCCGCCGCCCGCGCCAAAGGCAAGGCTTGCGTCGTAGTAGGTACTGAGCATATCGCCGTTGTCAACGACTCCGAGGAGCTGACACGCCAGTTTCGCAAGGGTCTGAACCTCGACTACGACTTCTATCCTCTCTCCGATGTCCTCCAGGAGCCTATCCTTCAGGTAAGTCCATTCTTCGACAAGGCCGAGGAAGAGGAGGTGATGAAAGAGATGACTGACTGCGTGAGCTCTCGCTGGCATCCCGCCTTCACCGATATCACCAATGTCAATGCCGACAAGGGTAAGGCTCTGTTAGCCATGTGTGACCACGAAGGTTTCAAGGTCTCAGAGACGATGGCTTTCGGCGATGGTGGCAACGACATCGCCATCATTCGGCAGGCTGGTATCGGCGTCGCCATGGGCAATGCCACCGACGAGGTCAAGGCACATGCCGACTACGTCACGACCAGCGTCGACGACAACGGCGTCGTTAATGCCCTTACCCATTTCGGAATCATCTGATTAATTATTTACAGCAATCAAAAAGCCCGCTCATCCATGGATAAGCGGGCTTTTTGCTAAACTTTCAGAGCGATGAAAGCGAATCTCTGAAATCAGACGGCGATGGTGAAGGTGAAGCAGAGACCGCCTGTGGGATTGTTCTTCACCCTTATGGTGCCCCTATGCAGGAGGATGGCATTCTTCACGATGGCCAGTCCGAGACCCGTGCCGCCTAACTTGCGGCTGCGCCCTTTGTCAACGCGATAGAAGCGCTCGAAGAGCCGTGGCAGATGCTCCTCAGGCACACCTACGCCGTTGTCGCTGAAGTTAAACGTCCAGTAGTCCTCATGTCCGCGGGCCAAGATGGTTATCTCAGTGCCGTCGCCGGCATAGGCAATAGCGTTGTCGGTGAGGTTGCGGAAGACGCTGTAGAGCAGTGAGCTGTTGCCCTTGACGATGAGCTCACCGGGCAGCTGGTTGTGGACCGTCATATGGTGCTCTTTAAGCTGCAATGCCGTCTCCTTCTGAATATTCTGCACTATCTCGGAGATATTGACATTGTCGAACGACTGCCGCTGCATGTCAGAGGCGTCGTCGAGGCGGTTCAGCGTAGAGATGTCACGGAGCAGAGCCGTGAGGCGCTCACTCTGCGCATAGCAGCGGGAGAGGAACTGGTCTTTGGTGGCACTGTCGATATGTGGATTCTCCATGATGGTCTCCAAATAGCCTTGTATGCTGGCCACCGGCGTCTTCAGTTCATGGGCGATATTCTGGGTGAGCTGTCGTTTGAGAATATCCTGCTCCTGACGTGTCGACTGCAAGCGCTTGTATATCTTAATGATACGTTCAGCTATCTCACCGAGCTCATCATTGGGGAACTCCGCCAAGTCGTCGGTATCGAGGCTCTCGTTATGGTCGGCACGGGAAGCAAAGATTTTCAGCTTGTTGATATTCGTTCCCAAGCGGTCGACGAAGCGATAGAGCAAAACGCCCAAGATAATGAAGACGACGAGTGCAAACCAGATGAAATGCTGATCGAGCTGCAGCGAGCGGGCCAGGTCGTGGTTGTAGGGCAGCGCACTGCGGATGATGATATTCTCGTTGGGGAAATAGGTAGCCGAGTAGAAGAAGTCATGCTTCAGCGTGTTGCTGTAACGCCCCACGGAAGTGCCATGTCCGTCTCTGAGCGCTGTCCGTATCTCCGGCCGCGAGCTGTGGTTGGGAAGGTTAGCGAAATCGCGCCGCGTATTGTCGAAGAGCACGTTTCCGCCCTTACCGACAATCGTCACACGCAAGTCACGATAGCCCAACTTCGCACACTGAGCCTTCAAGGCATCATACTTCGCCTGAAAGCTCGCCTCACTGGAGATGCTGTCGTCCTGGATAAAGGTGGCCAGGCGCTGGTTGAAATCCTCCAGTCGGGTGTCGAGGATGCCTATTTTATACTGTCTCTCCCTGACTTGCTGAAAGACGATGAAGCAGACAGCAAAAACGAGAAAGATAGCCAACACACTAAAGAATAGTTTCTTTCCTACTGTTGTTGTTTTCATTTACAGAATGTTTAGTAGTCAAAAGAAGGGACTGAGAGTCAAAAATATCATCGTCTTCGCCCCCGCCTCACGCGTCAAAGTAATAGCCAAAGCCGAGCCGGGTCACGATGCACTTGGCAAAGCGCCCTATCTTCTTTCTCAGACGTGTGATATTGACATCCACGGTGCGGTCGAGGACGACGACATCGCGCGGCCACACCTTATTAATCAGCTCCTGGCGTGAGAAGACACGGCCGCACTCGGAGAGCAGCAGATGCAGAAGTTCAAACTCCGTCTTGGTGAAAGGGATGTCCTCACCGTCGACGCTCACCGTCTTCTTCTCTAAGTCGAGAATAAGACCCTGGTAGTTGATGACCCTGGGCTCCTCAACCTTGCGGCCAGCCGTACGCCTGAGGACGGCCCTGACTCTCACCATGACCTCACGCAAGGAGAAGGGCTTAGAGATATAGTCGTCGGCACCGAGGTTGAAGCCCGTGACGGTGTCGTTCTCAGTGTCCTTAGCAGTGAGGAAGATGATAGGAATGGATTCCGTCTTAGGGTCGGACTTCAGCTTGTGAGCCAGTGCAAAGCCCGACATACCATCCATCATAACATCGAGGAGCAGCAGGTCAAAGCGCGTGATACCCTTGCGGAGAGCCTCCTCGGCAGAGTTGGCGGTCTCAACGGTATAGCCCTCAGTCTCAAGATTGAACTTGAGAATCTCACAGAGGTCCTCTTCATCGTCAACAACAAGAATGTTATATTTCTTTGTGTCTTCCATATCTATTGCAAAGTTACTAAATCTTGTGCAAAGGTAGACACGCGTTGTTTAGATTCTGTGTCACGAATGTTACAATAATATTACGATAGCATCAAGACGGTCCCTACTCCACTGGCGGCAGGCTCTGGAGAGGGCGGCTGATGGCGAGGAAGACGATGTTGGTGAGAATGAGGACCGGAGCGGGGATGCAGCCAATAGACTGAACTTGCATGAGCTGTCTGCCGACAGCCCCCAAACGTTAAAACCTTTTTCAAGGATTTCTGTTCGCAAAGTAGCAAAAAATCTGCAACTTGCTTGCTTATCTTACTGAAAACCTTTATATTTGCACAAAATAAGATAAGCACGGACCACTATGAGCAAGGACTTTAAGCGCATACCCTATGGCATCTCCAACTTCAAGCAGGTGAGGAGAGAGAATAAATATTTAGTCGATAAGACCATGTTCTTCGAGAAGATGGAGCTGGCTGGTAATTTTCTGTTTCGCGTCCGTCCACGCCGTTTCGGCAAAAGTCTGTTTCTCAGTATGTTGGAGGCTTACTACGACATCAGCGAGCAGGACAACTTCCAAGAGCTGTTCAAGGGACTCTATGTGGCCGACCATCCAACGGAATACCGCAACAAATATCAAGTGCTGCCCTACGCTGCCGACCCTAAACTGCAAAGCATGCTCCACGGCACACAGCTCCATTGCATCATCGTGCAGATAAAGGGATACGACAAGATAAAGGATGAGGAAGTTAAATAGTAGGAGGAATGCCGTGAAAGGGTTAAGAATTGATTCATACAGCATCATGAACCGTATACTCTCTATAATACTACTTCTCATTCCACTGAGTGTTGGCGCTACCGACAACCTGGTGTTGCAACTTGACAACATGATAAAATCCGCCAAGACTTACGACCTGGCTAAAGAGAAACGCATCGCTTCATTGCGCACACTCTTTAGCAAGACACATCACGCCTTCCCCAAATGGAAAGTCTATAAAGACCTGTATGAAGAATATAAGTCCTATCAATGCGACTCTGCCTATGCCTATGCGGAGAAAGGTCTCCTACTGGCTCAAGAAACTGGCAACACCTCCACGATTGTCACGTCAGCCTGCGACAAAGTTTTCTGTCTGTTGTCGGCAGGGCTCTACAAAGAAGCTTCCGACGAGATAGCCCACATTAAAGCTGAGCACATGGATACGAATACGGCCAAGACCTATTATTTTACGAGGTGGCGGCTCTATGCCGACCTTTCTGACTATGTTCATAAACAACCCTACCAAAGGATGTACATCAAGAAGGCTAAAATCATGGCCGACTCCGTGAAGCAACACGTCAGCAAGAATTCTTGGCAATACAGCTACATGACAGCCTTACAGCAGATGAAGGCCGGGGGCTCCAACCAATGCGGTGAAGTATTCCGAAGGTTGCTCCGAAACAAGAGCATCAACCTCCACGAGAAAGCCATTATAGCCTCCAACCTCGCATGGGTCTATCGGCACAACGGTCAAGACAATCAGGCATTGCACTATTTTGCCCTGTCAGCTATTTACGATATACGTAACTCCACCAAGGAGACGACCTCCGCCCGAGAGGCAGGAGCCATGCTCTACAATCTCGCAGACTTCTCCCGAGCCATCACTTATGTACAGAAAGCCCTTGACGATGCCAACTTTTATGGCGCACGCCAGCGAATGATAGAGATCAACAACATCCTGCCCATTATACAACGTGACCGGTATGAAAATGTAGCCAGACAGCGCAATACGATGATCGTGACCATGACGGTCATCTCCTTATTCTTCATTGCCCTATGTGTATCACTCTTTTTCCTCCATCGCAAGGTCAAAGAACTGCAAAGTGCGAGAAAAACCATCAGCCAGCGGAATAAGCAATTAGAGGAAAGCAACAAGGCGCTCCAAGAATCCAACAAGATAAAGACGGAATACATCGGCAGGTCTTTTACCATCAATGCTGAATACATCAATATGATGGAGAAACTTTTCCATACGCTGGGCTATAAGATTATGGCCAAGCAATACAAGGACTTGTCGCGCTCTTTGCAAGAGTCCAAGCTTAATGCGCAACGGAAATCAATGTTTGCTGACTTCGACGATGCCTTTCTCACTATCTTTCCCAACTTCATAGAAGACTTCAACGCGCTCTTTGCTCCAGAAAACAGGAAAATACCGGAAGGAGAACAGAAACTCACTACTGAAATGCGCATCTTCGCACTCATCAGACTCGGTGTGAAAGATTCAGAACGTATTGCCAACTTTCTGCACTACTCCGTCAATACCATCAACACCTACAAGACTCGTGTAAAAAATAAATCCATCGTCAGCAACGACGAATTTGAGGACAGAGTCATGGCCATAGACGCTTGACAAAGATATATTTCTATTATATTTTTCTTTAGAGGCTTCAATGTTATACGGCTGATAATCAGTCATATAACATCAAAGCCTCTATTTTTTTTATTATATTTTGAAGTGCTTTCAAACAAGATAAATGTTATTAAACTAACTTTGCAACATTAAGACAGAAAGTCTAAAACAGAAAACTAATAACAACTCTTTAATCTAAAAACCATGAGAAAGACATTTAGAAGTTTAGTGTGCCTTCTCTTTCCAGTAGTGACCGGCATTGGGCTCTTCTGCTCATGTGCCAGCACCGACGATGGAGGTTACGTCAATCCCATTACACAGTATGAGAAAATCGGTGGGCATTGGATTGTCAACACTGTCACCCAAACCGATGAGACCAACAAAACGTCGTTAGACCTTACCAACGTCATCCATTTCGACAGTTTTGGCATTGATCTCAATGTTGACAGCGACAATAAGCCTACTACATTTCAAGTAAACGGCACGGCTCCTGCCCTTATCCCTACTTCGGGCAACTGGCAGCTACTGTCACCCTATGTGAACAGCGACGGCAGCCCAACAGTGATCATGCTCAATGGCAACACCCGGCTTACGGTAACGGCCGTCCCAGGGGCTTCTCCTAACCTGGAATTCAAATTCACCCGCTACTCCCAAGGCGTAGCTTTCGTTTCTTACACCTACAATCTCATCTCACAAGTTGAATAGGAGGATTCTGTCATGAAAAAGACATTCTTTTTAATCACCGTATTGCTCATGTACTGTGCCACAACATTGCAGGCACAGACCATCGACCATGGCGCACCACAACGTATGTGGACCGTGCCTACCGTTTTTGAGGTTGACAAGCCTGTCACCTTCTATTTTGATATGACAGACACCGGATTCAAAGAAGGAACGGAGCTATACCTTTGGTGCTGGAACCCTACCGAGCCCGATGCCGGTAACTGGGGACACTCGTCCGATTTCGCACATCTCACCTATGAGGGCGACAATATCTACTCCATCACCATGACACCGACCTCTTATTTTTCAGGAGGCACCACCGGCAAGACCCCGGAAGACATCTATGCTATTTGCCAATCTGACGATTGGCCAGGTTTCTGGGCAAGGCTGAAGACACGTGATGGCAGTGAGGAATCTGATGTATTCCAGGCTACAGACAGTCGAGCAACATGGAAAAGCATCAAGCAGAGCGGCAATGGCGTTACCTTCGAGGCTGCCGCCTTTCAAGGCAACACACTCTCTCTGACTGACAAATTCACCCTGAACCAACCGCTGACCATCGTATTCAATCCCGATGTTTTCAATATCGGCGGAACTACGATGACAGAATATGCCAAACAGGCTGGATTCAACAGTTTCAACCTTCACTCCGGACTGAATGACTGGACCTACCTGCAAAATGTAGCAGCATGGGATGCTAAATGTGTTGAAAAGACAAAACTGCAAAAACAATCCAACGGCTTCTACACAATCAGCATGAAGACGGTCTACGACTACTACAGCTACAACTTCCCCAACAATGATGGTGTATCTGCTCCCACAGGATTGGAGACCGACACCGAAATCGACAACCTTAGCTGGCTGCTCGTAGGAGTGGTCAATGGCGTGTGGAAAGACAGCAGCCCAGACGCTGTGCAGAAAGCAGGTACCGCGGAAGTATATCCAGACCCGCAGTTCACGATATTCCCCACGAAAGTCTGCGCTAAAGACATTCTCACTCTGACCAGAAAATATAATGGAAAGCGCGACGGCAACATCACCTATACCCTTAAAGCTAACGAGAAGACGATCGAAGGTATCATGGAAGGCAACCGTGACAAAAGACAGAAATCTGTCGACCTGTCAACGCTGACAGAGGGAAGCAATGCATCCTCCATAATCATAACTCTGAAAAACGAGGCTGGCAAGTTGCTTGTCAACACTGAAATTTCTTTGACCCAACCGGACGAATAAACCTCTAAACTCAATTATTATGCATCAGTCAATCCACAATACAGTGCGCACCATCATGCTGACTTGGGCATTGCTCATGTCTTTGTCACTCTGTGCACAGAATTATAAAGCCTCAGGCACTGTCACCGACGACAACAATGAGCCTCTCGTCGGCGCTACCGTAAAGGTAGAGGGAGCCTCAACAGGGGTCATCACCGATCTCGACGGAAAATTCTCTGTCAGTTGTAATTCCAACTCAACGCTCGACATCTCATACATCGGTTTTGTCAGTCAGAAAGTCAAGGCTGGTCAGAATCTCAAAATTGTTCTGACCACAGATGCCCGCACCATTGACGAGACCATAGTAGTAGGCATAGGCTATGGCACCATGCGCAAGTCTGACCTCACAGGCGCCATCACAAGCGTACAGGCCAAGGACCTTAAACAGGGCGTCATCACCTCAGCAGAGCAGATGCTCCAAGGCAAAGTCGCCGGACTCTCCGTCGTACAGAGCAGCGGCTCTCCTGAGAATGGAGCCAGCCTGCGCCTGCGCGGAGGCACCTCGCTCAGTGCCAGCAATGGACCCCTCGTCGTCGTTGACGGTATTCCGGGTGTTGACTTCAACTCCGTCCAGCCTTCTGAAATTGTCAGTATCGACGTACTGAAAGATGCCTCTGCTGCAGCTATCTACGGTAGCCGCGGTGCCAATGGTGTGATCATCGTCACCACCAACCGAACAGCTACCGATAAGGAAACGAAGAGCATGCAATATAATGGTTACATCGCATTTGCTACCGTTGCCAAGAAGTTGGACTTGCTCAGTGCCAACCAGTGGCGTGGATACGTACGCCAGAACAATATCTCCGGTGCATTAGACTATGGAGCCGATACTGATTGGCAGGACGAGTTGCTACGCACTGCCATCTCCCACAGCCACAACGTAAGCTTCAGCAACTCACGCAAAAACAGTGGCTATCGTGTCAGCCTGACCTACAACAACAATGAGGGTGTCATTGTCCGCAACAATATGAATCGACTTGCGGCTTCCGTCTCAGCATACCAATACGGCCTCAACAATCGGTTACGTTTAGAGGCGGGCATCAACAGCAACTTCGACAGTTGGCACCCTATAGACGCACGCATCTTTGAACGAGAGGTCAACCTCAATCCCACGGTCCCCGTCTATAACCCGGACGGTTCCTTCACACAAATCAGCGGTACCAACACTGAGAATCCAGTTGAAATAAATGCCAATCGTGAACAGCACAATAAGCGCCACAGATATCTCGGCTATGCAAAAATAGAACTTGAGATCCTTAAAGGGCTCAAAGCAGTTGCCAACGGCTCATACGAGTTTCAACATACCACCGGAGGTATCTACAAGCCCACCTACGCCCGTATGGAGGGTCAGAGTGAGAAAGGATGGGGACAGCGTACCTATGCTGAATACACCAACCGGCAGATAGAAAGCTATCTGTCCTACGACAACACCTTCAAGAAGGAGCACCACCTCAATCTCATGGCTGGTTACTCCTACCTTGACAATGTCAATGAAGGATTCGGAGCCACCCGCAGCGGATTTGAGACCAATGCCTTTGGCTTTAACAATCTCGGCGCCGGGACTGATTATCGCCAGAGCGATGTCTATTCCTACAAGAGCAAGACCAAGCTCATCTCCTTCTACGGACGTGCCAACTATTCATACCTTGGCCGATACATGGCAACCTTCACGATCCGCCACGATGGTAGTTCAGTTTTTGGAGCCGACCACAAATGGGGTGATTTCCCTTCTGCCTCTCTGGCATGGCGCATCAGCGACGAGCCCTTCATGAAAGCTACTCGGTCTTGGCTCGACAATCTGAAACTGCGTTTGGGCTATGGTGTCACAGGTAATCAGAGTGGCGTCGCCGCCTATAAGTCACTTCCTATACTCAGCGCTACGGGAGCTGCGTACTACGATCCCACCTCCGGCACATGGAAAAACTCCTACACGCAGACGCAGAATGTGAACCCAGATCTGAAATGGGAATCAACCGCACAATGGAACCTCGGTATCGACTTCAGTATTCTGAACCGTATCAATGGCACCATCGAGCTCTATCACAAGAAGACGTCGGACCTTCTGTGGACTTACCCTGTCCCTCAGCCACCGTACATTGTAGGAACCATGCTCGCCAATGTCGGTGATATGGTCAACAAAGGCGTTGAGCTCACCCTCGGAGCCAATATCATCAGAAGCAAGGACTTTACCTTTGATGCCAATATGTCTCTGTCGTACAACAGCCAGAAGATTACCAAACTTAGCAACTCCACCTATGAGGCCGTGGGGCTTCAAGCAGGCTCCCTTCACAATATTCGCGGACTGAGCGGCATCTACTCACAGACCATCCGGGAAGGCTATCCAGCCGGTACTTTCTGGGGACCCAAATGCAAAGGCATTGATGAGAAGGGAAACTACATCCTTGATGACAACGATGGCAAGGGGTACGACCTAGGCTCTGCCATGCCCAAGTGGAATCTCGGAATATCGCTCAATGCTACCTATAAGAACTTTGACCTCACAGTCTCTGGATATGGCATGTTCGGTCAGAAGGTTCTCAACGCCACAAGGCTCGAACTCTTCGACCCCTCACGCCTGCCTGCACAGAACACGCTCGATGACTTCCTTTCCTCTGGTATCAAAGGCGACCCCATGTTCTCCGACTATTTTATCGAGAATGGCAGCTTCTTCCGCTTGCAGTCCATTACGCTGGGCTACACGATTCCTTCGCTGAAGAAGATAGGCATCGAGCGTCTGCGCTTCTATGCTACCATAGAGAACCTCTTCTGCATAACAGGATATAAAGGTGTGGACCCTGAAATCTACATTCCCGACAACGTCCTCAATGGCCCCGGCATAGACCGACTCATTATCGACAACAGTACTGGTGACGGCGCCACCTACTCTCCACGTCCAAGAACACTGTCTATAGGTGTCAATTTTGCTTTTTAAAACTCTTTTAATACCGAACAAAATGAAAACAAAATATATTATCTCTGCACTGCTCTTCGGTTCACTGACACTGACGGGCTGCACCAATCTTGATGAGGAGCTCTACGACGTCGTCTCTATGAATGACTATGGCAAGACGGAATCAGAGATAAAGACCATCGTGGGTGGTGCCTATTCCACCTTGCGAGGCTATGGCTCATCAACGCCGGAAGGCAATGGCGTCAATTGCTATCCAACCTGTGAATATGTATTCTTCCTCAACGAGTGTGCCAGCGACGAAGCTTGCATACCTACACGAGGCAGTGACTGGTATGATGGTGGAAGATATCTGCAACTGCAGCGACATACATGGGATGCCAACAATCAGTGCGTACTGGCCGGATGGCGCTATGCTTTCACTGGGGTCAGCAAGGTCAACGCCATTATTTACCAGGTTGAGCAGAGTGAACTCAACAGCGAATCCAAGACATCAGTAGAGGCCGAGCTAAGAGGGCTTCGTGCATACTATTATTACCTTCTTCTTGATGAGTTTGGTAATGTGCCTATTGTCACCGACTTCACACAGAAGGAGTTGCCTGCCAACTCTTCCCGGAAAGATGTCTACACCTTCGTAGAGAAAGAGCTCACCGAGATTCTTCCACACCTGCCACAAGGCATACAATATGGCCGTTTCACACAGAATGTGGCCTACACGCTCTTGGCAAGGCTCTACCTCAACTCGGGAGTCTATCTCGGACAGAATGAACCCAGCAAAGAGAATCTGCAAAAGTGCATCAATGCTTGCGACAAAGTGAGCGGCTTTAGTCTGCAGGCCAACTACAAGTCAAACTTCTTCACTGAGAACCAAACTTCAAAGGAGATTATCTTCGCCATCCCCTACGACCACAAGCAGGGCACCGTAGGCAACTACCTGGCCTCTATGACCTATCACTATAATCAGAAGTTTGCCTTCGATCCTGACGGGGTATACCAATGGTGCGGCAATGGCATCAGCGTACAGCCCGGCGTATATTCTTCATACGAAGATGGAGATGTAAGACGCAGCGAGTCCATCATTATTGGACAACAGTACAGTGCAAAAGACGGATCTCCCGTTCTCATGGACAATGGAGAGCCCTTGGACTACACCGAGGACATCTCCGACATCACCAACGCCAAGCAGAATGAGGGAGCCAGACTAGACAAATACCAGTGGAATGCCAACGACAGTTGGGAGCGTGACAACGACTGGGTGCTGATGCGCTATGCTGAGGTATTAATGATGGAAGCCGAGGCCTACTATCGGCTGGGATATACACAGACGGCATTAGGATACATCAACCAGATAAGGCAACGCGCCGGACTACCTGATTTGACAGCCCTCGATGACAAGGCCCTCGACAACGAGTGGCTTCATGAATTTGCTTTTGAAGGAATCAGAAGAACTGTCAACATAAGATTCGGAACTTTCTTTAAGGCCTGGTGGGAGAAAGGCGACGACCCTGCTGACCACCACACTGAAATATATCCCATTCCAGATGAAGAACGGAGCAAGAACCCCAATCTGAAACAGAACCCTGGATATTAACATGAACTATCATTGATAGAACAGAAGACTTATGAAACAAAAGTTTTTCTTTCTCCTCACCACTGCAATGCTGTTCTTCACAGCATGCAGTAGTGATGACAGCGACAATAATAACTCAGCATCCATCCCTGAGCAGGCTGTCATGCCCGTCAAGACCAACGAGATGAAGGTCTATGCACACTTTATGATTTGGTTTGAGACCGACACCTCCAATCCCAACAACAAAGGGAAATGGGGATGGCACTGGACAATGAATACCAGCCTGAATCCTGCTAACGGAGAGATAGCTTCCTGGTATCATCCTCTCACTGGCCCCTATGCCTCCGGCGACGAAGACATGCTTGAATACCAATGCCTACTGATGAAATACTCAGGTATTGATGGTGTTATCGTAGACTGGTATGGTGCTCATGCTGATGACCAAACGGCTCAGCATACCACAAACGCTGAAAAATTATTGAAGGCTGTCGAAAAGACTGGATTGGAGATAGCTGTCTGCTATGAGGATAATCACCTTGACGCAGACGACATCACAACAGCAAGAACAGATATGACCTATCTCGCTAAAAGATTCTTCAATAGCGAGAACTATACAAAGGTGGACGGTCAGCCTCTTCTACTCGACTTCGGACCACAGAAGCTGACGCAGCCCCATCAGTGGACACGCACCTTCCAGATTTTGCGCACTCATCCGTTCTTCGTCGTCCTCAATGGTAACAGCAGCAAATGCAACAACACCGAAGAGCATAATGCCTCCGGTGAGTTTGCATGGGTCAATGCCATGCCAGAGACGTGGTACCAGCAAGAAGCCGCACAATCCCAATACATCATAGGAGGTGCCATGCCTGGATTCAAAGACTATTATAAGGCAGGAGGTGTGGGGGATGGATACACTACCTACGATTCCGAAGACGGCAAGCTCTTTGAAAGACAGCTCAATGCTGCTAAAAATGCAAACCTGAAAGATGTACAAATTAGCACATGGAACGATTATGGCGAAGGAACTGTCATTGAGCCAACCAAAGAAAATGGCTACAAGTATCTTACCATCCTTCAGAATTTTACAGGCGTGAAATATGGTCAACAAGAACTGGAGACCATTCTGCAATGGTATACACTCAGAGAAAAATACAAGGGTAATACAGAAAAAAAGCTCATCTTGGACCAAGCTTTCGACTACCTCAATAAGTTGATGCCCGATAAAGCTAAAGAAATCATGAACGGACTCTGACAAACCAAAATAAGACTAGGCATGAAAATATATAAGACTATCCTTTCGGTATTTTTACTTTTCTTTCTTCCTTTCGTAGGAACGGCCAAAGATACCGTAACATCACCCGACGGACACATCAGCGTCAGCTTCTCTCTCTATGATGGAAAACCCGTCTATGAGGTGTGGCGCGATAAACAACCTATCATAAGGAAATCCGCATTAGGTTTCATCACTGATGTCTGCCCTCTTGACAACGGATTCAAAGTGTTGTCGAAGAAATGGAGCTCTAAAGACGAGATATGGCAACAGCCATGGGGAGAGGACAGAATGGTGAGAAACAATTATAACGAGTTGAAAGTGAGCCTTGTAAAGAAAGGTGGAAAGCCCATTTATCTCAACATCATCTTCCGCGTCTTCAACGATGGTGTAGGCTTCCGGTATGAGTTTCCCAAACAAGCTGGCCTCAGTGAGTTCAAAATAATGGATGAACTGACTGAGATCTCGTTCCCGAAGGACATGGAAGCATGGACAGAGCCTACCAATGGCACCAGCTACTATGAGGCGCTGTGGACAAAAGCACCATTGAGCAAGAAGCCTGTTGTCTCTACACCAATAACTATAGAAGCTGATGACTCGCTCTACATGGTCTTGCACGATGCTGCCCTCATCGACTATGCTTCCCTCAATTACATGCCCCAAAAGAATATTGATGGTAGTGTTACGATGAAAGCTGACCTAACGCCCTGGAGCAATGGCGTTAAAGTCTATGCCAAAGCACCTTGTGTCACACCCTGGCGAACTATTCTGATAACACATACCCCTGGCGAGTTGATTACCTCACGGCTCATGCTCAATCTCAACGAACCGTCACGAATCAAAGACACCTCATGGATAACAACAGGTAAATATAACGGTATATGGTGGGGAATGCACATGAAAGACTACACCTGGGCGCAAGGTCCCAAGCATGGAGCCACAACGACCAATACAAAACGGTACATCGACTTTGCCGCTGACCATGGACTGAAAGGTGTCCTCGTGGAAGGTTGGAACTATGGGTGGGACGGCGACTGGACGAAAGATGGAGATAAATTCTCCTTCTCCAAGCCCTATCCCGACTATGACCTTGAGGGTCTTCAGAGATATGCCTTAACCAAAGGTGTCAGCCTCGTGGCACACAACGAGACCGGGGGCGCTATTACCAACTATGAAAGCCAGCTGGACACGGCTTTCGCTCTCTACCATAGACTCGGCATACATGTCATAAAAACAGGATATGTCAACAGACTAATGGATAATAAGGAAGATCAGCACTCGCAATACGGCATACGACACTATCAGAAGGTTGTGGAGACAGCCGCCAAATACCAAATTATGGTCATCAACCATGAGCCTGCCATGCCTTCGGGGCTCTGCCGTACGTGGCCCAACCTGATGTCGGGAGAAGGAATGCGAGGACAGGAGTACAACGCCTGGTCTGCGGACGGAGGCAATCCGCCATACCATGTCTGTATTCTACCCTTCACGCGTGGTCTTGCCGGACCTATGGACTTCACACCCGGCATTTTCAACTTCCACAACAAAGCCATGCCTGGTACGCATCCTCAAACTACCTTAGCCAAACAACTCGCTGAATATATCGTGCTCTACGCGCCTTGGCAGATGGCGGCAGATGAGATTGAAAACTATGTCGGGCAGCCAGGCTTCTCATGGATAGAGACCGTTCCTACCAACTGGGAAAAGACACTGGTACTCAATGCGAAGATAGGACATTATATCACTACCGTCCGCAAAGACCGTGACAGCGACAACTGGTATCTCGGTGCCGTTACTGACGAGGAGCCACGTAATCTATCCATTACCCTTGACTTTCTGGATGAGGGGTGCGAATATATCGCTGAATGCTATGCTGACGGTGAGGGGGCTGACTATCGCAACAACCCTTACCCCCTGGCCTATAGCCGCAGAGCTGTCCACAAAGGAGACAAACTCATGATGAAGCTCGCTGCAAGTGGCGGTACAGCTATCAGATTCTTAAAACAAACACAGAAAAGAGCACACTGAAGAACAAGACTTTATAGTCTGAATCCCTGGCTTATGCTACGAATACATAGACAAATGTCAACGATATCTGCTACAAATACCACAGATATCGCTGACATTTGTTGTACATACTGAGCTGTAAGCTAAATTTATAATATTTTCTTGTAAATTTTCGACAACGAATCGAAGAAAATGCTAACTTTGCCAATGGAAAGAAAGCTACAAAGCTAAAAGCCAAAACGCAAAGGAAAAAGGAAAAAGCTGAAAGCCGACAACACCAAGAAGATAATTACATAAAAGCTCTGACTATGAACAACAATAACTATCAACCGACCCGTCAAGAGCTCATCAACGTCTACCGCACCACGATGAACGCTGTGGAGAAAGGAACGTATACCACCGACGACGGCACTGTGGTGGAACTTGATGACGACAGCGAGATGCAGGAGAACTCACGGCTATACAGTCATAAGTTCACCGTCAACGACATTCCCGCCTACCCTACTCCGACCCTCATTGCCGTGGAGAATACCGACAGCATCTCGGCAGGGAAGCATCTTCTCGACGAAGGCTACCGCCCCGCCGTTCTCAACTTCGCCAGCCGCACTCATGCCGGCGGCGGTGTCATGAACGGCAGCAGAGCTCAGGAGGAAAGCCTCTTCCGGCAGACCAACCTCTTCCGGTCTCTCTACCAGTTCACCCCCAACGCCGAGAACTTCGGACTCAGCACCAACCGTCGCCAATATCCGATGGACAGGGAGTTTGGCGGTGCCTATACGCCCTATGCAACGGTCTTTCGCACTGGAGACAGAGAGGGCAACAAGTTTCTTACCCATCCGTTCAAACTCTCCTTCATCTCCGTGGCTGCCATCAACCACCCCGCACTTGTCGACGACAATGGCAATGAGGTGGGAGACTACAGCAAAGTCGCCGACTGTCGCATCGCGCCCCGTGATGTCGCCACGACGCTCAACAAGATGCGCACCATCTTCCGCATCGGACTCAGCCACGGTCACGACGCACTCGTCTTAGGGGCCTTCGGCTGCGGAGCCTTTGCCAATCCCCCACTGCACATCGCGCAACTCTTCAAGCAGGTAATGGAAGAGCGGGAGTTTAAGAATAAATACCGCAAGATTGTCTTTGCCGTCATCGAGGACCACAACAGCCGCAACCACAACCTTCTGCCCTTCCTCACCGTGTTCGGGAAATAAGAAACGGCCGCTCCACTCACGTAGAACGACCGCTGTAAATGAGACAGTAGGGAAGTTATCAGAACTTTCGACCCTCAAACTTCCCTATAGTCTCCCGCCATTGTGGCGTGAACATCACTTTCTGCTCCTTCTCGATGTCAAAAAGCACCATGATGGTTTGTCCGACACATTTCACCTCATGGTCGTTTTTCCCTACGAGCTGCTGCTGGAAGGTGAAGCTGCTGTGACCAATATGCACGATGGCCGTCTGCACCTCCACTTCCTTATCCTTGGTGTAGACCTGATGCAGGAAGTCAGCCTCAAGGTGCACGGTGACGATAGCGTATTTATCGACAATCTCCGGGCATACCTTGCGGAAATAGTCCATCTTCGCAGTATCATAATACTGGAAGTACATGGTATTGTTGACATGCCCGAAGGCATCAGCGTCCATCCAGCGCAGCTGGATGGGCATGGTGTGATGATAAGTAATTTGTTCCATAATCAAACTCTATAGAGCAGTCCGTTGCGCAGGTCGTCGGCGGCCATGTCCTTCACCCGGACGTGGAGCTTCTTACCCGTAGCATTGCGCGGAATCTGCGACACGAAGCGATAGAGACGCGGGCGCTTGAAGTTGGCGATGTCGGGAGAGTCCTTACACCACTGGTCGAGCTCCTCAGGTGTCAGCGACTCATCAGCGCGCACGATATAGGCTGTGACAACCTGTCCGCGCATCTTGTCGGGAGCCGCGGTGACGATGCTGTCCTTCACCTTCGGATGCTTGTCCAGAACACCCTCTATCTCAGTAGGATAGATATTCTCACCGGAAGAGATGATCATGTCGTCCTTACGGCCAAGGATGGTGATATACTGGTTGCGGTTCCATGTAGCCAGGTCGCCGGTGTAGATGAAGCCCTTATAGTATTTCTTCTCCGTCTCCTCCTCATTGTTGTAGTAAGCATAAGGCGACTTGGCCGGTGAGGAGATGATGACTTCGCCAATTTCCTCATTGTCAGTGGCCACTACCTCCTCAGGCTCTGCCTTATGATCGTCGTAGACTTTCACTACGCGTACATCGTCGTCGACCATAGAGGCTCCGGCGGTACCAGCATATTCGGGCAGGTCGAAAGGCCGGAGGAAGGTGTTCCACAAAGTCTCCGTGGTGCCATAACCGTTGTAAATATTTGGTATGAGTACGCGCTGATAGCGCAGACATGCCGAGCGCTCCAAGGGTGAGCCCATGGTGATGATACCCGTCAGCGACGAGAGGTCGTAGCCATTCTTCTCCTGGGCATCGGCCAACTCCTCCAGGACGGTAGGCACACCGATGATGAAGGTGATATGATGGCGTGAAGTATAGCGCAGGGTGTTGTCGGCATCAAACTTGTTCATCACCACGAGGCAGGCACCGGCATAGAAAGTCGGGCACGGCCCACCGCAGTGGACACCACCACGATGGAACCATGGTGTGGTGTTCATCGTCACGTCCTTGAAGCTCATGGGGAAGTGAATCATGATGTCGTGAGCAGAGAGCACCTCGTTGACACTTGTCAATGGCACACCTTTGGGGCGACCTGTCGTGCCGGAGGTGTAGAGGCGTGTGGTCTCGTCATAGATATTGTACTCACCTTCCACAACAGGCTCTGTCGTCTCGCTCTGACCGACATAGTCAGCATAGGAGATGACGCCGTTGCCGGTATCACCATCTGCTACGATGAGCCGTTTAGGCTGATAACCTGCAATCTTCACAGCCTGCAGGACCGTTTCCTGACGCTTCTTGTCGAAGAGGAGCATCATCGGCTTGGAATCGGTAAGGTTCTGTGCCAGCTCACCGGCACTGAGTCGGAAGCTCACGGGCGACATCACACCGTGAATCTTCTGAGGAGCCACATAAGCGAAGGCAAACTCCGGGCAGTTGGGAGTCATGAGCATGATGACGTCTTCGCGCCCGAAGCCGTCTTTCTGCAAGGCATTGGCCAAACGGTTGACTTCGTTGTTCAACTCGCGGTAGGTCCACATGCGCTTGCTCATGGGGTCTATCATAGCCATGCGGTCAGCATAGCGACGCACATTGCGCATGAAGCCTTCTATCCACGTGTAACGGGCCTCAAAAATCTTACGAAACTTCTCTCTGTTACTGGTATACATAAATATTGTTTTTTACTTGCAGGCCGGTCTATCCTGACCCCGGCCTGACCTTTTTTACTGCTACAAATTTAGCAACAGCGATACATTATTATATATTATTTGTTTCTCAAAACACCGAACCGTCGCTTTTACGGGATGAACCGTAGCATAAAACGGTTGTTTTTGCACAAAAGCTAAAAGGCTGTGCAACGCCCTCACCGGCTGGCCCACTCCATGACGCTCTTGCGCATGTCGCGGCTGATGAAAATCTCGGGCGGGTCGTCGCCATAGAGGATGAGCTGCAAGCGCCCGTTGGGCAGATGCTCCACGCCCTTGACCTGCTCCAAGGGGATGATATACTTTCTGTTGACGCGCATAAACTCCTTTGGCGGCAGTTGCTGGGCCAGGTCGGTGATGGTGATGTCCACAGGGTAGGCCGATCCGTCGAGAAGATGGATGTAGGTGGTCTTGTCCACTGAAGCCGCATAGCGCACCATGGAGATATGTACACGCCGCTCTCCCCTCGCCGTCTTCACCATGAAGCAATAGCGGTGTCCGGCATCGTGAGCCATAGAGCGGAAGAAGGAGTTCTGCGTCTCTTGCTCCTGACGCTCGATGGTGAGCTTCTCACTGCTGTAGGAGAAGCGCTGCTCCGACTCCGGCTGCGCCCGGCCCACGAGGAACTGGGCGTTGCGCATTCTAAGTGCCTTGCCCACAGCCTTGCGGAGCTCATCGTCATCAATGGGCTTGAGGAGATAGGACAAGCTATTGAAGTCGAAGGCCTTGAGGGCATATTCATCGTAGGCCGTGGTGAAGATGATGGGAATATTGTCAGGGGCATAGCTCAGGGCATCGAAGCTCAGACCGTCGTTGAGCTGTATGTCGGCTATGATGAGGTCGATGTCGTGATGATAGGCCAGGAAGGTCCGGCCCTCCTCCACAGAAGAGATAGGGCCTATTACGTCATAGTCTTCATTGATGTCGAGGAGCTGGTGACGCAACATCCGGAAGTTGTAAACCTCATCTTCGAAAATGACAATATTCATAACATTGTTATCCTACCAAAGGCACGGCCACACGGAAAGTGGTGTCGGTCTTTGTTACCTCTATGCCGACATTGAAGAGCAGCTGCATCGTCTCGTCCATATACTCCAGTCCGATATGCGTCGACACAGCCTCCTGAGAGAGCAGCGGCTGTAAGGGATTTGTCACCGTCAGCTTGCCATCTTCCACATCGACGGTGATGGTCAGCGGCAGAGCCGTGGTATGCGCGTTGTGCTTGATGGCATTCTCCACAAGCCCTTGCAGGCAGAGCGGCGGAAGGGGATGACCTTTGAGGCGCTTGGCGGCAGAACTGACATGCAGGCGCAGACAGCCCACATGGCGCAGACTCATCAGACTGAAATACTGCTTCATCATTGCCATCTCCTGCTCTACGGGCACTGTATATTCATCGCCGAAGCGCAGAAGATAACGATAGATTTCCGCCACACCACGGAGAAACTTCACCGCTGTCTTGGGTCGGGTCATGACGAGGCTTGCGGCAACACTCAGACAGTTGAAGAGGAAGTGGGGAGTAACCTGACGGCGAAGCTTCATCAGCTTCAGCTCCCGACGCAATTTTTCTACTTCTGTTTCTGCCATTCTTTCCGTTGTATGCTATTAGATTTGCAAAAGTACGAAAAAGTTTACTATTCCGGCGGAAAGAAGCCAAGGAATTGCGATAAAACAAGCAAATTATCCGCCAGGACAATTGCATCGACGGAGTATTGATTAAAAGTTAAAACAGAAATGCCTTTCTGCGGTACATCTCGCTATCCGCAGAAAGGCATTTGATGGGTCTATCTTTTTATTTCCTTGTCCGGGGAAGGGGCAAGGCCTTAGAGATTACAGAGCTCGACGACCTTGTCGACAGCGGCATGCAGACCGTCCTTGTCCTTACCGCCAGCCTGTGCGTAGTAGGGCTGTCCGCCGCCACCACCCTTGATGAGCTTGGCAGCCTCTCGGATAATCTTACCGGCATTGAGACCGTTGTCCTTGACCATGTCGTCGGAGAACATCACGCTGAGCATAGGCTTGTCATGGCTGACCGTGCCCACGACAGCAACGAGATGCTCGGGAATAGCCTGACGCAGCTTGAAGACGAGGTCCTTGGACTGTGCGGGCTCCATGGGCAATACTGCTGTGATGACGGAGACACCGTTGACCTCACGGACATTCTGCAGGAGCTTCTCCTTGGTGCGCTCCACGACCTGAGCCTGGAACTGCTCCACGTCTTTCTTCAGCGAGGCATTCTCGTCGATGAACTTCTGGATAGCACTTTCCAGGTTCTTGGCGTTGTTGAACATGCTGCGGATGGCATGGATGGTATCCTCAGCTGTGTAGATGGCTTCCTCGGCCATCTTGCCCGTCAGTGCCTCCACACGGCGGATGCCGGCAGCGACACTGCTCTCGGAGATAATCTTGAAGAAGCCGATATGGCCTGTGCTCTTGACATGGATACCACCGCAGAACTCAGCAGAAGGACCGAAGCGTACCACACGCACCTTGTCGCCGTATTTCTCACCGAAGAGGGCCACGGCACCAAGCTTCTTAGCCTCCTCGATAGGTGTATCGCGATGCTCGTCGAGGGGCAGGTCCTGACGAATCATGTCGTTGACGATGCGCTCCACCTGACGGAGCTGCTCGTCGGAGACTTTCTCAAAGTAGTTGAAGTCGAAACGCAGGGTCTTGTCGTCGACATAAGAGCCGCGCTGCTCCGTCTGCTCACCGAGGACCTGCTTGAGGGCATAGTCGAGGAGGTGGGTAGCGGTGTGGTTGCAGGCAGAGCCCTCACGCTTGTCAGCATCGACAACAGCATGGAAGTCGGCAGTGACATCCTGCGGCATCTTCTTCAGGATATGAATGCTCTGGTTGTTCTCGCGCTTGGTGTCGATGACGTCTATCTTCTCACTGTCGGAAATGAGCCAGCCCTTATCGCCGACCTGTCCGCCCATCTCACCATAGAAAGGAGTCTGGTCGAGGACGACCTCGAAGAAAGAGTTCTTCTTCTGCGTCACCTTGCGGTAGCGGAGGATGTGGGCGTCGCACTCGTTGGTGTCATAGCCGACGAACTCCTGCTCGCCCTCGTGGACATTCACCCAGTCGCCATTCTCCACAGCAGCGGCATTGCGGGCGCGGGCTTTCTGCTTGGCCATCTCGTCGTCGAAGCCTTTCTCGTCAACGGAGAAGCCATTCTCGCCAAGGATGAGCTCGGTGAGGTCGAGGGGGAAGCCATAGGTATCGAAGAGTCGGAAGGCTTTCTCGCCCTCCAAGACGGTCTTGCCAGCAGCTTTCATCTCGTCCATGTCGATGCTCAGGAGCTGGATACCCTTGTCCAAGGTGCGGAGGAAGCTGTCCTCCTCCTGCTTCATCACGCGTGTGATAAGCTCCTGCTGAGCCTTGAGCTCAGGATAGGCGCCGCCCATCTCATGAACGAGGACGGGGACGAGTTTATACATGAAGGCCTCCTTCTGGTCGAGGAAGGTATAGGCATAGCGTACGGCACGGCGCAGGATACGACGGATGACATAGCCGGCCTTGGCATTGCCGGGCAGCTGACCGTCGGCAATGGCGAAGGCCACAGCGCGCAGGTGGTCGGCGACGACACGGATGGCGATGTCCACTTTCTCCTCGTCGTTGACACCCTCACCGTTCTTACCCTCGGGGAAGGTGTGGTTGTATTTATGGCCGGACAGACGCTCTATCTCCTCGATGATGGGTGAGAAGATGTCGGTGTCGTAGTTGCTATTCACGCCCTGCATGAGACGCACGAGGCGCTCGAAGCCCATGCCAGTATCAATGACGTGCATCTTCAGCGGCTCCAGGCTGCCGTCAGCCTTGCGGTTGAACTGCATGAAGACGATATTCCAAATCTCGATGACCTGAGGATGGTCCTTGTTGACGAGGGTCTCGCCGGGGATTTTCTTCTTCTCCTCCTCAGGGCGGAAGTCGATATGAATCTCAGAGCAAGGGCCGCAGGGTCCTGTGTCGCCCATCTCCCAGAAGTTGTCATGCTTGTTACCGTTGACGATATGGTTCTTGGGGAAGTGCTTGGCCCAGTAGCCAGCAGCCTCATCGTCGCGCTCCAGGCCCTCAGAGGCGTCGCCCTCGAAGACGGTGACATAGAGGTCCTTGGGGTCGAGGTGCAGCACGTTGACGAGATATTCGTAGGCGTAGTCGATGGCACCCTCCTTGAAGTAGTCGCCGAAGCTCCAGTTGCCCAGCATCTCAAACATGGTGTGATGCGAGAGGGCAGAGTCGCGGCCAACCTCTTCCAGGTCGTTATGCTTACCGCTGACACGCAGACACTTCTGAGAGTCTGTGCGGCGGCAAGGGTTGGGGTCCTTAGTGCCGAGGATAATGTCTTTCCACTGGTTCATGCCGGCGTTGGTGAACATCAGCGTGGGGTCGTCCTTCACCACAATGGGGGCTGAAGGCACGATGACGTGTCCTTTTGACTCAAAGAATTTTAAATATGAGTCACGGATTTCATTAGCTGTCATCATATTGTGTAGAAATTGTGCAGGGACGACAGGGAAAGAAGCCTTGCCCGGAAGTCCCGAATATAGCTATTGTTGTTTTTTTATTATTTCCGTGCAAAGTTACTAAATATTTTCGCTAACTTTGCAAAGGAGTTGGATAAATAGACGTCAATTGACAGAAATCCGAACTCTATGACTCAGAACATCAGAATTATGGCACTAAATACCGACAAGAACCCCAAGCTGTATTATTCCATCAAAGAGGTGGCTGCTATTATCGGCGTCAACGAGAGCACGTTGCGCTATTGGGAGACGGAGTTCCCCAACCTGAAACCCAAGACAGCCCCCAAGACGAAGGTCAGACAGTATACCGAGAAGGACATCGAGGAGCTGAAGGTCATCTACAACCTCATCAAGGTTCGCGGCTTCAAGATTGCCGCCGCCCGCGCCTACCTTCGCGACAACCGCAGCGCTGCCGACAAGAGTTCTGAGATGATAGCCATGCTCAAGAGTGTCAGAGACCAGCTCGTGGAATTGAAAAAACACATAGACAGGCTATAAAGGATTTCAACGATTGCAAAAAGATCGTGTGACGGTCGTCGCAAGAAAGTGTGACGGTCGTCGCAAGATCGTGTGACGGTCGTCGTAAGATCGTGTGACGGTCGTCACACTTTTTCTCTCCACTCGTTTAGAATCATGAAGCCGGATGGACGCTCCTAAGCCTATATGGCAGCAAAATCATCCATACAGATAGAAGAACCAAAAAGATTATAAAACGAAGACAGGCTTCAGCAACGTGCCAAAGCCTGTCAGCATAAAGGGGTTCTATGGGGATGATTAGAATATCTGCCTCACTTCCTGCAAGTCATCAATCTTCTTCAGCCGGCCCATAATGGTCTTCACCTCATCCCGATCGTGGACGCGGATTTCTATCTGCCCGCTGAAGATGCCCTGGTCGGCAGTGAAGGATACCTTATGGATATTGACATTCATCTTGTTGGAGATGACCTCCGACACATCGTGCAGGATACCCTTCCGGTCTATGCCCCGCACCTCAATGATAGCATCGAAGTCCATGACGCGGTGCATGTCCCATTTGGCGTCCAAGATGCGGGGGCCGAAGCTGGCCTTGAGCTTAGCCGCCGTAGGACACGACCGCCGGTGTATCTCCACATGGCGATGACCATCGATGAAGCCTAAGATGTCGTCGCCGGGAATGGGGTGACAACAGCTGGGGAAGATATACATCCCGATGGTCTTTTCTGTGATGACACAAGGTATCTTCTTGTTGAAGCCATTGCCCGCCACGAGTAATTTCTGCGAGTCCTCCTCATGCTTGGCAGCCTCTTCCTTCTTCTTCCGCCCAATAAACGGTACCAGCCGTCTGAGGCTGAAGCCCGATGACGACTTCTCCTTGCCATTGATAGCCTCAACATCCTTATCGCCCAAGAGCACCGACTTGTTGCCCACGGCGAGACAGAAGGCCTCCTGGGTGTCGATGTCATGAAACTTGCACAACTTCTCCATCACCGTCGGCGTCATCTCAAAGCCTTTTGTGGCAAGCCATGCGCGGAGCTCTTCCTCTCCCTGCTTCTGTATCTCACGGTTGTCGCGCCGGAGAATAGACTGAATCTTAGAGCGCGCCTTGGCGGTGTTGACGAAATTTATCCACGACGCCTGCACATGCTGTGAGTTGGAGGTGAGCACCTCCACCTGGTCTCCACTCTGCAGCTTGTGGCTCAGCGGTACAAGGCGGTGGTTGACCTTGGCACCAATACAGTGACTGCCAAGGAAGGTATGAATCTGGAAAGCGAAGTCGAGGACGGTGCAGCCCGCAGGCAAAGTCTTGACCTCTCCCTTCGGCGTGAAGACAAAGATTTCCGAGGAGAAGAGGTTAAGCTTCACAGAGTCGAGGAAGTCCATGGCGTCGGGCTGCGGGTCGTCAAGAATCTCCTTGATTGTGCCCAGCCATTTGTTGAGCTCCGTATCCTCGTCGGTGCTGTTGTGGTCTTTATATTTCCAATGAGCGGCAAAGCCTTGCTCAGCGATGTCGTCCATGCGCACCGAGCGTATCTGCACCTCTATCCAACGACCCTGCTTCGACATCAGGGTGGCGTGAAGGGCCTGGTAGCCGTTGGCCTTGGGGTGGTTGACCCAATCGCGCAGCCGGTCGGGATGACTCTTGTAAATCTTGTTCAGGGCAACATAAATCTGAAAACATTCGTTGACCTCATCGTCACGTTCTTTAGGCTCGAAGACGATACGGGCTGCTAAGATGTCGTAGATTTCCTCAAAGGTGACATGCTTGTTCTGCATCTTGCACCAGATGGAGTACGGACTCTTGACACGAGCCTTTATGGTGTATTTGAAGCCCATCTTGTCGAGCGACTCGCGGATGGGTGCCGTAAACTCGTCGAAGAGCGTCTGACGCTCGCTCTCTGTCATGGAGAGCTTCATCATGATGCGGTCGTACTCCTCAGGATGCTCGAACTTGAAGCTCAAGTCCTCGAGTTCGGTCTTTATCTTGTTCAGTCCCAAGCGGTTGGCGATAGGAGCATAGATATACAGCGTCTCACCAGCAATCTTATACTGCTTGTTTTTCGGCTGTGAGGCCAGCGTGCGCATATTGTGCAAGCGGTCACAGATCTTAATGAGGATGACCCGGATGTCGTCGCTCATGGTGAGCAGCAGCTTCTTGAAGTTCTCAGCCTGTGCCGAGGCATGGTCACCGAAGATACCGCCGGAGATCTTCGTCAGTCCGTCGACAATCTGCGCTATCTTCGCACCAAAGATATTCTCTATATCCTCGGTGGTGTAGTCGGTATCCTCGACAACATCGTGCAGCAGTGCCGCACAGATGCTCGTACTGCCCAGTCCCATCTCCTCGCAAGCAATCTGTGCCACAGCGATGGGGTGCATGATATATGGCTCCCCAGAGAGCCGGCGCACGCCTTTATGGGCCTGGCGCGCGAAGTTGAAAGCCTTGGTGATGATATCCACCTTCCGGCGGTGAGATGAGTTGAGATATGTCTCCAACAAGTGGTTGAACGCATCGGTTATCAGCTTGTTGTCAGCCTGCTCACGCTCTTTGTTCTTAAGCTCTTGGTCGTCCATAGTGATAAAAATTGCGAGTTCCGAGTTGTGATGAGTGCATATTCCCTTGCGGGTCGAGAGATGATAGATTCCGATTATTTCACTCTTATCTTCTTTCCGGCTCTGATATTGCTGCCGGAGATATTATTGAGTTTCTTGAGCTTTGCTACAGTAGTGTTGTTGCGCTCTGCTATCTCGCTAAGTGTGTCGCCGCTCTTCACGCTGACGCTCTTAGTGGTCTCCTTCTTCTTAGAGCTCTTCGAGGACTTGCTCTTCTTGGAAGAGCTGCTCTTCGACGAGCTCCTTGACGACTTCCTCGACGTGGTGCGCCGGCTGCTTCTCGTGACAGTGCCATTGTCGTCGTCATCGTCACTGACCGAGCTGTCGTCACGTCGTGAGGCCTCAGCCTTGTCCTTCACATCCTGGGCCACCAATGACGACTCGGGCAGCGCAGCAGAGAGGCTGACCTTATTCTTCTTGACGGTGTAGTTGTCGGAGCCACCGGCAACCTCCACCTCCGTGCGCTTGGGCTTGAAGTCCTTGGCGTCGTAGGCATAGACAGAGTCTTCCTTGTCGATGAAAGTGGAGATGAGGGGGGTGGGCAGACGCAGGGAAGTGAGCCCAGAGCGGCCACAGACGATGTCGCGTCGGTATTGAGGGTTCAGGTCCTCCAACTGCTCCATACTGATGCCCAAGACACCGGCAATCTGCTCGAAGTGGATGTCGCGCGACACCATGACGGTATCAGTCTTAGTGGGCAGGTTGGTAGTGAGCGGACAGATATTGTGGTCACAATAATAGTTCATCACGTAGTTGGCAGCGATGAAAGCAGGCACATAGCCGCGCGTCTCCTCCGGGAGTTTAGGGTAGATCTTCCAATAGTCTCGCTCGCCGCGGCTTCGGCGGATGGCCTTGTTAATCTGGTCCTTGCCGCAGTTGTAGGCAGCTATGACGAGATTCCAGTCTTTGTAGGTCTTATACAGGTCGCTGAGATAGCGGGCTGCGGCATACGACGACTTCACGACATCACGGCGCTCGTCGACAAGGGAGTTAATCTTCAACCCATAGCGTTTTGCCGTGGAGAGCATGAACTGCCACAATCCTACAGCGCCAGCCTTAGACCGTGCTGTGGGGTCCAAGGCAGACTCTATGACGGGCAGGTATTTCAACTCCAAAGGCAGGTTGTAGCTCTCAAGAGCCTCTTCGAAGACAGGCATATAGAAGTTCTGTGCGCCAAGCATATAAGCCACCTTCCGGCGCAGCTCACCAGTGTATCGGTCGATAAAAGCCTGAACAATGGCATTGTACGGCATCTCGATGACGGTAGGGAGCTTAGCCAACCGGTCTTTAAAGACATCGGGCGTATAGACTGGGTTTACGTCAGGCTGGTTGCAGTCGGTATCAGGGCTGAGATACATCTTGGCACGATACAGCCGCATCAGACTGTCCAGGTCAGCCGTCATAGCTTCCGGCAAGTCTATCTGCTCGGTATGACCATTGTCCTCAACGGTAATGGTCTTGTCATTCTGAGCCATGACCGGCATGGAGAGGCCGGCAACGAGGGATAATAATATAATGTGTCTTCGAAAGTTCATTGTCGTAAATTAAATCATTAGAAAAACAGGCTGCAACTCATTCCCACTCCTGTATTGCCAAAGCGTGTGGTGGCCAAATCGTTGTTGTTGATGACGGCCGGAGCGACGTGCAGCGAGAGATTGGGCGAGATGTCGAACTCAGAGAGCGAGGCGTCGACATAGGCGTCGATGACGGAGAGGGCATAGACGGCGACCATGGAGAAGAAGGCCATGTCGCGCCAGCGGCGGTAACGGTCCTTCCTCTTGCGGAAGACCTCCTGCCAGCGGCTGATGTTGTCAGCGGTAATCTGAGAGCCTAAGTGCAGGAACTGGTTATAGCTCTGCGTCGTCGGGTCGCTGTCCATGATGTCGAGGTAAGCCTGGCTGTAGTCGCGGTACATCATGTTGTTCCACCGCATGGCATAGGCACAGCCCACAAATCCGCCATAGAAGATAGGCAGCTTCCAATATTTGCGGTTGTATATCTGTCCGGCTCCCGGGAGCACGAGGGCGAGCCACAAGGCGCGCTTGGCGCTGGGCTTCCAAGTGGCCCAGTCGCGTTTGTGGTGGCCGACGGTGTCAGGAGCCGCACCGGCCTTGGCCAACGGCTTGTCTAAGGAGTCGGCAACAAGGGCAGCAGGAACCGTAGCTGCCAGGGTATCAGCATCCTCCTCGCCAATCTCCTTTGGCGAGAGATGGCGCACAGGCGTTGTCGGCGTCTGGGCCGAAGCCGTCATGGTGCCTACCATAAGGCAGCAGACGACGCTGAGGATGGTTATCATATGAGAAGTCTTCACTGTGAAGATTAATTTTGTTCTGTATTCTGCTCCTTCAGCTTGTCAAAGAGCTCCATGATACGCTCCAGATCTTTCTCGTCGTTGAAGGGAATGCTAATCTTACCCTTACCTTTCGACGAGCATGAGAGCTGCACCTTGGTATTGAGGAATCCCGAGAGACGGTCACGAAGGATGCCGTACTCTTCCGGCATCTTGGCTTTGCTCTGTATCTTCTTCTTGCCACTCTCCAGGTCGTCACCGTTCTTGAGGTGCTGCACCATCTCCTCGACTTTGCGCACCGACCAGCCATTCTTCACAATCTCCTTGAAGACCTGGAGCTGTGTCGAGGGTGAGTCGATACCGAGGAGGGCACGGGCGTGGCCCATGTCTATCTCCCGCTTCTGCAAGGCCATCTGCACCTGAGCAGGAAGCTTGAGCAGACGCAGGTAGTTGGTGATGGCCGTGCGGCTCTTGCCGACGCGCTGCGACACCTTCTCCTGGGTCATGCCCGGCGTCTCTAAGAGATGCTCATAAGCCAAGGATATCTCTATCGGGTTGAGGTCCTCGCGCTGGATGTTCTCCACGAGGGCCATCTCCATGACGTTCTCGTCGTTGATGGTGCGGATATACGCCGGTATCGTCTTCAGCCCGGCCATCTGCGATGCCCTCCAACGGCGCTCGCCAGCGATAATCTGGAACCGGTTCTCTGCCGTCTGCCTCAACGTGATAGGCTGTATGATACCTATCTGACTGATGCTTGTCGCCAGCTCCTTGAGGGCTTCCTCATCGAAGAGGCTGCGCGGCTGCTCGCGGTTGGGTTCTATCTGGTCGAGGGGTATCTCGCTAATGGTCGAAGAGCCCTGGGTGCGGACGGCCTCAGTAGAGATGAGGGCGTCGAGACCACGGCCGAGGGCATTGAATTTCTTATGTACTGCCATGTTTCTCTTGTGAGAATTAAGTGTTTTGTCGTGGTGGAAAGGCTAAAGGACCTTCCACCTGTTTTCTCAGCTGTTCTTTTCTATAATCTCCTTAGCCAGAGCCAGATGGTTCTTGGCACCCGTAGAGTCAGCATCGTAGAGGATGACGGGCAGGCCGTGGGACGGACTCTCAGAGAGTTTCACATTGCGCTGGATAACGCTCTTGAAGACCAACTCCTGGAAGTGGCGCTTCACCTCGTCGTAGATCTGGTTGGCAAGACGCAGACGACTGTCATACATCGTCAGCAGGAAACCTTCTATCTCCAACTTCGGATTGAGGCGGCTCTTGATAATCTTGATGGTATTGAGGAGCTTGCTGATGCCTTCCAACGCAAAATACTCGCACTGCACGGGGATGATGACAGAGTCGGCGGCTGTTAGCGAGTTCACAGTGATAAGACCCAACGACGGCGAGCAGTCGATGAGGATATAGTCATATTCTCCTCTGAGCGGGTCAAGGATGCCTTTGATGACTTTCTCACGATTGTCAAGGTTGAGCATCTCTATCTCTGCGCCGACAAGGTCGATATGGCTTGGAATGATGTCAAGCCCGTCAATATCAGTGGTATAGATAGCGTCCCGGACATCGGCATGGTCGATGATGCACTCATAGATAGAGCAGTCTACCTGCGAGATGTCCACGCCAAGACCACTTGAGGCATTGGCCTGCGGGTCGGCATCGACGACGAGGACTTTCTTCTCCAGTGTCGCCAGTGAGGCAGCAAGATTGATGGTCGTCGTCGTTTTACCTACACCACCCTTCTGATTAGCTAAAGCAATGATTTTTGCCATTTTCTTCATCTTTTTGCCGCGGCAACAGCTGACGCCGTGGCATAGTTTGTTGCAAAGATACATATTTTGCGTGAAACATTAGCTTTTTAAACCTTTTTTCGTACTTTTGCAGCAAAAATAAGTGGAAGACGTGAAGAAATGTAAGAACGCTTTCCCTAAACTAACATTATACTTATGCAAAGTAAACCTCTTATTCTCATCTCCAACGATGACGGCTACCATTCGCCAGGCATCAAGAAGCTCGTAGACATCGTCAAAGACATGGGCGACATCCTCGTCTGTGCCCCTGAGAGCGCCCGTTCCGGCTTCTCATGCGCTTTCTCCGCCGCTGACTTCCTGCGTCTCAAGCAGCGCCACAACATCCCGGACACCGAGGTGTGGTCATGCACAGGCACACCTGTCGACTGCGTGAAGATGGCCCTGAGCGAGCTCACACCCAACCGGCGGCCAGACATCATCCTCAGCGGTATCAACCATGGCGATAACTCGTCGGTCAACAGCCACTATAGCGGCACTATGGGAGCCTGCATGGAGGGATGCATGAAATATATCCCGTCCGTGGCTTTCTCGTCATGCTATTACAACGAGGACGCCAACCTCGAACCGCTACGTCCGTATGTCGAGAAAATTGTCAGGAGTGTCTTGGAGAAAGGACTGCCCAAGGGCACCTGTCTCAACGTGAACTTCCCTGCCCGCGAGAAGTTCGAGGGTGTGAAAGCCTGCCGGATGACATGGGGCTCGTGGATTAACGAGGTGGACAAGCGTCACCACCAGCGCGGATACGACTACTACTGGATGGTGGGAGAATACCGCAACGACGAGCCTGAGGCCGAGGACACCGACCAGTGGGCTCTCCGCCATGGCTACGTTGCCATCACGCCCACTACCGTAGACGTCACCGACTATAAGTTCCTCGACAGCCTGAAGCAGGAGCTGTAGACAGGATTCTCCAGTTATCTTATCAACAAGGTCTATGAAATACTATCTCATTGCCGGTGAGGCCTCCGGCGACCTCCACGCCTCCCGCCTCATGCACGCCCTGAAGCAAGCCGACAGCCATGCCGACTTCCGCTTCTTCGGCGGTGATGCCATGACGGCGGAAGGGGGCACCCGTGTGAAACATATCCGGGAGCTGGCCTACATGGGCTTCGTTCCCGTACTGCTCCATCTGCCTACCATCTTCCGCAATATGGCACTCTGTAAGCGTGACATTGTGGAATGGCAACCCGACGTGGTCATCCTCATCGATTATCCCGGCTTCAACCTCGGCATTGCCAAATACGTCCACACCCACACACATATCCCCGTCTATTACTATATCTCACCGAAGATATGGGCGTGGAAGGAGTGGCGCATCAAGAGCATCAAACAGTATGTTGACAAGCTGTTCTCCATCCTGCCTTTCGAGGTGCCGTTCTATGAGGAAAAACACCACTACAAAATCGACTATGTAGGCAATCCCACCGCCGAGGAAGTGAACACTTTCCGCTCTACGTACCACGAGACGCGCGAAGCCTTCTGCCAACGCCATGGCCTCGACGCGGCAAGGCCTATCGTAGCCTTGCTCGCCGGAAGTCGCCGACAGGAGATTAAGGACAACCTCCCCGGTATGCTGGCAGCATGCAGCCGCGTGCAGACCGACGCCCAGTTTGTCATCGCCGGGGCTCCGTCGATAGACAAAGATTATTACGCACCGTTCACAACGGGTAAGAATGCGAGAATCATCTTCGGTCAGACCTACGAGCTTCTCTCCCACTCCACGGCAGCGTTGGTGACGAGTGGCACAGCGACTTTGGAGACTGCTCTCTTCCGCGTGCCGCAGGCGGTATGCTACGAGACACCGGTTCCGAAGTTGATTCGCTGGGGCTTCAACCACGTCATCAAATGCAAGTTCATCAGCCTTGTCAACCTCATCGCCGACCGCGAGGTCGTACCCGAGCTGCTGGCCGACCGCTTCACGGTGGCCAACATGCAGTCGTGGCTCACACGCATCATGCCGGGGGGAGATGCCCGCGAGGCTATGCTCCAGGGCTACGACGAAGTGGCACAGCGCTTAGGCTCAAAAATAGCACCGGAGGAGACAGCGAGAATCATCGTCGACACCCTACGGCAAAAGCTATAACGCAAAAGACTTACACCAGAAGCCATCCTATTAACAACGGCCATGGCGCTTGTCCCATTGCAGATAGAGACCGGCAAGGATGGTGCCGCTGATGCTGTGCCAGGCGCAGCTGATGGCGCAGGGCAAGACGGCAAGAGGCTGTGAGGCAAAGAAGGTGGAGGCTAAGACCGTGGCCAGTCCGGCATTCTGCATACCCACCTCGATGCTGATGGTGCGCTTTTTTGCAATGTTGAATCCTGCCAGACGTCCGGCTCCCCACCCCAAGAGATAACCGAGACTGTTGTGGCAGAAGACAACGGCAAAGGTGAGGAGGAAGAGCATCAGACCACGCTCGATGAGGTCGTCGTGGACCGTAGAGATGACCCCGCCTACAATAATACCCAGGCAGGTGACGCTGACGCCGGGCATAAGACTCTGAATGGTGGGGAACGACGACTTCTTGGAATAGAAGTAGTTGAGCATGCAGCCTACAGCAACAGGGATGATAGTAACGATGAGGATATTGGTGAACATGCCAATAGCATCGACATGGATGATCTCACCTGCCGTGAGCTGCATGAGGAAGGGTGTCATCACCGGTGCCAAAAGGGTGGAGGCACACGTCATACCCACCGAGAAAGCCACATCGCCATGACACAGATAGCTCATGATATTGCTCGACACTCCGCCGGGGCAACAACCCACAAGCAGGATGCCCAATGCCAGCGCAGGCTCTAAATGCCACACATGGACGAGGACATAGGCCACACCCGGCATGATGATGAACTGTGCACAGGCGCCGATAAAGATGTCAAGGGGTCGGCGGGCTAAAATCTTGAAGTCCTCGGTCGTCAGCGTCAGTCCCATCGTGAGCATGATAATGCCTAAGATGACCGTCTGTGTCGTTCCACGAACCCAGTCGAAGACATGCGGGAAGAACATCGTCACAATGGCGATGGCAATAATAAATACCGAGGTGTAATTGGCGAGCCAACGGCTTATCGCCTGCAAAACTTTCAACATACTAACAATCTTTTTCTTTTTACCTTATCCTTACAGCCTGCAAAATTATAACTATTTCCGTTTAAATGCAATTAATTCGCAATATTTTTGCCGACAAATGTGATAAAACGCAAGAACAGATGTCTCAAGTCCATAATTTCCAGCCTTTACAACCTTCACATTTCTATTTACGCAACAATATTGTATATGACGACAAAGGGCGAGCTACAAGGCCCGCCCCAGATATTAGTAAAGTAATGGTGTTAAGAATTCCACTAATTCGATTTCATTACCATCTTCCGACAAAAAACATTATGCCGTGTAGCCATATTTATTACTGACATAGCTGTATATTTGATTTTGATAATCAGACATACTTTCGATGCAGCTTTCCGGCAGCTCTTCATAGAGTATATTGCGAATGACAATGGTGATAGCTGCACGCGTTTCTGGCTTGTCGAAAGGATGATCCATGTTAGCAAGTTTCTCCTTAATCTTGGCATAAAGGTCAATGGCAACCTTCTTCAACCGCTTGATGTCATTCTTATTCATGTCCTTCTTGTTCATCAACAGGTCAAACATGGCCAGTTGTTCGTCATTCTCGAAGCCTTCGTGGAGATAGCGTTCCTGCTCTAAGGTGAGCGATTCCGACAAGCGGAGCAACATCTCAAAGATACGCTCTATATTGGCGCGGTTCTGCTCACTGTTGTATTCTTCAATAATATTCTTATACCGCTCATAAAAATTGATACGTGAAGGATTATCTGCAAGCATTTGCTCCATTCGAAGCCTCACGGCTTCCATGATGTCACGTATCATAAGATGTTTCTGGCGTGTACGGTCAAACTCACGCCGCAGCAGGTCAAAGTCTATCTTACTGATGTCGAATATCTTCATGTTACCACCCTCTGCAGCCAATGTGTCCTCCACTTCAAGATGACGATTCACTATCTTGTTAATTTCTATGCTGAGGTCGGTAATGTCTGTATGCTTGCGCTTTTTCTGTAATTCCTTGTATATCGCTTCCATTGCGTCGCGCCTGGCCTTCATGTCCTCGGTATAATCCTCATAATCGAGATATTTCCAATGGTTTAGCATCCGGCTCACCATCGAACAATAAGTCTTTCTTATCTCTGACGATGTGCACATCACGTCGGCCCCACGGCGTATCTCAGAAAGCCGCTCCAAACCCTGAGCCTTGATCACATCATCTATCTCAAAACCATATTGGACAAGATAGCGCTCTATGGCGGCAATCTCCTTCTTCACCTGCTCTATCAACTCCTCCTTGTCAATGGTCGGATCGGTACCAGCCAACTGTGAACGGTCAACGGTATAGTCGGCCAAAGCCTTACGCAAAGCCTTCACCACTCCGATGTAGTCGATGATAAGCCCGTTGGTCTTGCCTTCGGCCACACGATTAGCACGGGCTATGGCCTGCATCAGCGTATGGGCTTTCATCGGCTTATCGAGATAGAGACATGACAGTGTCTTTACATCGAAGCCTGTGAGCCACATGGCACAGACGAAGACCACGCGCAAGGGGTTGTCGGCATTTTTGTAGTTCCTCTCCAACGGTTCTTTCATCATCCGTTTTCGGTGCGGAACGATGTCAAGGCCCCATTTACGGAATGTCTGCTCCTCGTTCTGCTCATCTGAGATGACAACGGCCATGTCCGTTTCCTCCATCCACTTCACCTTGCGCTGGAGTTCCTGACTTTCCTGGTCTGATTTCGAATGTTCCTTTTGCTCATTCAGTTCCTTAATCTTTTCCTGCCAGTATTCTTGTACATAGTTGTACATACGAACGCAGGTCACCTTATTGTAGCTCACCACCATAGCCTTGCCTGTTGTCCATAGGTCGCTGTAGTGTCGCACGAAGTCCTTGGCTATAAGCCTTAGACGTTTCTCGGCAGTGAGCAAATGCACTTCCTTGGAAAACTCCACCTCCACCTTTGCCTGTTGGTCTGGAGATAAGTCTGCATTGTCAAGAGCTGCCGCTATTTCCTCATTGATGACGGGATTCTGCAAGTCCTTAATCTTTGCCGCACGGTTCTCATAGTATAGTGGCACCGTGGCATGGTCTTCCACGGCACGCTGGAAGTCATAGATACTCACATAGCCGCCGAAGGTGCGCGCGGTGATGTTGTCGTTCTTCATCAGCGGCGTACCGGTGAAGCCAATGCGATTGGCCGTCGGCAAGAGATGCAACATGTTCTCAGCGAATATGCCGTTCTGTGTGCGGTGGGCCTCATCGCTCATCAGTATGATGTCGTGATCGGGATAGATGGGAGCAGCATCAGGCTTGTTGAACTTCTGAATGAGAGAGAATATAAAAGAAGAATTTCCCTTCAGCTTTTCTATAAGATCTTCGCCGCTGGTGGCTATAAACTGTTTAGCCTTAGTTTTGCCAAGCAGCCCGCAACTCTCAAAGATGCCGCTAATCTGGCGGTTCAGCTCGTCACGGTCAGTAAGAACGACTATGGTTGGTGAGCCTTTGAACTTCCTGCGTATCTTTTGGGCGAGGAAAAGCATGCTATAGCTTTTCCCCGAGCCTTGTGTATGCCAGAACACGCCGAGCTTGCCTTGACAGAGTTTTCGGTCACGATACTTCTCCACCGCCTCGTTCACACCGAGGTATTGATGGTTACGGGCCATGATTTTTACGGTTTGACCGTCACTGTGGTCAAAGAGAATGAAGTTCTCCAGTATATCGAGGAAATTTTTCTTACTCATGATGCCTTCCAGCATCGTGGGCAACTCAATGTTGCCTGCGTCGCTCTCCTTCAAGCGTTTCCACTCGCTGAAGAACTCCCACTTAGAACCTATCGTGCCGACCCGTGCTTCATTGCCATTGCTGAGTATGACAAAGGCGTTGTACCAAAACAACTGTGGTATAACGTGGAGATAGTCGGTGTAGTTTTTATTGAAAGCGTCGTCTACTGCTACGTCGTGGTTTTTCAGTTCCATGAAGACCAGTGGCAGCCCATTGACAAACCCCACCACATCAGCACGGCGGTGATAAATCTGTCCGTACACCCACAGCTCACGTACAGCGAGGAAGTCGTTGTTCTCCGGGTGGTTGAAGTCGATGACCTGCGCCCGCCGTGTGCCCTTTGTCCCGTCGTTCTTGATGTCAGTAACGTCAATGCCATCGCGTATGAGCCGGTATTTCTGTTCGTTAATCTGCATTAAGGTTTGTGTCGTCAGGTGGGAGGTCATGGCATCGCACGCCTCGGCAAGCTGCTTCTCGTTCATCCACGGATTGATACGGCGAAGGGCCTTGCGAAACCGCTGACGCAGAAAGACTTCGTGATAGGTGTTGCGACCCAACGTGCCCAGCTGACCAAGCACCTCCTGGTCGAAGGCATAGATGCTGTCCCACCCAAGGCCTTCGAGGTATGTAGCGGTGCCCTCCTGTATAAGTTTGTCCTCTGAATAATCTAACGACATAAGCAAGTAGATTTTTGTTCTACAAAATTAGCCTTTTATTTGGATAATTGCAACTATAGCGAAATATTTTTTCAACTCCACAACATCAGACTTCTATCTCGCCTGACATCAGCTTGGGGAGAAGACGGTCGCGAGCCTCGGTAAGGAGGCGGAGCTGAAGCCTTAATAATTCTATTTTATTTTGAATCTCTTCAGAAAGGCAATTGTATTCTTTCAATACTAAATCTGATGGAATTAATAATGGAATTGAAGATATCATGCCCTTAGTTAAGAACTTTATGGTCGAACCAGCTGCTCTACTTGAAAGCCGGTCTAAATTAGTTGCTATGGCATTATAAATTAGAAACAAGTATTTTAATTCTTTTGGTATCAAAACGTATGTCCTCTGATATGCCTCAAATTTTCCTCGATACAATTTAATATTGAAATCGCCATTCCCAGCAAGTAGAACAGCAGATCCATCAAATGAATAAGAAGGTGCATTTAACAAATCTTGAGCACAAGTAAAGAATGGATATTTGCCTTTGGCATCAGCGAAATTCGCATCTTTTTTCCCTGTCAATATTGGAACAATATTTCCCAACGTTTCTTTTTCCCATCCTTCCGGCACCCCATCCAAAATATTTGTATTCTCATATCCGGGGAAATGGAGATCAACGAACCATTCCTTGTAAAGCCGCTGCGCTGCCTCCTCCAACAGTTTTATCTGCCGCTGGTAGTTCTCTATGAGGGTGTCGTAATGGGATAACATTGCAGAGATGTGCTCTTGTTCGTCTATAGAAGGCAAATCTATTTCCAAATTGCTGATTTTTTTGGCATTCAAGTTTGGTTGTGCGCCACCATTCTTTAATGATACCAATTTATCGTATAATGTACAGAGCTTATAATAAATATACGCATAGTGAGCTTTTTTTTCGTCAATTATTAAATTGCAGCATGCTTGGTTGGTTGCTATTGGAACTTTATTAATGGCAACTCTTCCTGCTGTATTTCCTTGACCATACATAGCCACTATTACAGAATTTGCAGGTATTAGTTTAGCACTTGATTTTGCAAGTCCTTCCTCAGAAATATGATTTTCTGTATTATAAATTCTACAATAATTGACCTCCTTTGTCTTTAACCAAGGTATTGTACCGGGATTATAAAATGAAGAAACATTAGACTTTGGGGTTCCTCCAGAGGTTATTTTTTCACATATCTCTCCCAACTTCACTTTTTTCCACTCGCTCATAGCTTATTCTTTCGTATTTTCTGTAACAGCAATCTTCGTCAACTTGTTGACGAGGTTTTCTTTCACTTTTTTGGCATTATGAAGCCATAAAAGAGCCTGTTCTCTTGTCGTTGTTCCCATTTCTCTTTATTATTGATACACTTTCCCCCAATGAGCCATCCATAAGTAAAAAACTCTCAACAATGCAATAGAAGGCTCATAGTACGAAGAATTTAGTCGGTCTTGTTCCAGTTTCTCTTTCGACGATATCAGCCAGCTCCACTTTCATCCTCTCGACAGCATTTTGTTTTATCTGCCTCGATTTCTTCAAGCGCTCCAGTGCTTGTTCTTTGGTCATTGTTTCCATAATTCTTTTCTTCCTTACTTTGCAAAAGTCATTGTTTGTCTCGAACTATCCAAATTATCAGCCACGTATTTTCTCCCAGTTCTTGTTGATTTCTTCCATCAGCTTGTTGGCCTCGGAGTTTAGCTTATTCAGCTCAGCATGTATCTCTGCCATTCGCTCATGGAAGTCTACGCCGTCGTCCTCCTGCTCCGCCACACCAACGTATGCACCGGGTGTGAGGCTGTAGTTCTTCTCGGCTATCTCTGCTGTCGTGGCAATCTTGCACAGTCCGGCGACATCCAAATAAAGACCTTCATCGCCGAACTTGCTGACAAGCCATTGACGGTCATCGATAACAGTGATGATGGACTGCAAAACGCTTATGAAGTCGTCGCCTTTCTGCCGCATCGGCTTGACTTCACGCTTCTTTAAGCTCTTAGCGGCAACACTCATGCAGCTCTTTGTCTGCTCAATCTGTTCCTCAAGTCTTTCGCGCAACACTGTAAGATTGTCATCAAATATCGGCATCGTGCCGAAGAAATGCGTCCGGGTGTCGTCGTCAACGGCATCGGCAAAGTCCTGACCATTGTCTTTCAGTCCATTTACCGCATCGGCTATTGCGCTGTGGTAGTCATCGATGAGCTTCAAGTATTTATCACGTTCCCCACGATACAGGTGAACGATGGCTTGCAGATTTCGCAGCTGCCAATCAGACCACTCGTTGAGCGTGCGGTCAACAACAGTGTAATAGTTGCGCGCGTCGATGAATAGCACCTTGTCGCGGATATTGTCGGACTTGGCCTTGTTGAACGACCATAAGGTGCAGGGCAGGGACAGCGTATAGAAGAAATTGTTGGCAACACTGATAATGACATCCACGCAACCGGTTTCGACCAACTGCTGACGTATGTCGCGGTCACGGCCCGCACTGTCAGTTGCCGAACTTGCCATGACGAAGCCCGAGCGCCCATGTTCGTTGAGGTAGCTGTAGAAGTAGGAAATCCACAGATAGTTGGCATTGCTCACCTCCTTGGTTTTCTTGTTCACTCCCGGGAGGCCAAAAGGCAGCCTACCGGCGTTCTCAGTGGTCTCTGCCTTCACCTTGTCGACATTAAACGGCGGGTTGGCCAGCAGATAGTCGCACTGCCCTGCTATGTTCCATGCATCGTGATAGAAGGTGTTGGCAGCGTCGCCGGAAGCTATATGTGCGTTCAGCCCATGCACCGCCATGTTCATCATGCAAAGTTGAGCGTTGTATTCCACCTTCTCCTGACCATAGAATGTCATCTGCGTGTTGGCGTTCAGACCTTCCTGATTGACGAAATCGCCCGACTGCACGAACATGCCGCCAGAGCCACAGGCCAAATCAGCCATAACGCCTTTGGTCGGCTCAATGATATAGACAAGCATCTTTACCAGAGACTTCGGCGTGAAGAACACGCCGTCGTCCTCTGCGACAACTTTGGCGAACTTCGAGAGAAAATATTCATAGATTCGTCCGATGACGTCACCTCCTACCTCATCGAGGGTCTTGTTGTTGAAGATACGCAACAGCTCACGGAGTAAATCATCAGAAAAGATGTCGTAGTTCTTCGGAAGTATGCCCTGCAGCTGCTCGGCACTATCCTCCACCAACTGCATGGCATTGTTCACCGCCTCACCGATGGAACTGATAGCCCGTCCGTCTTTTGTCTTCAGGTTTGCCGATGATATATCGTCGGGCAGGTTGACAAGAAAGTCAAACCGGGCTTCCTTAGGCAGGAAGATGGCACTCTTCTCAACAAAGTCGGAAGCTTCCACAGGCAACGGAATGCCATTGCGCATAGGACGGTCTTTCATAATCTCTGTTACAACCAGTTTGAAGCGACTGTAGGCATAACGCAGGAAAATCAGTGCCAGTACCGGCATACAGTATTGGTTGCTCGTCAGTTTACTATCAGCACGCAGCAAGTCTGCTGACTCCCACAGTTGCGCTTCTAACTTCTTTATATTCACACTGTTGCTCATTCAATAGATGATTATGCTTTATAAAATATTCATTATCTTTCTGCAAATGTACGAAAAATAATCGATAATGATATTCCCTTTCAACTATTATTGCAAGTTTTACCTGCAGCCAGAAAGGACACGCCTCGGCAAATAAAAAAGTCCCGGCAGACTGTTGGCAGCCTGCCGGGGTAGAAAGGGAAATGTCACAATAAAAGCGGTCCCGTCAATATCAATCCACGAACCGTATGTTCTGCACCGAATAGCCCATAGTGATCTGGCTCTTCAGGAGTTTTCCATCCTTGTCGAAGATATAGAGCACAGAAGGTGTAGAGTAGCTGGGATTGTCAATGATGTAGATATTTCCTGTATGAGGATCAACATTGACCTGTTGCGGTGATTCAAAGGCCGAAGCATCCCACTGCATGTCTTTACCCGTTGTGAGGTTATGGACATACATGCCGGCCAGAACAGGGCTATAGGTGGCATCGTAATAAGAGTTGATGCAGATGAGGGAGTTCGTCATGGCATTATAGGCTATGGCAGAAGCATTGCAGACCTTGGTGATGGCGTCTGTTGTGGTGTCGATGCACTGCACCTGTCCGGGCTGCTGCGAATGATAGACACTGACAAAATACACCTTATTGCCCACGGCAATGCTCTGGTTGTAGGGGTTCAGCTCGCAGGTCAGGTCCTTGGTTTTCTTAAAGGTAGCAAGGTCGACGACAGCAATCTTATCACCGGTATTATCATAGGTATAGTCCGACATGTTCACATAAAGCTTGCCATTGGCTACCGACATGGCCTCAGGATGGCTACCCACAGCCACACTGTCTACAATGCCATCGTCATAGGTCATCTTGTAGACATAGCCGCTGTAGGCAGAGAAATAGACAGCCTTGCCGTCTGTGGCAAGGTAGCGGGGCTGCTGATTGTTTCTCATCAGAATACTCTTCTTTACCGTACCATCGGAAGCCAAGACCTCGACTTTCGATGATGTCGTGCAGGTCACATAAACCATACCATTCAAAGGCAACACATCCTGAGCGTCACCGATGCCTTTGCCGTTCTTGGACGTATAGATGTCGGAATAGCCAAAGACATTGTTGACGAAGTTGATAGCACCCACCGTACCATTATTCTGACCAAAGTTACCGGCGGCAGCAACATAGCCTACGACATCAGCAGGATAGACCTCTGGGACTTTGGTGTTGTCATCGTTGTCATCACTACACGAAGTAAAAGAAAAAACACTGATAGCCACAAGAGCGAGTGCGAAAAGCTTGTTTCTCATAATATTGATATTATTTGTATGACATATTATTGTAAATGGTTGCTGACTTTATTTCAGCGTATACCCTATTGTAAACTTAATATTTCTACCCGGCATTGGATAGAACCTTACAACTTCGTAGTTGTGCCCGCCGAGGTTCATGGCATCAAGCTGGAACCTGAGTTCCGACCGCCGTATCTTCACCATTCGGGTGAGGGTGACACTGTGGTCAGCATAGCCAGGCATACGGTTGTCACGGATATTATAGCCTAAGAAATAGCGTTCTGAGACAGCGAGAAGATTATAGGTGATATCCAGCCAGGGCATGTGCATCGTCAGACTGACCGATCCCGTATGTCGCGGCGTATAGGCTATCTGGTCACCATACTGCATATCAGCATGATTGGTACGATCGGTAGCACTGAGGTAGCCGTAACTCGCTAAGAGGTTTACTCTATAACCTGATCCAAGATCCACCCCACCCGACAAGGAGACATCAAGTCCGAGCATGCGAACAGTGCTGACATTCATCATCGACCAGAGGAACATGCGTGGCACCGCTACTATCTTATCAGTTACACGCCCATAATAGCCATCAGCGGTAAGGGAAGCCCAACTTCGGGAAGAGGCGAGATTGCCTGTAGCACCTAAGTTCCACTGTCGCGTCTTCTCCGGACGCAGCGTACGGCGACCTACTCCGGTATAGTATAAATCGTTAAGTGTCGGTGTGCGGAATATATCCTTATAGCCAACACGCAGGCGCAATGGATTCCAAGGATGCCATTGCACACTGAAAGCCGGTGACAAACGGTGGCAGCCTTCGGAAGGCTCGCCTACCTTGACATGCTCGCTGATACCCGTATAGAGCAGTGAGGCGTTGAACGTTACATTCCGTACTCCACCGTAATTAGCTGCCAGTGCTGTCCAGAAAGACTCACGGGAAGGATAGGGACAGCCTACGATGGTCATGGAAAGGTAATTGTGCGCGTAGTCCTGTGACAATGACAGATGGAAGTCCTTCAACGGCTCTGTCCATAGCGTAGCAGTAAGATAGGTCTCGTTCTGCCGGTATTTATCTTCCGTACTCCTCGTAGCATCATGGTCGGTATAGCGGTTCCAGGAATAGTTCCACTTCGCTGCTGCCTTGAACCTCAGGCGCGGAGAGAGGATGTTCTCATACCGCACTTGGCTAAAAATATTCTTGTCAGTGAGCCGTTCTGCAGCATAGGGATTATCGTAGATGACCGCACCGGGGAGACCACGCCAGGAGTTGAAGCCATAGAGTTTCCACATCAGCGTCTGATGGCCGTCAAGGATGTAGCGCATGTTTATCTCGCCGCGCCATGAAGTAATGTCACTGTTGCTACGCTTGGCATTGATGAGCTGTGAGCCATTCCGCAGCTTGAAGCGATAGTTACCGTCGGCCCGGGTGTAGTCGGCAAAGGCACTCCAAGCCAGCCGGGCGGCCGACTGACCGTAGAACACAGTAGGATTGACAAGCCCATAGGCTCCTGTCTTGAAAGTTGCTGCAAGCATCGGATGACCACCGTCACCGACTTTGGCAAAGGCACTCGTCACATCCACCCGGGCTGCACTGGCATAACTCTTTGCGCTCAGGTAAATATCATCTGCCTGACCTATCACTAACGCTACGCGGGAAACGCCCTCTAAGGTAAAGCGTGAGAGGTCGACTTGTCCAGTTTGGCAGTCACCGACTTCAACGCCGTCATAGCTGACGCCTGTATGCTGGGCCCCGAGACCACGCACATCAACGGTCTTCAGACCACCTATGCCACCATAGTCTTTTACCTGAACACCGGCAAGATGTTTCAGCGCTTCCCCAACGTCACCAGCCCCGATACGTCTCATCTCTTCATAAGATAGTTCCTGCACCGGCGTGCTGGCCTTCACCTGTTCCGATAGGCGACGGGCCTCCACCGTCACGCCCTGGATGGTGTGAGTGGTGTCGGTGATGGAGGTCTGGGCATGGACGGGGGTAGCCATAGCGCACAAGGCGGCAAAGATAAAATGTCGCTGTTCCAAAGTTATCATGTATAAGCTCGCCGTATGCTGTCCTCGCAGCAGTGACGACTGGTTAGGGCAATGGCAGGTCTTCTGGCTCGCAGTCAGTGCAGACGGCCTTCCCAATAAAATGTCAGTGGCCATTGATTCCTGCCTAAGACAGGACTTGTCTGCACCGGTAAGACTGCACACAGCAGCGGGACTGTCGGAGATTCTCACTCCGTTCCCTTTTCATCACGCGTTTCCTTGTGAACCGATTGCTAAGTGCAAAGGTAAGATAAAAAAAGTAAAGGACAAAGAAAAAAACGGTTTTTCAGAATGAAAGACCAAAGGAGTAGCCTATTCTGAGGACGAAGGGGATGTGGGCATCATAGGGATTCCACATGCAGTGGGTGGTGCCGACAAACATGAAGAAAGCCAGCCTCTGCAAGGTGCAGAAACCGGCTTTCATTGCGGAACATTATATAAGATGTGGCAGCGATACGAATAAGCTGCCTATGCGAACATCGTCAAGGAATAAAGATAGATGACGGCAGCGGGAATAGCGAGGAGCGAGGAGTCGAAGCGGTCCATCATACCTCCGTGTCCCGGCAGTATCTTTCCGCTGTCCTTGACCCCTAAGGTACGTTTGAAGAGGCTCTCCACAAGGTCGCCCCATGTGCCGAAGATGACGACGACAGCCCCTAAGCCCAACCACTGGTAAAGGTTGAGGGTGTGGGGCCCACCGTTGTTGGCCAGCCACCCGATGACGCCGGCAATGATGACGGCAAAGATGCCGCCTCCGATGCTTCCCTCCCAGGTCTTACCCGGTGAGATGCGGGGGAAGAGCTTATGCTTGCCAAAGAGCGAGCCGCAGCAGTAGGCGCCCGTGTCGTTGGCCCACAGCAGGATGAAGACGGAGAGCGGCAGCAGCATGTCGAAACCGCTGAAGTCACCGTTGACATCGCGCTTGAAAGCTAAGATGTTGATCATAGACAGCGGCAGGGCGATATACATCTGTGCCAGCATGGTATAGGCCATGTTAGTGACGGCATCCTTGTTTTTGAGATAGAGCTCGCTGATAAGCAGATAGACAATGGTGAGGATATAGGGCAGCATGACGGCAAAGCCTCCGACATAGTCCACGCTCCATGCCGCCACAGCAATGTTGAGGTAGACGGCACCGACCGTAGAGATGAAGCGGTTGACATTGACATTGGCCACACGGTCGTTGACAAGCCCGGTGTATTCCCATACCGTCATGCCGGTGATGATGCAGAAGAGGAGCACCATGGCACGAGGGTTGAGAAATCCGGCCACCATGATGGCGACATAGAGGACGCCGGTGATGGTTCGGACGATGAGATTACGCTGTTTTTCTGACATTGAGATATTATTTTTATGGGGGCTATAGGCCTATTGGGCCCTTTAGACCCATTAGGCTTATTAGGCCTCCTCGTTTTCTTTTTCTTTCTTGGCAGCCACAGCCTTGTCGTGCTCAGCCTGGGCCTGCTTGACGACATCGGGCATATCCTCGAGCTTGGGAGCGGAAGCCTCGGCCTCAGCCTGCTCCTTGGCAGCCTTCTCAGCCTCCAACTTGTCGTTCTCCTTCATCAGCTCCTCGGAACGGCTCTCCCAAGGGCGTTTGCCGAAGATCTTCTCCACATCGTCGTGGTAGATGACCTCCTTCTCAAAGAGCAGCTGCGCCAGCTTGGCGTGGCCCTCCTTATGCTGCGTGAGGATCTCCTTGGCACGGGCATACTGCTCGTTGACAATCTTCAGCACCTCGTCATCGATGATCTTGGCCGTGGTCTCACTGTAAGGCCGCTGGAAAGAATACTCATCATTATTATAATAGCAGATGTTAGGCAGGCGGTCGCTCATACCCGTATAAGCCACCATGCCGAAGGCTGCCTTCGTGCTGCGCTCCAGGTCGTTCATGGCACCAGTAGAGATGGCACCTACGAAGAGGTCCTCGGCGGCACGGCCACCCAAGAGGGCACAAATCTCGTCGAGCTCCTCTTCCTTAGTAGTGATGACACGCTCCTCAGGCAGATACCAGGCAGCTCCCAGCGCCTGACCACGCGGAACGATGGTGACCTTGACGAGGGGGTTGGCATAGCGGCAGAACCAGCTGATAGTGGCATGGCCGGCCTCGTGGATGGCGATGCTGCGCTTCTCCTCAGAGGTCATGACCTTTGTCTTCTTCTCCAGACCGCCAATGATACGGTCTACGGCGGCGAGGAAGTCCTGCTTCGTCACCTTCTTCTTGTTGTGGCGGGCGGCGATGAGGGCAGCCTCATTGCACACGTTGGCGATGTCGGCACCCGAGAAGCCCGGGGTCTGACGGGCCAGGTAGTCCACATCGAGGGTCTCGTCGACCTTGAGGGGCTTGAGATGCACCTTGAAGATAGCCTTACGCTCGGCAAGGTCGGGGAGGTCGACATGAATCTGGCGGTCGAAACGTCCTGCACGCAGCAGAGCCTTGTCGAGCATGTCAGCACGGTTGGTGGCCGCTAAGACGATGACACCGGAGTTGGTGCCGAAGCCGTCCATCTCGGTAAGAAGGGCATTGAGGGTGTTCTCACGCTCATCGTTGCCACCCATAGAGGGATTCTTGCTGCGGGCACGTCCCACGGCATCAATCTCATCGATGAAGATAATGCATGGCGCCTTGGCCTTAGCCTGTGCGAAGACATCACGGACACGGCTGGCACCCACACCGACAAACATCTCCACGAAGTCGGAGCCCGACATCGAGAAGAACGGCACACCGGCCTCACCGGCTACAGCCTTGGCCAAGAGCGTCTTACCCGTTCCCGGAGGACCGATGAGAAGAGCGCCCTTAGGAATTTTACCGCCTAACTCGGTATATTTCTTTGGATTCTTTAGGAAGTCGACAATCTCCTGTACTTCCTGCTTGGCACCTTCCTGTCCGGCGACATCCTTGAAGGTGATGCCCATCTCGTTGCCCTTCTCGTAGAGCTTGGCTTTGCTCTTGCCCACGCTGAAGAGTCCGCCACCACCGGAGCCCATGCCACCGCTCATGCCGCGGCTGAGCCACCAGAACATCAGGATAAAGAAGATGAGCGGCGCCAGGTTGATGAGGATGTTCCAGATGTCGGACCCACGCTCGTTGTCGTAGCTATAGCCGGCAAACTTGTTCTTGGCCTGCTGGGCATCGAGGAACTTCTCCAGCTCGTCGACGCTGCCAAACTGTACGTTGACACTGGGGCTGGTACCCACCTGCTGGGCATCCATGTGGAAGACGGTGCGGATATACTTCGGCTTGACGAACATCTGCAAGGTGTTCTCCGTCTTGTTGATGACGATGCGCTGAGCATAGCCTTTTTCCACATAAGATTTAAAATCACTGTACGAGACATCCTGGCTTGCGCCGGTGCCTTTGACGATGGAGTTGCCACCGCCTGAGAATAACATAATGGCAAGCACGATCGCCACGATGATGTAGAGCCAGTTCATATTGAAACGTGGCATCTTGGGCTGATTATTGCCGCCGGGTCTGTATTGTCTGTTGTCCATATCTAAGTTCTTGGTTTAAGAAAAGCCTCTTGGCGAGACTGTTGCGGTAACATTGTGGCACTATCCTACCTTTCGGGCGTCTTCCCAAAGGTTTTCGAGGTCGTAGAACTCACGTGGCTCGGGGAGGAAGATGTGCACGATGATGTCTACAAAGTCGATGGCCACCCACTGGTCGGTTCCCAGGCCATTGACACCTACTGGGCGCTCGCCAGCCAGCTCACGGCACTTGTCACCCACCGACTGGGCGATGGCCTCCACCTGAGCCGGAGAGTTGCCGGTGCAGATGACGAAGTAGTTGGTGATGGCGCCGTCGATATGCCGCAGGTCGATGGTGACGACATTCTCGCCCTTCTTATCGTCAATGGCGTCTGTAATAATATGTAAAAGTTTCTCTGTTGATGTTGAATCCATTAAAAGTATTTACGTAAATATGAATGTAATAAATGTTATTGTTCTAATTCTCGCGATGAACGCTCTTCAATAGACCATGTAATAATACAATGTGTCTATATCATTGCACAAAGTTAACGCTAAAAGAAATAAACACAAAATTTATTAGTTTAATTTTGTATTTAACCGCTCGCAGCGGTCCAAAGAAACGGGGAAAATGGGGTAAAACAAACTTTTTTTGAAAAAAAACGCCAAAACATTTGGTCGGTTCGCAAAAACTCTCTACCTTTGCACCCGCAATCAGGAAAACAACCACAACGATTGTTAACCACCACGGTTGCAAGGACATTTTGGGGTATGGTGTAATGGTAACACTACAGATTCTGGTCCTGTCATTCTTGGTTCGAGTCCGAGTACCCCAACAAAAGTCATCAAGCTTCCCGCTTGATGACTTTTTTGTTTTAAAGAGAAAATATACAGGCCTTTTCTTGTCTTTTAGCCAAAAAAGTTGTTACTTTGCACTCCCGTAACATAAACAGGCAATGAAAGTATTCACAACAATTGTTGACCTTCAGAACGAGCTCTTTCGTGCCCGTCAGGAAGGTAAAGAGATTGGCCTGGTGCCAACCATGGGCGCCCTTCACGAGGGTCACGCCTCACTCATCAAACGCAGTGTCAAGGATAACGGGGCTACAGTAGTGTCCATCTTCCTCAATCCAACTCAGTTTAACGACAAAGGCGACTTGGAGCGCTATCCGCGCACTCTGGATGCCGACTGCAAGCTCTGTGAGGCTTGCGGAGCCCAGTATGTCTTCGCTCCATCGGTAAAGGAGATGTATCCCACTCCCGACACCCGCCACTTCGAGTTCCCACCACAGTCTACAGTCATGGAAGGTGCCAAGCGCCCCGGACATTTCAATGGTGTCTGCCAGGTCGTGAGCCGTCTCTTCTATATTGTGAAGCCCAACCGTGCTTATTTCGGTGAGAAAGACTGGCAGCAGATTGCCGTGGTGAAGCGTCTGGTGAAATACATCGGCTATGACAAGCTGATAAAGATTGTGGAATGCCCTATCGTCCGCGATGCCGACGGGCTGGCCAAGAGTTCCCGCAACACGCTCTTAGCTCCCGACGAGCGCGCCATAGCTCCCAACATCTATAAAGCACTCAAGGAGAGTGTGGAATATGCTAAAGACCACACCGTCAAAGAGACCCACGACAAAGTGGTAGCCGACATCAATGCCATCGACGGACTGGACGTGGAATACTTTGAGATTGTAGACGGCAACACGCTCCTCGACGTAGACAATTGGGACGACAGCGACTATGTCGTGGGCTGCATCACCGTTTACTGCGGCAAGACGCCCATCCGACTCATCGACCATATCAAATACAAATCCCCAGAGGACAAATAAGTTAGCACAAAAAAGACATGCAAATACAAGTACTCAAGAGCAAACTGCACTGTGTGACCGTCACCGACGCCAACCTGAAATACCTTGGCAGCATCACCATTGACGAAGACCTGATGGACGCTGCCAACATGATTGCTGGTGAGAAGGTACAGATTGTGGACAACAACAACGGCGAGCGCTTCGAGACCTATATCATCAAGGGCGAGCGTGGTTCCGGTTGCATCTGCCTCAATGGCGCCGCTGCCCGCAAGGTGCAGATTGGTGACACCGTCATCATCATCTCCTACGCCATCATGGACTTTGAGGAGGCCAAGACCTTCAAGCCCACCATCGTGTTCCCAAAAGAGGGAAACAAGCTTTAAAAGAAGTCCGGAAGCCACTACAGAAGTCCGGAAGTCCGGAAGTCGCAGAAGTCCAGTCATTAGCAGGTTGGGATGATGAGCATGATGTTCATCTTCTACCCAAGAGACATTTGACTGGACTTCTGTGACTTCCGGACTTCCGGACTTCTATACTTCTGTACTTCTGTGACTTCTATACTTCAAAGACTTCTATACTTCAAAGACTTCCGGACTTCTTTTTTAGTAGCTTTCCTCGGCATTGGGGAAGTTACCGGATTTCACGGCATCGACATAGGCGTGGACACCATCGGTCATGCACTGTGCCATGTCTGCAAAATGTCGGAGGAACTTCGGCTTGAAGCCCTGCGTCATGCCGAGCGCATCGGCATAGACGAGGACCTGACCGTCGGTGTCAGGTCCGGCGCCAATACCTATCGTCACGGCCTTCACCTCTTTAGTGACCTGAGCGGCGAGCTTCGCCGGGACTTTCTCAAGTGTGATAGCGAAGCAGCCTGCCTCGTCGAGAGCGTGGGCGTCGGCTAAGAGTTTTGCAGCCTCAGCCTCCTCTTTGGCACGGAGACCATAGCCACCAAACTTATGGATGCTCTGCGGGGTGAGGCCTAAATGTCCCTCCACAGGGATACCGGCTTGGATGATGGCACGGATGGTATCGGCAATCTCAGCGCCTCCCTCCATCTTCACAGCGTCAACACCGGTCTCCTTCATGATACGAACGGCATTGCGCACAGCCTCCTCACGGCTCACCTGGTAGGAACCGAAAGGCATGTCGCATACCACCAGGCAGTGGTGGCAAGCACGCGCTACGCTTCGCGCATAGACGATCATCTCGTCGACAGTGATAGGCAGCGTGGTCTCGTTACCTGCCATCACGTTGGAGGCAGAATCGCCGACGAGGATAGAGTCGATGCCGGCTCGGTCGACAATACCCGCCGTGGTGAAGTCATAGGAAGTGAGCTGGGCTACCTTCTCGCCGGCAGCTTTCATTTCGGAAAATGTTTTGGTTGTAATCTTTTTCTTGTCTGTTGTTAAGTACCCCATTACTTATTAGTTGTTTTTCCAGTGCAAAGATAGACAATAATTTTGTAACTTTGTAGCCAATAAGTCAAAAGTCTTAACACCACACCTCATTTTATAACATACTGCATAGGAAAATGCTAAAAGGAAAGAAGATAGTCTTAGGCATCACCGGTTCCATTGCCGCTTATAAATCGTGCCTCATCATCCGCGGGTTGATCAAGCGCGGGGCCGAGGTCCAGGTCGTCATCACCCCGTCGGGGAAGGAGTTTATCACGCCGCTGACACTGAGCACGCTGACCCACAAGCCCGTCATCAGCGAGTTCTTCTCACAGCGCGACGGCACCTGGCATTCGCATGTCGACTTAGGTCTGTGGGCCGATGCCATGCTCATCGCTCCTTGCACGGCCAGCACCTTGGGCAAGATGGCCAACGGTGTGGCCGACAACATGCTTGTCACCACCTACCTGTCGATGAAAGCGCCGGTGTTCATAGCCCCCGCCATGGACTTGGATATGTACCGGCACCCATCGACACAACACAACCTTGATATTCTGCGCAGCTACGGCAACCATATCATAGAGCCCGGGAGCGGATTTCTCGCCTCTGGACTGGAAGGCAAAGGACGTATGGAAGAGCCGGAGAATATCATCGCAGCCTTAGACAAGGCACTGGAGCAGACTGAGGAGGCAGCACATGACCTCCAAGCCCCATCCCCTACCCTATCCGGCCAGCGCATCCTCATCACCGCCGGACCCACCTATGAGAAGATAGACCCCGTGCGATTCATCGGCAACTACTCCAGCGGAAAGATGGGCTTCGCCCTCGCTGAGGAATGTAGGCGGAGAGGTGCTAAGGTGACCTTGATAGCCGGGCCCGTAGCCTTGCAATGCCATCCCGACATCCACCGCATTGACGTGGAGAGCTGCGAAGAGATGTACCACGCCGCTACAGAAGCGTTCCCCAACGAAGACGCTGCCATACTCTGTGCTGCGGTGGCTGACTTCAAACCCGCACAAGTAGCCGACCAAAAGATAAAACGGGAAGGTGACGGACTGCATATCGACCTCATCCCGACGCAAGACATCGCCGCCGCATTAGGCAGGATGAAGACGGCACGGCAACATATCGTGGCCTTTGCCCTGGAGACAAACAACGAGGAGAAGAACGCCGAGGAGAAGCTTAGAAAGAAGAACGCCGACTTCATCGTCCTCAACTCCACACGAATCCCCGGTACCACCTTCCGCAGCGACGACAACCAGATTGCCATCATCTCGGCACAGGGCAGAATAGACTATCCCAAGAAGAGCAAGGAAAAGGTGGCGACAGACATCATCGACCAGCTGCAACTGCGGCTGAATCATACAGATAACTCAACATTATGAAAATAGCTATTGGTATCGACGTAGGCATCTCTACAACGAAGATTGTCGGCATCAGTGATGGAAAAGTCATCTCGCCGCTATGGATCAAAGCCACCGACCCCGTCACCTCTCTCTACGGCGCCTTCGGCAAGTTCCTTCACGACAACGCCATCGACCTCAGCGACGTAGACCGCGTCATGCTCACCGGTGTTGGCGCCGCCTATATCAATGACGACATCTACGGATTGTCCACACACCATGTCGAGGAGTTTGTCGCCGACGGTCTGGGCGCCGCTTTCGAGTCGCGCCTCGACCGGATGATAGTGGTGTCAATGGGAACAGGTACCTCTCTGGTGTCATACGACAATGGTGATATCCATCACATCGGGGGCATCGGCATCGGTGGCGGCACCCTCAACGGTCTGAGCCGCCTGCTCTTGCAGACCGATGACATCAAGCAGATTACAGAGATGGCCATGGAGGGCGACATCTCGCATATCAACCTCAGCATCGGCGACATCTCCGTGCGCCCGCTGCCCGGCCTGCCCATGGATGCCACTGCCAGCCTCTTCGCCAACGCTCAGGGCAACGCCCGGCGTGAGGACATCGCCAAAGGACTCATCTGCATGGTCCTCCAGGCCATCGGGTCCGCAACAATCCTCAGCTCGCTGAACAGTGGCATCCGCGACTACGTGCTCATTGGCAACCTCTCACGGCTGCCACAGTGCAAGGAAATCTATCCCAAACTGGACAAGCTCTACAACGTGCGCTTCATCATCCCTGGGAGGAGTGAGTTCTGCACAGCTATCGGTGCCGCACTGAGTGACCCGGCACTGCTCAGAAACGAATGACAACAGCAAAACAACATCTATGAGAATCGTATTGATAGGAGCCGGCAACCTTGCCACCAACCTTGGCAAGGCTCTGAGGAAGGCCGGCCACGATGTCTGTCAGGTCTACAGCCGGACCATGGCTTCAGCCTCCACACTGGCTGAGACGCTCCACTGCGAGGCTACTAACGACATCAACAGCATCATCACCGACGCTGACGCATATTTCTTCTCCCTCAAAGACGATGCCCTGACCCATGTGGTCGCACAAGTCTGCCAGAGATGTCAGAAAGGTGTATTCATCCATACCGCCGGGTCCATGCCAATGAAGGTCTTCTACGGTTTTGCAGCCCACCATGGCGTCCTCTATCCCATGCAGACCTTCTCTAAGAGCCGCGAGGTGGACTTCTCCGTCATCCCCACCTTTATAGAATATAACGACAGTGAGGCGGAGAGGGTTATCAAAGCCCTGGCCAACTCCATCACGCAGCGCGTCTATACCCTGTCTTCCGCCGACCGCCGATACCTGCATCTCGCTGCGGTGTGGGCATGCAACTTTGTCAACCACTGCTATGACATCTCTTCTGATATTCTCGCCGAGCATGGCATTCCCTTCGACGTCATGCTGCCCCTCATCGACGAGACAGCCCAGAAGGTGCACACACTCTCGCCCCATGAGGCGCAGACAGGCCCCGCTGTGCGCTTCGACGAGAACGTTATCAATGCGCAAGCCCTGTTGATGGACAAATCGCTGACACTTCAAAACCTCTACCTGCTCCTGTCGCGTAGCATACATGAGAGCAGATAGAGGCGGTCAGTAAGAGTCGGACTGCAATATTCCAGCGCAACGCGCCCGTTATCGCTTACTTCTCCTCGTGGTGTGCGTTGAATGCGGTGAGCATCCAAGCCGTCTTCTCCTGAGCCTTGAGGTAGTCGCTCATCAGTGCTACCGTCACCTCGTCGCCGACCTCAGCAGCCTTCTGCAACACCTGGCGCTCGTCGGCTATCAGGGTACGCAGCGTGTCGAGAACATAACCTACTGCCTCGCGGCCGCATGCCACACCATTGAGCTCGCTGACCTGAGCGGTCTGGAGATAGACCGAGAAACGGCTCTCGGGAGCTCCGTCAAGCTGGAGGATGCGCTCGGCGACCTCGTCGATCTTCTCGGCAGCATCATCGTAGAGCTCCTCGTACTTCCCGTGCATGATGAAGAAGCTGTGGCCCTTGACGAACCAGTGGAGATGGCGGAGGTTGGTATAGTGAACCTGGAAGTCAGCAAGCAACTGCTGCAATGCGTTGACAACCTCTACTGTGCGCTGTACATTCAGTCCTGTGATTTCTGTAGTCTTCATAATTCTTGTGTTTTAAATGATTAATACTCTGTTTATTTTTTCTGGGCAAAGATAGGACATTCTTTTCATTGCCACAACAGACATTTTCTATCGGGCCATAGAGACTGTCTATTAAGCGGCGTAACATGCTCATATACAACGCACAAACATTCTATGAGAAAGAAATAAGTTTCTTTTTTTTGCCGTCTTCTGCGTTTATCTTACCTTTGCATTATGGCAAGAACTGATATGCAGCAACTAAGGTCCGACATCTCCAACATCGTCGCGCAGATACCCCGCGGGCATGTGCTCACCTACGGCGACATCGCACGGTTGGCCGGCTGTCCCCATCTCTCACGTCAAGTCGGGCATCTGCTGTCCACCATGCCGTCATCCCTTCATCTGCCTTGTCACCGCGTCGTCAATGCCGCAGGGCGGCTCGCACCACACTGGCCTGAACAGCGACAGCTGCTGGAAGCTGAGGGCGTGACTGTAGAGACCGGCAAAAACGGCATAGCGAGAATTCGCCTGAAAGAATATCGCTGGGCCATATCCATCTGTACTCCTTACCATATTCTCTGAACCAGGGCTGACGCATGTGGACATCGTCACGAAATCGTGTGACGGTCGTCACAAGATAGTGTGACGGTCGTCACAAGATCGTGCGACGGTCGTCACAAGATCGTGCGACGGTCGTCACAAGATATCGTTTAATATTTTTGGGATAATAAGAAAAGCCTCTCGCACAGTTTGCCGCCAGACAGCGTCTTGAAGCCAGGTTAATTATTCTAAATAATATTGTGTAATGTAAAGCTATCTCGCATGCTTTTAGTAATATTGCACCCATTTATAGGATAATATTTATGACTTCAAAGATAGTTTCTTCGGGAAAGATGTCCCATCGACTCAGTGTGATGGGATTGCTAGTGACTTTAGGCATCGTTTATGGCGACATAGGAACGTCACCACTCTATGTGATGAGAGCAATAGTCGGTGCCACCTCCGCTGTGACTCCCGACTACATTATAGGCGCGGTGTCGTGTATCATCTGGACACTCACTTTCCAGACAACATTAAAATACGTTGTGCTGGCACTGCGAGCAGACAACAACGGAGAAGGTGGCATCCTGGCACTCTATGCCCTCGTGAGGAAGCATGGCAGTGCATGGCTCTATCTCCTTGCCATCATCGGGGCGAGCACCCTCGTTGCCGACGGAGTGATTACGCCATCCATCACAGTCCTGTCAGCCATAGAGGGTCTGCGCACTTACGAGCCTTCCACACCTGTCATCCCTATTGCAATAGCCATCCTCACGGTGCTGTTCTTCATCCAGCAGTATGGTACCAGTGCCATTGGCAAGCTTTTCGGACCATTGATGTTGTTATGGTTCTCTATGATTGGCATATTGGGACTTACGCATGTGAGTGACAGCTGGGTGATACTCAAGGCTTTCAATCCTTGGTATGCCGTACACCTATTAGCCACCAGCCCGGAGTGGTTTCTCATTCTGGGTGCCGTGTTTCTCTGTACGACCGGTGCCGAGGCGCTCTATTCCGATTTGGGGCATTGTGGCAAGCATAACATCCGGGTGAGCTGGGCCTTTGTCAAGACTATGCTCATCTGCAACTATCTCGGTCAGGGTGCGTGGATCATCGCCCATGCCGGACAGTTTGCTCCCGGCACGAATCCTTTCTATGCCATTATGCCGCATGCTTTCCTACCCGTGGGTATCACAATGGCTACAATTGCGGCTATCGTGGCCAGTCAGGCATTGATCAGCGGGTCGTTTACTATCTTTAGTGAGGCGATGAACCTCCATTTCTGGCCGCGGCAGCACATCAAGTATCCTACCGATATCAAGGGACAGTTGTACATACCGTTTATCAATATCAGCCTTTACGTGCTGTGCATCATCGTCATCCTGTTTTTCCAAACCTCCAGCAATATGGAAGCAGCCTACGGACTGGCTATCACGGTGACGATGCTGATGACAACCTTACTATTAGGCTGCTATCTTAAACAAAACAAGATGCCGTGGAGCATGGTGATTCCTGTCATTGGCTTTTTTGTAGTCTTAGAGAGCATTTTCTTTGTCGCCAACTTAGCTAAGTTCATGCACGGCGGCTGGGTAACCATGCTACTGGCCGGAACCATCTGTCTTGTGATGTACGTGTGGTTCAACGCCGACAAGATTAGAAACACCTTTGTGGAACGTCGCGACATCAGAAAGTACTATGATGTGCTGTCGGATATCAAGTCCGATAGCTCTATTTCCAAGTTTGCCACCAACATCGTGTATATGAGTCGGTTCAGTGGTAAATACGATGTGGAGCAGAAGGTACTCTACTCCATCATCAACAAGCATCCCATGCGTGCCGACCACTATATCTTACTGCATACCGATTACGAAGACACGCCCAATGAACGCAGCTATGACTTCTACGAACTGATACCGGGCACTCTCTACCGTATCAATCTCCACTTAGGCTTCCGCGTGCAACCCTATGTCAACCTCTATCTCCGACAGGTCATTGAGGACCAGGTGGGAAATGGCAAGTTTGCGCTTGAGAGCGGCTACGACTCCTTGCGCCGCCATCATGTGGCGGGTAACTTCATCTTTGTCTTTATCAAGCGAGTATATGCTGAGTTCAACGTGTTCACCCCCAAGGCACGTTTCATCATGACCATATATAATCTTGTGCACCATCTCAAGCAGAGCGCTCCTAAGGCAATGGGCCTGAGCACAAGCAACGTCTTTGTGGAGACAGTACCGCTCGTGGTCCGGACAAGAAAGATAGAACGGGTGACACAAAATCCCCAAGCTTGCCCGACGGACAAATAGCTTCTGCAGTTTCTTAGCCAAATTAGGTCACACGCACACGAACTGCGACAGGATTCACATTCCTTAAAGACAAGAGCGAGCAACTTGCCGTAGAGTAAGCGAGCTGCCCGCTTCTTGTTAAAATTCGGAAAGACGTTCCTTCCCTATCGCTTCACCACAATCTGCTTCTGTGTGAAGTTATAGGCGGCATCGACAATGCTGAGCAGCTGCTGCCAGTTGGCCACAGGCTCCACATAGTGGTTGTATGCCTTCTCCACCTTGATGACAATGGTGTCACCCGATGCCGACGCGCGTGAGACGAAGCGCCCGGCAGCGTTGCTAACCGAGGTGTTCAGCGCGGCAAGGGCATCCTTAGACACCTTATAGCCCTGAGGCAACTGGACGTTAAGCTGATAGCTATAGGTGACAGGTGCTGTGCGTACCACATCAACGGTGCGCTTGCGGTCACGGCCTTCTATCTTCAGCTGGTCGCCTATCAGCTTGCCGATGGCAAGAATAAGGTTGGGCCCTGCTTTCTTCACCAGACCGTTCTGGCTGTAAGCCACCATATAGTGCATGGGGGCATACGGCTCATTGATACCTAAGGTACCGATGGAGAAGCTGTCCACAGACAGCGGATCCTCACCAAGGAAGTCGTTCACCTCATCCTTGAAGATGTCCTTTTGCTGCTCTTTTTGTTTACCGATAGTCTCTTCCAGTGACCGTTTCTCTTTCTTCGTCCAGTCATCGCCATAGCGGAAGAAGGAATGCCCCATCTGGTCAGCATATTCATTGGTGAGCTGCTCGGTGGTAGGCAGAGCAAACGAGAAGCGTTCCTTAGGAGCCCCACTGATGCTGTTCCGGCGGATGATGTGTGCCGTGGTACCGTCCCACATGACACTGACAGCCGCTGAGGCCACATTATCCTGCGCCGTAGACTGCGGCAGCACGAGCGCCACAGCCTCCTGTTTGAAGTTCTTACCGTCAGCCTGCATCATGGCTTTCTGACCTTACAGGTTAGCAGGGATATAGCCCGGCCCCATCGGGCCCTGATTGAAGGCATAGTAGTGGTTGCCGACCTTGAGGAGCCACTGGGTGTCTTTATAGCTGATGAGTTTGTCGACAGGCTCGGCCTCCGTGGTCGTCGTAGTGAGGCGGCTGAAAGGTATCTTCACCGCCTTGAACCAGTTGGCAAGCTCCACGATGAAGGAAGCAGGGTTGTTGAAGCGGTGCTCCTGATCCGACACGCTGCAGTGCTTCTGCATCAGCGCCTTGTAGAGGAAGTCGGCTTTCTGCTCATCTGTGGTGAGAGCAGGATTGTTACGGCACGCCTTCACCTCGTCACCCCTGGCCTTAGATTGAATAGCATAAACTGTCTCCCAGAAGTCCCAGTCGTCCTTGATGATGGTATTGGCATCGGGGTTGGCCTGTAACCCTTTGTCCTTGACGCTGATGGGCACCCACTCCGTTCTTATCTTTTTGCTTGTGACATAGAGGATGGTGGAGGGTGTCTGACGGATAGGGTTATACCAGAGGTCAGGCTCCGTTGCTGTGATGTTGTTGACTTTGGCGTCGAGCACAATATTGTCGTCGTCATCGATAGAAGCTGTAAAGTCAGGTGCGCCGTTGAGTGTACGATATTGCGTTGTGAGGTTCTTGTCGGTCACGATATGCACGCGGTAGGATATCGTGGGATAGTCGTTGATATAGGAGATGATGATGGGTGGGATGTTCTCCTCACGCAGCTGCTCCATGGTAGCCACGAAGAAGTCTATCATGTCGCCGACCTGCAAGCCCGGCACGGTGAGTTTCTCACGCTTCTCCTTGCCTTTCTTACCTTCGGCATTCTGCACGAACTCGTCAGCACTGACCTCACGCACGGTTCCGTCGGGCTTGATGACGCGCACGCCGAGGGCAGAGCAGTGCACGTCGTCACCGATGCCGAAAGTATGTTGCTTCTTGAAGGCCTGATAGTCGAACTGCGAGTAATAGTCCAGTGCCTGCTTGTCGTTGATAGCCACGAGGCGGCGCTTGATATGGTTGTAGGTCAGCTGGCGCACATTGTAGAAGTTGAGCCCCGTGGCGCGCAACCGCTTGTTCTGGTCTACCGTCACCTCGTCGTAGGCGGCAAGGATGACAGCCGACTCGCCCTTCAGATTGGCAGGACACTGACGGGTGTCAAACTCCGGCAATCCCTTCATCTGCCATACCTGTTCACGCATGGCCTTGGCATAGGCACGGTAGTCGTCCTCGTTAAAGGCTTGGGCGCCTGCCACACAGCAGAGGAAGCCGATGATGAATAAAAGCTTTTTCATACATATCTGTTTATAGGTGAATAATCACTTGCTGGTTGCAGGCATCCGTCCATTGGTCGAGAGACTTGTTCCAGTCAGGGATGGCGGCAAGGGGAATGCGGCGGTTGCTGATGCGCATCTGTTGCACGAAGACGACCTTTCCACCCGACTGCCGGAATGTGCAGCTGAGCGTGCCTTGAGGTAGACGCTTGGTGAAAGGCTGGGGCAGGAAGGTAACACGCGCACCAGCGGGAAGGGTGACGGTCACGTCTCGCTCGATATTACAACAGACGGGCAGCATGAAGTCCTGCCGACGCTCCGTGGTGTCAATGCGCATGGTGAAATAGTTGTTGTGAGGGTTCATCTCCAGATACAGTTCGCCATCAAGGCGCTGCAGGGCAAGACTGTTGGTGACATCGCCCGAGAAGGTAGCCCATTCGCTCTGTGGCTGCTCGCCGGCGAAGGTCACATGGGTGACAGTATTGCTGTGGTCGTCGTTGTTGAGGTTGTCAGCGAGGAACCCCTCCTGGTCCTTATTCTTCCGGTGGCCGTAGAGCGAGAAGAAATACTCCTTCATGTCGCCCGACAAACGATAGTTGGCTTTTCCGGTGAGCGAGTCGTCGGCACCAATGCGGTAGTCGTAGGAGAGATGGTCGACCGATGTCGTAGCCGGCAGCACCGGTACGGTCTCCAACGTGTATTTATCGCCATTCTCCACTAACGCTTGCTGCCCTTGGATATGCTGCGGGATATAGTTGTAAGGTGTGTATTCCATGGTAGCATCGAGCCAATAGGTCTTTCCTTTGAGCCGCATCACACAGATGACATGGTTAGAGGCAGCGAGACAGGGGTAGTCGCCCATGCGGATGGTGATGTCGCGCGTGCCGATGTCGGCTAAGCGCGCATCATAACCCTCAGCCCGGAGCAGGGTACGCAACAGCAGGGCCATGCCCTTACAGTCTCCGTAGCCCTTGCGGAGCACCTCGCTGGGGCGGTCAGGGCGGTGTCCGGCAATGCCGGCCTCGTAAGCGACATAGCGGATGTTGCGCTGTACATAGTTGTAGGTGGCACTGACCTTCTCCTCATCAGTGCGACACCCCTTGGTGATGGAGGCGATGAGCGCATCTTGCTGGGGCAACGAGCAGTCCACCTGCTGCATCTGTTGGGTCCATCGGTAGAGAGCGTCGACATTGGCGAAGGGCCCGACGATGATAAAGTGCGGCCGCGTGGCGCTCAAAGGCGGCTGACTGTCATCATCTGGGATGGCAGGGATATCATGGATGGAGAAGGTAAAGATGGAGTCGGACCCGCTGGCACGTTTCGTGAGCTGGACATTGCTGCCGCAGTTCATCGGGATGATACGCCATTGACTACACTGCCGTGGCAAGATGACGGTCACCTGCTTGTCGCGTATCCTATAGGAGTCGGCAAAATAGACGCGTGCCCAATAGTGCGCATCGGTAAAAGTACGGGTATAGGAGAGCGTCGCCTTCGGGTGTTTGCGGTCGAGCGTGGTGGAGAAGAAGCACACCTTCGTGTCATCGTAGAAGATATTCTCCGGTGTCGCCGTCTTATAGGAGGCTGTGGAACGTGAGCAGTCAGCTCTGTTCAGGGTGATAAAGTCACCATAGAAGACATCTGGCTGTATAGTCTGCGCGATGGTACTGTTGAGTTGGTATTCGGTCTCGGCACTGTTCACCACGACAAACTTGCCGTCACGCACGGCGACACGGTATTCATCGGTAGCCTTGCTGATGACGACATCGTCATCAGCAGCCTGAAGCCTCGCGGGAAGCATCACTGTGAGTAGCATAAAGACTGCCATAAGGCAACGCTCTGGCAGCTCGTGCCATCTCATATTTTCACTATTCATACAAGTTTTTGTTACTTTTTGCAAATTTAGCGAAAATATAAAGAAGACACAAGAGAAATTCACAGTTTTTTCTTCGGAATTCAATATTGCCCATGAAGTTGTCGCCAGAACACAATATTTGTCCTACATCTTCGGGCGTTGGCTGCGCGGTCCAATGCCGTCCATCCTGTGGTACTCATAAGCAAAGTAACCGCCGGGCCAGCGTAGCACGGGCCGCGTAACTCCTTGGGCGCATTGAACACATCAGCGCGACAAATGCCACGAATGTCGTTGGCATTTGCCGCGCATCATGATGAGGGGCTAACTATCTGTCAGACCGTCACACGGGATTATTCAAACTGGAAATAGACAGAGACCCAATAATTTGCGACCGAGCCGTCAGCAGTTCCGAGATAGCCCAAATAGAAAGAGCCAGAATTACGTGCCGAATACCATTGACAATTGTAGATAGGCAGTAATTCAAAGTCGCTGATAACGACATTGCTGTCCTTGCCATAAGGATAGAGATAGACATAATCGTCGACATACCACCAAATGGCAGGCGTGCCATAACCATAACCGCCCCAGTCGTCCTCGGTATAAAGCGGACTGCCTGCGGGCAGACTCAGCGTGAGCTTGCCGTCCTTGATGGTCAGCACCAGACCGTAGCCACTGTGCATGAAGTCGCTGATGCGGTAGACACCGCCGCCGAGGTCGTCGGCCGTCTCTTCCCACGCCTTATCATTAAAGTAGCCGGGTATCCAGAACTTTATCTTCACCGGTGTGGGAATGGAAGCGCGGGCGTCGAGCTTGATGCCGCCGTCGAGATAGGTGTAGGGGTCCACCTCGTCGGTGTTGAGCGAGAGCGAATAGATGAAGGCCTGGGGCACCGTCGCCGTATCGGGTATGGTGACGGTGATGGTTGTCACAGAGTCACCGTCGGCAAAGACAGCATTGTCGTCAACAGTGATGCCGGCCGTGGTAGTGCTGTTCTTCACCACGGGAACGGTGAGAGCCCCTTTTTTGGTGTTGCGCAGCACCTTGACAGGAATCTTATAGGTGCTCTTGTCGGCCTTGTCGAGGATGACCGTCTCCTCATTGTCACCAGCGAAATGCACCTGCTGGTTGTTGGCTGACAAGGCGGCGGCAGGCTCATAGTCATCATCGGAAGACGAGCAGGCAGCAAAGCCAAAGGCTGTGAGCAGGACGAGCACAAGACCGCCCAAGCTGGAAAATATGTTGTGTTTCATACCTTTTCGTGTTTTGAATGTTGATAATAGCGATCTTCCGCCTTAGTTGGCAGCACTCTCCACACCCGACGGGTCGGGGTTGTTGATGATGGAGCTGTTGTACTGAATCTCCGAGTTGGTGATGCACAGGTTCATGCGTGGAGCCACATAGCCATTGGAGAAGTTGAAGCGGTAGACCTTCGGATGGTTGGTGCCGTCGTAGTTGGTCTTGATACCTATCCTCAGGCGTTTATAGTCGAAATAGATCAATCCCTCGCCCCAGAACTCAATACGTTTCTGCCGTATCACCTCGTTGGTAAAGTTCCAGAGGTCTGACGACGCACACGTATAAGGCTTGGCGTTGCCGTCGGTGGCAGTGCAGCGGTAGTTGTTCATGAAGTCCTCAAGAATCTTCTGACCGGCTGCCAAGCCACTGACATGCGCCGTAGCCTCAGCATCGATGAAGTACATCTCCTCCACACGCATCAGCGGAATGCTGACAGCGGCGCCGACGGTGTAGTCTTCCATATTATTGTTGCTGGGTTTGAACTTCAGGCCTGTGTAGCTGCCAAGTTGGGCATAGTTGGCATTCGTGAGAATGGTGTTGTATTTGGAGGCGCTGTCGGCCTTCCCGGCATCCTCCGGAGCTATCCAGGTATCCCGGCGCCAGTCGGCAGGGTTCATGGACTCGTAGAGCTGGCGGTCTATCTGACGGGTAGAGCCATAGAGGTAGCTGCCTACGCCAAACTCTGTCTCGGCAGACATGAACGACGTGAAGTTCTTCCACGACCAGTTGGTATCAGAATTCATATCGTCGCTGCTGATGCTCACGGCAAACATCCAGGAGCTGTTGCTCGTGTTGAAGCCCTTATACCAGTCATCCTTTGACATGGGCGAGAATCCCTGTGCTTCCGCCAGGCGTGCGTATTTGCTGGCATTGGCATAGCATTCGCGGGCCGAGGTGATGCCGAGCTTGTCATAGGTGGCGCAGTTGGCATCATTGGCATGGATGGAGATGGAGTCGAGGTCGGTGGGCGTGTTGTCGAACCTTGAGGCCAGCGTCAGCCAGAAGCGGGCCTTGAGACCATAGACAACGGCGGTGTTGGCCTCGTTGATACCGTCGCGGGTGTTGCCACTGAGCAGGGAGTCAGCGCGGTTGAGGTCGGTGAGGATGAAGCGATACATCCTATAGAACGGAACGCGGGGGTTGTGATAGCTCTCATCCTTCGTTGTAGCCTCCGTGGTGATGGGCACCGTCAGGCCATAGACACCGTCGGCCTTAGCCTCGTTGTCGAGACTGGGATAGCCCGTGGTCTGATACTCATAGAGCTGCGCCATATTGAAATAGGCCAGCGCTCGGTAGGCCAGCGCATTGCCGACATAGGCAGCACCGGCATCGGTGGACTTCTTCACGTCGCTCCCGGCTGCCAAGACCAAGTTGGCCTTAGCGATGATGTCGCTATAGAGCTTCCACGTGTCATAGCTGTAAGCATAGGTGGGGCCGAGATAGTTGCCCTGGCTGTAGGCACTGAAATAGTCATAGCCCGTAGCAGCAGGCGGTATCTGTCCCGTCATGGCATCGAGGGCCACCATCTGCCCGGCAAAGCCGGCACCACCATAGGAAGAGCCCATATTGAGCATCTGAGCCACGACACCCATGTTGAGGGCCTCCAAAGCCGAGGTGGAGCCTTCCACCTGCCCCTTCGTCATGCCGTTGGTGGGATATTCTTCATCAAGGCAACTGCTGAGCATCGGCACGGCCAATGCCACGGCAAGAATATGTTTAATCTGTATTTTCATAGCTTGTCTAATTAATGTTAGAACTTGACCGTGATTCCGCCGGAGATGGTACGGATGGGTTGATAATAGGTGAAGTTGAGGTCGCTGTCATCCTGCACGCGCACCTGTCCGTCGAGGGCTGTACGCGGGTCGTAGCCCTTACGCTTGGTCCAGTAGTAGACATTGTCACAGGAGCAGTAGATGCGCAGGCTGGTGAGCTTAAGTTTCTCCACGAGGCGGCGGGGGAAGGTGTAGCCTAAGCTGATATTCTTGAATGTCAGCGAGTTGTTGCTTGTCAGGAAGCGGTCGGACATGCTGGCTGAGTTCTCATCGCCATACTGGAAGCGGGGGATGGTACTCGTGGTGTTGTCCGTGGTCCAGGCGTTGAGGAGGTCCTTATGCAGGTTGCCACGCTCCGACGATGATGTCGCGGAGCCCATGAGGGCCTGATAGCCGTAGTCGATACCCTTGCCGCCAAGGGAATAGAGGAAGCTGGCCGTGAGGTCGAAGCCATAGGCCGAGACCGTGGTGCCGAAGCCACCGTAGACCTTCGGGTTGGCATCACCACAGAGATAGTAGGTGGCCTGCGAGTAGGTAGTGGTCGTGGACTGGGTGCCGTCGGCATTGGTGACATACCATGTCGACTGGCCCTGGCTGTTAGGACCGGCATACTTAGGCATATACCAGGTGTAGAGGGGCAGGCCCTCACCCACGAAGTTGTAGTTGGAGAGGTTGCAGTAGCCATCGTGCCCCTCCATATTGATAATCTTGTTCTCGTCGGGGAGATAGGTGACCTTGTTCTTGTTATGCGAGATGTTGAAGTTCACATTCCAGTTGAAGTCCTTCTTGCGGATGATATCGCCGCTGATGGAGAACTCGACACCCTTGTTGACCATGTCGCCGACATTGTCGTAATAGCCCGTATAGCCGATGGAGACAGGTGTGGTGAACCACAGCAGCATGTCGGTGGTCTTACGGTGATAGTATTCCAGGCTACCAGTGACGCGGTGGTTGAAGAGCTCGAAGTCGATACCGGCGTTGAAGTTGCCTTTCTTCTCCCACGTGATGTCGTCCTTACCCTTCTGCGAAAAGCTCAGAGCTGCCTTGCCGTTGGCGGTGGTAATCTTGTAGAAATCGGTATAGCGGAACTCACCGATGTTGTCGTTACCCTGCTCACCATAGCTGGCCTTGAGCTTGAGCTGGTCTATCCAGCTGGTCTTGGGGAACCACGGCTCCTTGTTCATGATCCAGGCACCGCCCAATGACCAGAAGTTACCCCAGCGGTGATCGGGAGAGAAGCGGGAGCTGCCGTCGCGACGGAACGAGAAGGAAGCGAAGTAGCGGCTGGCGTAGTCGTAGTTGGCACGGAAGAACCAACCCTCTACATTATATATAGATGTGTATCCCTCGGAGCTGAGGAGGGTGACGGCACCGTCGAGCTCTTTGTTGGCGGCGTAGTTGACGATGTTGCTCTTAGCCGCACCGAGCGTGCCGTCATTGTCACGCGTATACTCATGACCGAAGAGCAGGTAGAGGCTGTGCTGGCCCAGGCTCTTGCTCCAGTTCAGCAGTTGCTGCGTGTTGACGGAGTAGGTGCGGTAGTGGTAGGTACTGGCATAGCCTCCCGTCTGTCCGCTGTAGCCATAGTCGGGTGAAGTACCTGTCATGGAGCGGTTCTCGGTGTCGTAGATATTGACGTTGAGCGTGAGCTTAAAGTCGCGGAGGAAAGAGATGTCGGAATAGGCGGCAAAGCCAAAGGCATTGCTCTTGCTGTTGGTGAGCGTCAGGAGGTCGTCCTGGATGTAGTTGTCACCACGGGCGTTGGGCCTGATGACACCGGTGATGAGGCCGTCGCCGTAGTCATAGACTTTGCCGTTGGCATCGGTGAGGATATTGCCGTTGGCGTCGCGCACATACACCGGATAAATGCTGGGCGTGGTCAGCGAGCCATAGTAGGCGTAGTTGTTGCTGTTGCTGTTGGTATGGATAAAGCGGGCGGTACCGCCAATCTTCAGCCACTTACGGGCTTGGTAGTCAATCTTCATCATACCGTTGTAGCGCTTGAAGTCGGCACCGTTGGTGATGCCCTCGTTGGAGAGATAGCTGCCACTGCCATAGAACTGGAACTGGTCATCGCCACCGTTGATGCTCATGTTGTACTCCTGGCGCAGACCTGTTTTGATGCCTGTCTTACGCCAGTCGTCAGAGGTGAGCAGATACTGGTTACCGTTGTTGGTCACGACATTCCCTAACGTGGCCTGCGGGTTGAGCTTGCCGTTCTGACCGATGAGCGACTGTCCGCTTGGCACGGAATAGATAATCTCGCCCAAGCCGCCGTTGGCCTGGACGCTGACCAAGGCCGTGTTGGCCGACTTCCAAGCGTTATAAGATGTCTGACCCTGCGAGTTGGTGTAATAGTTGTACAAGCCCTTGTAATACAACTCATAATACTGTGCGGGGTCGGTGATATAGTCGTAGTTGACATAGGCGCTGGAGTTGGAACCCCACTTAGCGTCGAGGGAGATGGCAGCCTTGCCTTTCTGCGCGTGCTTGGTGGTAATCATGATGACACCATTGGCACCGCGCGCACCATAGAGGGCATTGGAGGCAGCATCCTTCAACACGCTGATGCTCTCCACGTCCTGGGGGTTGATGTCGCTATAGTTACCGGAATAAGGCAGTCCGTCGAGGACAATGAGCGGTGAGCTGCTGGCATTGATACTGCTCACACCGCGGATACGTATGGTAGGATTGCTGGCGGCGGGGTCGTTGCTCTCCACCATCTGCACACCGGCCACCTTACCGTTGATGGCCTCAATGGCGTCGCTGACCTGCCGCTTGCTGATGTCGTCGCTTTTGAGCACGCCGGCCGAACCGGTGAAGCTCTCACGCTTCTGCTTACCGAAGGCCACCACAATGACATCGTCAAGGCTCTGCTGGTCGGCAGAAAGCGTTATCTTCATGTTGGGCTTGATGGTAACCTTCTTCGTCTGCATGCCCATATAGGTAATGACAAGGGTACGGGCACTGGCTGGAAGGTTAGACAGTTGGAACTTGCCGTCGATATCCGTGACGGTACCCATCTTGGTACCTTCAATACGGATGGAAGCTCCGGTAATGGGCTGACCGTCGTCCTCGGCGGTCACCACTCCTGACACCTGTGTCACTTGCGCCCTCACAGACATAAAGACAAACAGAAAGCAGGCAAAAAGCATCAGAATCCTTTTATCCATACGAACAATCTTTAATACATACACAATTATTAACTACTCTCTCTTACTTAAAATCTCTTTTATCCGTTGTTTCTTTTTGTCTACTTCTGCATCATCGTGAGGCCACGCCAGGCCGAGACGGAAAGAAAAATAAGATAAGTTTCTTTCAACGTCGTTTGTATTCGTTTGCAAAGTTAGCCATCGTTTCCCAATCCGCAAATTTTTAGACAATATTTTTATTTCAACTTGCATATAATATTCATATTGTTACATTTCTGCCCATTTTTTGCTCAAATTGAAGTAATGAACAAGGCGCTGTAACTTTACAAATTGATAGTTTTTAAGTTTTGGAGGATAGGATAGACACAACGAAGCTTCTCTCACGCATTGACCGCCACTGTGTTGCCTTTGTTTCGACTCAGACGGCGGTATTCCGAGGGTGTGACATTATACTTCTTCTTAAACTGGCGGTAGAAGGTGCGCAGCGTGCTGAAGCCCGACTGCTCCGCGATAAACTCCAAGACGTAATCAGTGGACTCTAAAAGCAGACAGGCATGGCGCAGACGGAGGTCAAGAAGGATGCTTTGCACGGAGAGATGCTTCTTACTTAAAATATTATTGATGTCATCGAGTTTCATGCCCAACGCCTTTTCCAAGATGACATCGTTGAGGTTGGGCTCGCTATAGAGATGGTCTTTGGAGAGAAGAGCTGACACCTGGTCGCGGAGCTCGTCGGCATCGGCAGGCTGCTCGATCTTCGCCACAGTGCGCGCCACCGTCCGTTTCATCTGCTTGTTGATGAAGTGAGAATTGTTGACGAGTCGTCTGTGGAAGCCTATCAGCACACCCATGACCACCAAGCACAGCACGATGCCACCACCCAACAGTATCTTATGGATAAGTTGGCTCTGGAGGTCCTGGTGCAGGGCCGTGACCTCGCGATGGACGCTGTCGCTGGCAGCGGCGTAGCTCCGACGAGCCTTGTTGACATCCTCACCATTTTGCTTCAGCACCTTCACCATCCTCAGACTCTTCTCGCGCTCACCCTCGCGAATGTAGACCTCTAAAAGAACCTCGCACACCTTGCGCAACTCCGGCGACGTGCTGCCCATATTATTCGCCACAAAATCCTCACCCAAGTCCAGGACCGCCTTCGGCGGAATGACACTCATGCGGTTGTGGGCATCGAGCAGACGACCCGTTATCTCCTCGGTATGGGGGTAGCGCTGGAGAAGTGCCAAAGCACTGTCACAGGCCACCTTGGCCTCCTGCCTCCGGCCAAGGGCAGCATAGCCCTGACCGAGACGGGCATAGAGTTTAAGACGATGGATGTCATAGCCAGCAGCATCGGTGACACCGTCGCCACCACGACGCTGCACCCTGACAAGGGCGGCGAGGGTCTGACGGATGTAGGCGACAGCCTGCGTATTCTCTTTATTATAAAGGTAGATGTCGGCCTCCAAAATGTCGAAGGCATGACGGAAGATGTTGCAGTTGTGCACCGACGTCGGATATTCACGCTGCAACCGCCGCATATCGGCCCGTGCCTTGTTCAGGGCTGCAAGAACATGAGCCTCGTGACGAGCTGTCAGCTCACAAAGAATATGGTAATAATCGCACTCTAAGAGACTATAGACCCTTGTAGCGGGAGAAGCAGAAATTACTTTGTCATCGCTAAGCTTCTTGCGTATCTCCCAAAAGGTGTCGGCAAGGCGGCCATAGTCACCCATGCTGTACTCAATAGAGCACTGTAGGCTCATACCTCTGAGCCACACATCAAGATTCTGACCCCCCCCCGAGTTGCTGTAAGACCAAAGCATGGCGGAAAGCCTCGTTATAACGAAAATTCCTTAAACAAACATAACCGGCAACATATTCAAAACGCTCACGTGAACAATTCCGCCACCCCGTCTTGACAAGGTGACGATGAGCCTCATGGAGCAAGCGGTAGCCCCGCAACGGCTCGGTAACGTAGATTTTATCAATATACCCAATGTCTAAACTGTCCATCTTATTTCTTGATATGGCAGAAATCGTCAAGACAAAGAATATTGATAGAAAAAGAAAGACAAAGCGTACGTATTTCATACGACTCGATTTAGGCTGTTTAGTACTGACAGAAGGCTTTAAAGCCCGATGGCAACACGGAGTGACACGGTTTTGTCACCTTACTTCGGCAAAGATAAGAAACTTTTATCATATCCGCAAATCTTTCGACGACTTTTAATACAAAAAAAATAGGACGATGTCACTAACTTCTCGTCCCGTTGTCACCAACTGACAGCCTTTTGTCACCTGCCCTTTGAATTTTCTTCCCTAAATTTGCAGCAGTCTTCACAGACATTAGCACTTTTCACAGACGTTAATCAAACAGCAAGCGATATGAACACATCCATTCTCACACGCATGGCAAGGAGGCCGCTGACACTGTTAGTGCTCTTGGCACTCGCCGTTCAGGTTCAGGCGCAGCAGGTAGCAGTGAAGACCAACCTTGTCTATGACGTCACCACCACCTTCAACGTCGGCATGGAGCTGGCCCTCTCACCGAAATGGACGCTCGACGTGTCGGGAAACTACAACCCGTGGACTTTCTCCGACAATAAGAAATGGAAGCACTGGCTCGTCCAGCCTGAGGCCCGCTACTGGTTCTGCAACAAGATGATGGGCTCCTTCATAGGATTCCATGCCTTAGGCGGACAGTACAATGTCGGCGGAGTGGACTTTGATGTCAACTTTCTCGGCACGGACTTCTCCCAAGTCAAGAACCACCGGTACGAGGGATGGGCCATAGGAGCCGGCATCGCCTACGGCTACGCATGGACACTGTCACGTCACTGGAACCTCGAAGCCGAGATAGGCTTCGGCTACGCCTACACACGCTACGACAAATACGAGTGTGAGAAATGTGGCGAGAAACTCGACGACAACGCCGGCCACCACTATGTGGGACCCACAAAGGCGGCTATCAACTTAGTGTATGTTTTTTAATCAGGAGGACGACACCATGAAAAGCAATATCCTCTCTGTCACGCTACGGCGTGCATCCCTCGGGGCCTTACTCCTCACCCTCGGCACCACAACATTACAGGCCCAGCAGCTCGCCGGCGAACAGGTCACCATCAGCAGCAAGCAGGTGACGCGCCAGGGCGACAAGGTGCAGGTGCTCATCGACATGAACATGGACCGCCTCAAACTCAAGGGCAACACCGGACTCGTCCTCACGCCAATGCTTGTCAACAACACCGACACGCTCCGCATGCCTGCTGTGGAAGTCATGGGACACAAACGGTATGTCTACTACCTGCGCAACAGCAAGTCGGTAACGGCCAACCCGCTGACGGTCAGGGAGCATCACAACGGCATCAGCCAGACCGTGAGCTATCGCTACACTACCAACTTCCAAAAGTGGATGGAGGGCTCACAGCTCCTCATCGCCGAAGGGGCATGCGGCTGCGACCAGACCCTCGTGGCCGACAACAATCTCACCGATGCCGGACAATGGCTGGAGCCCGTCAGAACCGCTGAACCCGTCAAATCCAAACAGCTGAAGACCTACAACGTCACGGGGGTGGCACGACTCGCCTTCCCCATCAACAACGCCGAGATTCATGCCGACATGGGCAACAACCGTCAGGAACTCGCCGCCATCGACAAGACCATCTCACAGGTGAGCAATGACACTACGATGAAGATTACCTCCATCCTCATCCACGGCTATGCTTCTCCCGACGGCAGCTATGCCAACAACGAACGACTCGCCAAGGTGCGCGCGGTAGCTCTCACTGACTACCTCGCCAACGTCTACCACATCGACCGCAATATCATCACCACCACCTCTACGGCGGAAGACTGGCAGGGTGTCAGCGACTATCTTGAGAAGAACGACATCCCGCAGAAGACCACCGTGCTGGGCATCCTCGACAGCAACCTCACACCCGATGAAAAGGAGCGCACTATAGCTGCCAAGGCCGGCGAAGCCCACCGATTTCTCATCAAAAAGGTATACCCCGTACTTCGGCGAACGGAATATACCGTCTACTATGTCTACAAGAAGGAAGTCACCCCCTAAGCCTGCAACAGACTCAACGGAGATTCATCCAAAAGAATATTTATTAACTTCTAAACCCGTACAATTATGAAAACGATCCATTATATGTTCACGGCAATGCTTGCCCTGTCGGCATGCGCCTCCTTCACTGCGTGCAGCAGCGACGACGTCAACACCGGCCAACAGAAGGTTGAGACCGCTGACGGCTTCTACATGACCCTCACCTTAAAGGGCTCCGATGCCAAAGGCGCCAACGCCAAGGCTACACGTACCGCGGTGCAAGACCCCACAGAGGCGGCCACCGCCGACGAGAGCACCGTCAACAGCGGTACACTTTACCTCTTCAGCGGTGTTGTAGGTTCCGGTACGTTAGCCTACAAGAAGACTATCACCACCGCCGAATGGAACGACGCCAAGGTGCCCACACAAGGACGGAACGGCTCCATCACGGTGAAACTACCCATCAAGAACGTCACCGTCGGCACCTCCTATAGGGTCTACTTCCTCGCCAACGGCAAAGGTGTTGAGGACGATTCCGGCAACAGCACCATCGAAGCCGGAGATGTAAAGTTTGTCAATGGCTATGCCAAACCCGGAGAGTTCATCATGTTCAGCCAGAACAATCCCGGACACCTTGCCAACCAGTACACCGTGACCTTTACCGAAGAGAACAAGAACAAGGATAAGCCAGTTACGCTGTCCACTCCCATTCTCATCGAGCGCGCCGTAGCCCGTATCGATGTACCGACAAACGAAGCTACCAGCCTCACGGTGCCTTCGGTTGAAGACCTCGCCAAAATGAACCCGCAGCAGAAGGAGGCGCTTCAGAACGCTCGCGACAATGTCAAGAGCATCACCCTGGAAAAGTATGCCATCTCCAACCTCGCCAAGAAGACTTATATCATGCAGCATTGGTCGGACAATAATAGATATCTCACCCTCCCCACCAACAGCTTAGGCTACTGGCAGACCTATGACGAGTTCGGCACAGAGACACGCAACGACGGCAGCGCCTTCTTCAAGACGCTCACCAATGCCACTCCCGACTATGTCTTTGAAAACACGACTTCCGAGAACAAGAACTCCACGGCCATGTACTTCCAGTACAAGGTCGAGCTGAAGTCCTACGAGAATGCCGACTTCACCGACGGCACCTTCTACCGCTACGACGGCAAGATCTACACCCGCCTGGCCGACATCATCGAGAGCGGCAAATACGGCACCAACCCCTTCGGCAAGACGGCTGACGAGCTCCTCACCAAGGACCTGCTCCGCACCAACGGCAAGCTCGGCGCCAACGAGACTGCCCTCGAAGCCTTCCGCAACGATCACAACATCCAGATATTCCCACAGGGAATGGTCTACTACCGTCAGCTCATCAACGATGTGCACTACGTCCGCGAGGGATGGAACTCCATCCTGCGCAACACCATCTACAAGCTCAACGTGAAGAGCGTTTGGAACATTGGGGCTGACGTGCCCAACGGCGACAACGGCAAGGAGACAAAATTCTACTATCTCAACGTCGAGGTCTCTGTCAATCCGTGGGTCCTCAACACGCAGAACGTGATTTTAAAGTAACAACCTAAATACCGACTGTTATGTACATCGACTGGCACTATACATTTCTCTGCGCAGCCATGGCGCTGCTCTCACTGTCATCATGCGTCAAGGACGACATGGACGACTGCCCGGCAAGCAAGGTGTCGATCCAGTTTGACTATACCTATAATATGGAGGAAGCCGATGCCTTCACCACAAGGGTCAGAAATGTCAACGTGTACGTGTTCGATGGCAACGGGAAGTATATCACCAAACAGAGCCAGTCGGCGGAGCAGTTCGCCGCTGGCTACACCATGGACTTCACAGGGCTGGAGCCCGGGAAATACACCTTCGCCTGCTTAGCACGCGGCAAGCAGGCCAGCGAGATTACCAACACCGATGAGGAGTTCCAGTTCTCAGGAACTTCCTCCTCGGTAGAGGACATCCGGGCGACCCTCGCCGCCAATATCAACGACCATGCCTTCGCACCCCTCTTCAGTGGAGTCACCACCATTGACTACACAGGCCGTGAAGCCACTGCTACCATCAGCCTGAAGAAGTGGACCAATAACTTCCGCGTGGTGCTCATCCCCTACAGCAATGACATCGATGGCTTTGAGGTCAACAACTTCGACGTGCGCATCTCTGGCATCGCCAACTCTCTCGACATCTACGGCAAAAATGATGGCAGGGGCAGCATCATCTACTTGCCCTACCAGGCCAGCCTCGTGACCAACGAGGGTAACGAGACCAACGTCAACGGACGACCTGTGGACAAGGCACTCGTCTACGACCTGAAGTCATCGCGCCTCTTCGAAGGACATCCCGACCAGCGCATCATCATCACCGACAAGCGCACCGGGCGTCAGCTCTTCAACCACTCCCTGCCCTGGCTCTTGGCACTCTACAACGGGTCGCTGCGCAGCCAGCAGTGGAGCAACCAGGAATATCTCGACAGACAGGACAACTACTTCCTGACGTTCTACATCGCCAACGCGTCTACAGATTTCTTCTTCTCGGCCAAGATCAAGGTCAACGACTGGGTCGTCAATCTGCAGGATGTCATCGGAATGAAATAACCAAGGAGGACACACCATGAAGTACAACACGCGAGAAATCATCCGCCATACCGTCAGGGTCTGCGCCCTGACCCTCGTGGCCATCGCCGCCGCGTCGTGCATCAACGATGATGTCCTGACGACCGACGCCGAGAACGACAACGACACCTATCTGTATCTGAACTTCCTCACCCAGGAGCCTACGGTGACACGTGCCGTTGACAACACCAGCGAGGCCAACCCAGCGGCCGAAAGTTTCATACACAGCCTCCGTGTCTGGGCTTTCCGCGCCGGCAACAGCGGCACGGACCTCCCCGTCGGCTATAAGGAGGAGACTATCAGCGGTGAGACCAGCCATCACACCCTAAGCGTGAAGCTCCCGGCAAAGGTGGCAGGCCAGCACTACGACGGCATAGACCTCTTCATCCTGGCCAACTCTGAAAGCCTGGAGACCCTCAAAGCTGCCGATGGCACCAATATGGGCCTTACGCGCGCCGACCTGCAAGGTGCTGCCATCAGGCAGCGGTTCGCCGTCACCGACGACGGCAAGGCGCAGACGCAGGAGGTCCCTGCTACGGGACTGCCTCTCTCGCGCACCGTCACAGGCATCTCCCTGGCCGACCACGTCGCCACATCGCCAGCCGAGGCTGCTGCCAAGGGCGTTAAAGTGCCGTTGCTCCGCACCGTCTCCAAGCTACACTTCTTTGTGGCCCGCAAGGCCAACGCCGGCACCGAGAACGCCCATATCACACGCATCGTCATCAATGGCGGGCTGCTGCCAGAATACAGCCATGTCTTCCCCGATGCTACGCCCTACGCCCTCACGGCTACAGCGGGCCTCACGGCCACCGGGAAGGTAGCGGGTCTGAAGCGGGTGATGACGGCTTTGACACTCCCCGCTATCGACAATGCAGTCATCGCCGAGGTCGACGACCCGGCTACCTTGGAACGCGGCGCCGAGGAATCGGGAATGGACTACATCAGGCGCCTGCAAGCTGCCGGACTGCTCTCACACGACAGGGTCTACCTCCGCGAGACCGACAAAGCCATCAGTGGTATCGTCTACTACAAACTCGATGCTGACTCCCGAGAGCGCAGCGCCTCCTTCACAGTGCCCGGCGACAACAGCGCCGCGGCACGCAACCACGAGCTCCTCGTCTATGCCTACTTCACCGAGGGCGGCAACCTGCGCGTCAAACCGGTCGTCATGGACTGGCTCGACGGCTCATCAGTAGACTACAGCAACCGAATCGAGCTGAAGGTCACGCGAAACGCCTACAAACTCTCGGAAGAGAACGGCACACCGGCGGTGGCTGTCGCCTATCAGGCCAACGGCACACCGAGCATGACACCCGTCATCAATATCGAGCGACTGACGACGAGTGGCATGAACTGGATCCTTCAGACCGACAACCCGGCCTTCGGATTCTATAAAGACGGCAAGATTACGGAGAAGATCACCGGCGACGGCGCTACGACGTCTTTCTCTTTCCAGTTCGTAGCCCGGCAGGCCATCGACCTGGTCAACCCGCACAACCGCAACGCCCGCCTCTACCTCATCATCCCGGAGATGGGAAACATCAAGGCCATCATCAACGAGGGCGAGGGCAAGATGGAGGGCACACCCTATGAAGTCTATTTCCGACAGGTCACTCCCGACGAATACCAGGAGCTACCGGAAAAGTAACAACCCGCAAAACTAAGAACTATGGCAACGTATCATCATCTTCTTCTTTCCGCCGGCACGGTGGCTCTCGCTGCACTGTTAGTGGGGTGCAGTGCCGACGAGCTGTCTGCCCCCACCAGCGAGAGCCTGAGCCTGAGCGCGCAGATAGAGAATGTCGCTGTGACACGGGCGTCTACTGTTTCCGATGCTTCTCTCAACGAGACCTCCATCAACCACCTCGACGTGCTCATCTACAATGGTGCCAACGGTGTGCTGCAGAAACGCCTCACCGGCGTGCAGACCGGTCAGACCTCCATCCTCCTGGGCGGAGGTTGGAAGAGCCTCATGCCCGAGGGCAGCAAACTCAAAGTCTATGCCATCGCCAACGCCGCGCAGCAGCCCGCCAACGGCATCACGGAGAGCCAGCTTACCCAACTCACGCAGCAGGACGTCGACATCTACAAGCCCTACGACGCTGATCAGAACGCCAACAAGACCTTCCTCATGAGCGGCTCGGCCGACTACACGGTCACAACGCGCGCCGACCAGACCATCGACGTACAGCTCCAGCGCGCGGCCGCCAAGATGGTCGTCAACCTCACCGTGGACCTGCCGGGCTACGAGATCGGCACGCCGGCCTGGCGCATTGACAACTTCAACGCCGCGACACATGTCTTCGCTCCCGTCGGCAGTGAGACCACAGCCGAGGTCAGTATCCTCGGATACAATGGCATCGTGACCACCACGGGGACGGGACAGTTCCGCATCAACACCTACAGCTACGCTCAGACATGGAGCGAACACAACTACGCACCCATGATCCTCCTGCGGCTGCCTCTGACCAAGGACGGCACCACAAAGATATATTACTATCGCATCGCACTCGTGGGAAAGACCATCACGGAGATCAAACGCAACCACCTCTATGAGGCCAACGTCACCATCGCCACCTTGGGCAGCACCACGGAGCTCGCCTGCGAGACACCCGCCGACATCACCTACAGCATATTGCCCTGGACAGTAGAGACTACCAACATCAACGCCGACAAGCAGCACTACCTCATGGTCACCGAGGACTTCCTCGTCATGCACAACATCAGCACGGACAAATCTATCCAGTTCTTCGCCTCTGACTACTGCTCCTACACCATTGACGATGTTTACTACTACGACAAGAACGGTAAAAAGCAACGTATCACCAGCAGCAGCTCACAGTATCCCTCCATCGACGGCATCTCTGGCAACAAGGATGGCAATATCATCATCAACTCGCCCGTACCTGCCAATCTGACGGTGAAGTTCATCAAGCTCACCATCAAGAACGGCAACCTGAGCAAGACGCTGACCATCAAACAATATCCCTTGGAGTTTGCACAGAACATCACGGGATGGTACTCGTCGAGAAGCACGAGCGGCTGGATCACGCCGAACAACCGATGGAATACGACCTACCGCGACTATAGGTTCTCCAGTGGGTACCAGTCTGGCTATGGATACTACGCAAAATACTACGCCTACGGCTATATCCGCTATTTAAGTGGAGACAGAAGTCTGCATGGAACAGAGGTCAACGGCCTGACCAATAACCACATGTACGTCATCCAGGTGAAGAGCACCAACGGCAAGTACACCATCGGACACCCGAAGTTGGCCTCTGACGGTTCTTCCAAAGACCAGGTTGTCTCCCCTGCCTTCATGATCGCCTCGCAGCTCGGAGCAGTAGAATCCCCCGGATTCAATGCCTCCACTGCCCTCAAGCATTGCGAGACCTACCGCGAAGTCGGCACCGACGGCACCGTCTACGACGGCTGGCGCCTGCCCACCAACAAGGAGGTGGACATCATCATCGACTACCAGGGAAAAAGCAACTCACCGATAGATGTCGTGCTTGCCGGCAGCCACTACCGCACGCTGAGCAAGGAGACACAAGCTACAGGTGTCAGCGGGGCCAATAATAAAGGAAACTTTGTCCGCTGCGTACGTGACCTGACACCCGAAGAGATCGCCAAACTGGAACAGCAGAAAGATTAACCACGCTAAAAAACGCAGAACATGAAGCAACTCATAAGACTCACTGGACTCCTCGTCCTCGCGCTGCTCACAGCCTGCTCGGCCGACAGACTCGCCGACGACATGCCACAACGGCCGGAGTCCGCCGCGACGAAGATGACATGCACCGTTGCTGTGCCCGACTATGCGCTGGAGACACGCGCCGCCGTGAAAGGTGCCGAGGGCATCGACGCCAATACGTTGGAACTGCTCTGCTTTGACAGCGACGGCTTCTACCTCGGACTCGGAGAAGAAGTCACCAATGAGGCCAACACCACGGACGAGGCCCAGCGCTATCAGGTGTCGGCTTTCGTCCCCAACGGCACGGCACGTATCCACTTTCTGGCCAACAGTGGCATCGATTACCAAGCGTCGTGGATCGGCATGCACGAAAACACGCTCATGACGGTTATGGTCAGCAACGCCAGCAAAAATAGCAAGGTGGTCTACTGGGGCTATGTCAAGAAGAACTCGCCAGAGGAACTGAAGAATTACTTGGCTGCCGGTTCGGGCAATGTGGTCTACTTGCTCCGCGACCGCGCCAAGATCACAGTGCAGGCCGACGACGACGCGGCCATCAGCAACATCCTGCTCACAGTGGTCAACGGTGAGGGCGTGGGCACCATGGCACCCTTTGACCGCGAGACGCTCGTCTTCCCGGAGATCACTGCTGACTGGCAGGCCTCGGCCATCACCCTGCCGACGGCAACGGAGACCATCAACGGCAAAGAGGAGGACCTGGCCGATGTGGCCTACACCTTCGAGGCACACAACAGCAGCGACAATCCCGTGAAGGTCATCCTCAAGGTGACCTACAACGATGGCATAGTGCGCTACCACCAAGTGCTTCTTGAGAACGGCGACCATAAACCATATCTCATCAAGCGCAACCATGAATACCGCATCGTCATCAACAAACTCGAAGAGTCCCTCGGCTACGACTCTTTCGAGGGGGCTGTATCCGGTACGGCGGCCAACAACCCGTGGATTGCCGTAGCCGACATCATCCCGGAGATTTCCAACGGGCAGTACACGATGACCATCAAGGAAGGTACCTCCATCGTCGTACAGTCGGGTTCCACGGCCACCATCCACTTCTCCTACAGCCTCAATGGATCGGTAGGATCGGATCTGACGCTCACCGACTTCGACGTCAGATGGCTGAAAAACGAATCGGTGTCGCCCGATGCACAGCCGTCAATGACCTATGATGCTGCCTCGGGTGAGGGCACGATCTATTTCAACCTCTCCACCATCACCGACAATCTCAAGGAGGCCACCATCCGGCTACTCGACAAGAAGCGGGGCATGAGCCGGAGAATAAAAATCTACAGTATCAAGCAGTTTGGCTATACCTTCGACTTCCCCACAACGATGAGCCGCGACCAGACAGGCACGGCAACGCTGACCTTCACCGTGCCCGATGACTATCCGGCAGAGCTGCTCCCCGTGGAACTGCACATCGCCTCCAACGATGTCAACCCCAAGAACTGCGGCGTGGAGGTGGGCTCGACGGCCGACATCAGTGGCGGCGAGGACTGGAACTGTTGGTTTGTCTACAAGGCCTACACCACTGGCACACACAGCATCATCATGCAGAACGTACGCACCAATAGCGTAAATACCACCGGGCACTTCTACATCAAGACACCCTATTATAACCAGGGAAAGCCCGTAGAAAAGGCTTTCAACTACACAGATTAATAAAAGCTGATAACGTCTGTGGCATCTTCGGGGGGACTGGCGAGTCACCTTTGCTTTTCCTTCTGCACTTGCAAAAGGGCCGGCTGTGAGAATCCGGCAGCAACAGACAGCAATTAGATTACTAATGTCACAGAAAAAGCGGCATTCTCCAGTAGGCTTGTGAAAGTCGGCTGGAGAATGTTTTTATCATTCTTCCATCACAGCTTACTTCGCTTCCACAACCTTGAAATCGCCGATGGTCCCCGTCTCAGAGGAGAAGCAGCAGGCTATCTTATAAACCTTTCGGCTGTCAGCGGCATATTCCCGGGCGTAGCCCATGGCGTCGATTTGTGCAAGAGCCTCATCAGCAGGGCGGTCGAGCTTATACTCAAAGATGTAGACATAGTCGGCTGTCTCCACCACGCAGTCAGCGCGCCCCTGTGAGGTCTCCTTCTCGTGATAAACAGTGTAGCAGCTCACCATACGCATCAGCAGATAAACGGTATACTGGAAGTAGCGCTCCTTCTCCCGCTCATTCTCATGACGGCGGGCGGAATAAGGGATACTGGAAAGGAAGGAGGTCAAAGTCCGCTCAAAAGTCTTCAGGTCGCCATTCTCCAAAGCATTGACAGTATCAGTAAGCCACGAAGTGCTGTCTTCCTTACTTTGCAAATAGTTGTTAGCCACCAGCGTGAGAAATCCCTGCGCCACCTCAGAATTAGGAAGATCAAGTCTGTAAGACTCACTGCCTATGGAACTTCTGCGGATAGACTTAATGGTGAGATAGCCACTTTGGTAAATCATAGGCAGCGGTTTTTCCACATCAGCCTTGTAATCAATAAACTGTGATGGGACATAATATCGACCCACCATTTCGTCCAAGTTTTCCTGTGAATGGCTGAGCAGCCGGACAAGATACGTGGGTGTCCCACTCTGAAACCAATAATCCCCTAAGCTTTTCTTTGCAAAAGCATTCAGGATGCTGAACGGGTTATAGATATCCGTGAGCCGTGGACCGAAATGGTAGCCATCATAATGCAACTTCAGCAACTCCATCATCCGTTCATCAGTATATCCCAACGTCTGAGCAATGGCATGGATGGAAGTTGCAAAGTCTTCAGCAAGTTCTTCCTTGGTAATACCACACAAGGCCTCATAGTCTCCGGCCATACTGATATCGTTAGGTTGGTTGAATCCACTGAAGACACTCACCTGAGAGAACTTCGTCACACCCGTGAGCAACACAAACCGCAAGTCGGCATCAGCTTTCTTGAAAACGGAATAGAAACTCTTTAATGTGTTACGGTTCTTCTCCTCTACCAACATCTCATTTTCATCTACACGTGTCTTCAATCCTGTATCAAGGACATCGAGCAGAGGTTTGTCATACTCATCGACGAGGACGACACATGGCAGCCCCGTCTTTTCATGAGCAGCATGTAAGACATAGGCGAAACGGTCGCCAAGGTCTCGGCTAAAGGGATTAGAACCATAGACACTCTCCCAACTCTTTACGTAGCCATTGATGACCTCATCCAAGGCCGTACCCACAGAATAGTCCGTTCCATTGAAGTCAATATGAAACACCGGATACTGTTTCCATTCCGTTTCCAGCGCATCTATCTTCAGACCCATAAACAGTTCCTTCCGACCTTCAAAGTAGCACTTCAAGGTGGAGAGCAGCAAGGATTTGCCAAAACGGCGGGGACGACTCAGAAAATAGATTTTCCCCTCAGTAACGAGACGATAAATCAAGTCTGTTTTGTCAACATAGACAAAGCCGCTATTACGAATTTGCTCAAAAGTCTGTATGCCGATAGGATATTTCATATTGCCGAAAGTTTCTATTTACCTGCAAATTTAGCGCAATTTATCGACAACTCAAAATAAAGCAGCTGTTTTCCACTGCTGCTGTTGCCCATTCCACGCAAAAGCAGTAAATTTGCAGCTATGAAAGACTTTATCCAGTATATATTTCTGAGCAGGGTCCTCGCCATAGCCTTGACGCTGCTCTCCGCAGACAGCCTCCTGGCTCAGGACACCGATTTCCCCTACCCTTCCGTCCCCGACACACTCCGTAAGCCGGAAGCCCGTGCCGACTACCTGCTCCTGCACTACTGGGACAACTTCGACTTTGCCGACAGCACACGGCTCTATTCCCAAACCTGCGGCGAGCAAGGCTTTGTGGACTTCATCGACCTTCTCGGCCGTTTCGGCGCACGCGTCGGTGCACAGAGTGCAAAGGTCTTCGTTGACAAGGCTTGGCGCCAGCCGGTGTCGCGTCACCGCTTCGACGACCTCATCGACCACTACCTCGACGACAACGCCTCACCGGTGCGCAACGACAGAACCTATATCCTGCTCCTCAACGCTATCGCTGACAACAGCCACACCGAAGCCACAGAGCGAGAGCGCTATCGCTTCAAGGCCCGCCAGGCGGCTATCAACCTCCCCGGCGACACTGCCCGCAACATCGTCTTCACCGCCGACGACGGTACCCGACACAGCCTCAGGGAATATTGTGACTCCAAGGTCTGCCTCTTCTTCTACGACCCTGACTGCGAGAACTGCCATGCCACATGGAAGTGGCTGCAAGACCACCCGCTGCCCACCAGCGTGAAGATACTACGCATCAGGGTCACCGACGACCTCATGGCAAAATACGCCATCAAGGCCACACCCACCCTCTACCTCCTTGACAAAGACAATATCGTGGTGCTGAAAGACTGCACACCGGAACAGCTCCTAACGGAAGCCAACAAATAACAAAAGACAACAACCCGAAAAGATTTATGGGAAGAAATAAATACTCACAGAAAGAAATAGAAAAGATAGGAAAACTGCTGCGGCTGAAGAATTCTGTCAACCGCTTCAAACAGAAGATGATACGCCACTAGCTGCGTGTCACCTACGAGTTTAACATCTCCGACTTCAATGAACCTGGCAAGGCCTTCGGCGAGGAGGAGCTCCAGGCTGCCGTGAAGCGGGGCGCCATTGAAATTCTCGACGACGCCACCATCGAGGCCATGAAAGCGAAGCGTGCCCGCGACAAAGCCCGTGACGAGGCTGCACGACAGCAGGAAGCCATCGCCAACGGTGAGGCCACAGACTGGAAAGAAGCCATGAAAGAATGGCAGGAATGGGAGAAAAGCGGAATAAAACCTATTTAACCTTCCAGGGCACAGCATCGAAGTGAAAATTATACAGCGCTGTATCGTCGTATCTCGGGAATTTTACGTAAATTTGCAAGCAAAGACTTAGGTGCACTATGGTATACTACCCGATAGGAATACAGACTTTCAGCGAGATTCGCACAAAGGGCTTCTTGTATGTTGACAAGACCAACTATGTGTATGACGTTTGCCACCCTGGTAAATTCGTCTTTTTGTCGCGTCCCCGCCGTTTTGGCAAGTCACTTCTGGCAAGTACTTTCCACGCCTACTTCTCCGGCAGGAAAGAACTGTTTAAAGGGTTGGCGATAGAGAAACGTGAGACCGAGTGGAAGCAATATCCTGTGCTCCACTTCGACCTCAGCGATATCAAGAAAGGCACCACGGAGGAGTGCGAACTAAACCTCCACTCACAATTAGAGGATTTTGAGAGGACGTTCAATTGTCAGAAAGCTTCTGACAACCTTACGATACGGTTCCGCGAGCTGGTGAAGAACATATCCCGCAAGACAGCGTCACAAGTCGTCATCCTCATCGACGAATACGACGCGCCGTTGCTCAACGTGCTCCACGACCAGGAAAGACTCGAGCCGATGCGAATATTGCTTCAGGCATTCTATTCTCCTCTGAAGAAATTGGACCAATACCTCCGTTTCGTCTTCGTCACAGGTATCTCCAAGTTCTCGCAGCTCAGTATCTACTCACAACTCAACAACCTCAACAACATCTCCATGCTCCCACAGTATGCCAGCATCTGCGGCATCACAGAGCGGGAACTGACGGACAACTTCCAGGAGGGTATTGCCGAACTCGGGAAGGCCAACGACATGACAGCGCAGGAGGTGTTGGCAAAGTTAAAGCTGAAATATGACGGCTACCGGTTCTCACGCAACGCCGAAGGGGTCTATAATCCTTTTAGTCTGTTGTCGGCGATGAACAACAAGGACTTCTCCAACTACTGGTTCTCCACCGGCACCCCGACCTTCTTGGTCAACATGATGAGGAAGTTTCATACTGACCTCACGCAGATTGACGGCAGCGAGGCAGCCTCAGAGGAGTTTGACGCTCCTACGGAGGACATGCAGAGCATACTGCCCTTGTTCTACCAGAGCGAATATCTCACCATCAAGGATTACGACCCGGTGGTGAACATGTATCGTCTCGGCTATCCCAACGAGGAGGTGAAGGTAGGACTGATGCGGACCCTCGTCCCGTATTACGTCACAAAGAACGTGAACCTCACCAACAACACCGCCGCAAAGATGTACCTTGCTCTCAGAGAAGACGATATGGACACATGCCTTGCCCTTGCACGCACCTTCTTCGCCAGCATACCCTATCAGGAAGGCACGCTGAAAGACGCACCCACCACCGAGGGACATTTCACAGCCATGCTCTATGTGATGTTCTCCTTTCTCAACCAGTATGTCTACAGCCAGGTACGCACAGCAAAGGGCAGGATGGATATTCTCATAAAGACCAGCTCTACGATATACGTCATGGAGCTCAAACTCGACGGGAGTGTCGACGATGCGCTCAGGCAGATCGACGGCAAGGGCTACGCTATTCCCTACGAAGCCGACGGCCGACGGATTGTAAAGGTAGGCATCCGCTTCTCTTCCCAGGAGCGCACGATAACGGAGTGGAAGATAGAACCCTAAGATATTTTGAGTCAGAATATGGGAGCCGGGGCTCTTAGAGCGCCCAACTATGAAGCATAGTTACTTCACAACCTGCTGACAAAGAACTTTCTCACGTCTTTCCACTCATAGAATGGGAAGCGGGATGTTTTGACAGGGATATGGACATCCTGCTCATTATGGCGAAGTCTCACTATCACGTTTCCTTGGGCATTGCGATAGAACACAAGCTGGAGGTTGGCAGCCATAGGCGCAGCCTTGAAGTCACACCACACCTTGTAAACGTCGGCGGGATTGGAGACTGCAACATCATAATGCTCCACCTGCATCAGTGCCAATAGCGGAATGATGTTGCCATCATGCCCAAAGCGCAGCGTAGCAGCCACATGACCATCGGCAATAGCTGTATCTGCACACTCTATGATGTTGCGCAGCAAAGGCTTGGCATTGGCCATAACAATGCCGTTGCCGTCTTTATGATTGGCATTGCCGACATAAAAGCGGTAGTTTACGCACTGCCAAAGACTAAAGAGTTCCTCGGGCGTAAAGATGTCATAGAAACTTATATCAGTATCTATGTCCTGCATATCAACGGCTATCCAATAGAACCCCCACATCAGGCTACCACTGTCAACATAGTGCCGAACATATTCGTCGGAAGCAAACAGCGATTTGACGAAGCGATCCGGTTGAACCATCCTGCTCTCGAACTGCCTGTATGCTGTCACCCATGGCCCGGTGCTTCCATCGGTGAAGACATTAGAACTGTCGGTATGGAAATTCAAATAGCTCATGTACTTTTCACTCGCCTCGTAGGAGATGTCTATTCCAGGTGCAAGTCCTTTAATCCGGTCTCCGAAGGCCACCATGCTCATGGCACAGCGCATGACGATGGTAGATCGGGCTGATACCCTTCTCTTGCCTCGGAACACTTCCGGGAAGTCACGTACCATGCGCTGAGCGATACCTTGATGCTGTCTCACGCCAACAGAACTCAGATCGCCGCCATGTCCCCTCACCAACGGCCACAACCGTGCCAACCGCTTCAAAACATCCTGCCCCAATGGTGTCAGGGCATGGGCTGAATCCGCTTGAGCGAGCGTCTCCCAAACCCAACGGTAATCGCGGTCAGCAATGAGGTAACGGGATCCATGACGCCCATAGTGGCTGATGTAGAAAGGTTGGTAACCCTTAGGAGCCGACGTTGGGCGACCAACAGGCTCAGGATAAGCAAGATAAACGCCGCCTGCCTTATTCAAATTCGCGCAAACCTCCTCACGGGAGGTCTGTGCGAAAGAAGTGAATGCTGACAACAGCAGCGCGACTGCTAAAATCAGTATTTTGTGCATATCAAAGTGTGAAAGTTACATTATTTATATCCCTCGTTCTGTTTCAGGGCAGGATTGTTGGTCATCTCGGCCTCAGGAATAGGGAAGAGGACACGGTAGTCGTCGACATCAGCGCCGAGGCGCTGCCCATTTTTCCAATCCCAATTGTTTCCCTTGGCATATTTCCCAAAACGGATAAGGTCCGTACGCCGCACCAGCTCTGAAGCCAACTCCCGCTGACGCTCAGCAAGGATGAAGTCTAAGGTAAGTTCGTTCTCCGTGATATCACCCGACACATCCGAGCGCACACCTGCCTTAGCATACTTTCCGCTCATATAGGCACGCTCTCTGATTTCGTTGACATAGCCAAGAGCCTCAGCCTTGGTGCCCTTGGCACCACGAAGGATAGCCTCGGCAGCAATGAGATACGCCTCACCCGTACGGAACATTGGGAAGTTGATAGAGACATAAGCCTCACCCTGTGCCGGAATGGCATCGTTCTTGGTAACATTGCGCCACTTGATGTAGCCATAACCACAGGTGAACGTGCTTGTCATCTCTTCCTTACTGCCCCAGGTTTCTTTCTTCTGGTTAGGCAGGGCTGTCATAAACTGCGCCCGCTTATCCTTTTTGTTGTTGCCCCAGGTATCCGTCTTGTCGAAAGTGACATCGTCAGCATCGAAGGCATCGACCAATGTTGTCTTGGCGCGTACATTGCCCCAACCGCGGGAGCCCACGCCCGTGTTGTAGAGCTCATTCATCGGGCCGTTGACAAAAGCTTTGACAAAGAAGTTGGTACCTGCTGAACTCTGTGCCTTCTGACCGTCCTGACACAGTGGCCAGATAATCTCCGAACACTGGTCATTGTCAGCGAGAAAGATCTGACGATAGTCAGGTGCCAGCGTATAGCCACCCTCGTTGATGACCTTCTTAGCATAAGTCAGAGCGTCATTATAGCGGTCCTCTCCTATCCACGTCTTGGCATTGAGATACATGCGGGCGAGAAAGAACCAATCGGCCACACGGTCCACACGTCCGTACTCGTTCTCGTGAGGAGCATGAAGCTGATCCATAATATCAAGGAGTTCACTCTCGGCAAAGTCGAAAATCTGCTTGCGCGTGTATTGCTTTGGTATCTCCTTGACGCCCGTATTCTCGTCAATGTACGAGACGCCGCCAAAGAGATCACAGAGCGAAGCATAGCAGTAGGCTCTTAAGAATCTGGCCTCAGCACGATAGTAAGGGCACTCCTCGCCGAGCTGATCGTAGAGGCCACGGCTCTTGAGTTTTTCTGGCGTGCACTCCCGCAACACCTCATTGCAGTAAGCAATGGTCATGTAAAGACGTTGATAGGTCCATGTGATGACCGACGCATTGGAGGCATCCCACGTCAGGTTCAGACATTTGCGCAGACCATTGGACTGCGAGGGCATGAGGAAGTTATCGGTGGAGAGTTCTTGCAGATAGAACAGCAGACGCACATAGCCCGAATAGCCCTCGTTGGCACCCTGGAGATCGCCGTCACCGCCGTCGCCACCCTTCTGTCCAGTAAGGATCAGAGAGCTATAGCATTTGGCAAGCATACCTTTGTAACCGTCTACCGTAGAATAGACCTTTTCACTGACAAGCTGATTGTCGTCGAGAGGCATCGTATCGAGATCGCTGAAGCATGAGGACAGAGCCAGACAACAGAAGACAGCTATGATGGAGAAAAATATCTTTTTCATGATTGCGTTTCTTTTAGAAGTTTAGATTAGCAGAGAACGAGAAGGTACGTGGCCGCGGATAGACATCCCTGTCAATACCACTCGACAGCTCTGGGTCGATACCACTATAGCCCGTGATGGTGCACACATTCTGTACCGTGAAAGCCAGACGGAGCGAGGACTTGCTATTCCACAATTTTGGGAAAGTGTAAGCCAGCGTCATGTTGTCAATACGGAAGAAATCACCACTCTCTAAGAAATAATCAGAGTAAAGTTGCTGGGTATTGAAGCCTAAGTCACGCGTGGAGGGCAGAATATTTGAGAAGTTGCCCTGGTCGCTATAGACCTGCTGGAGATACTGGTTGGCCTTCACATAGTTGTAGACATAAGCACCGAAAGCGCCATGACCCGACAGCCCAAAATACCAGTTACGCCATGTCAGCGAGGTGTTCAGGCCGAGATACGCCTTGGGCAGTGCGCTCTTGTCGGTGGAATAACGTGTCTCCGTAGAGGAAACGGAGCCGTCGGGCTGCACATACTGATTCTCCAAAGGCTTGCCATTCTCATCGTAGGCTTGCTTGCAGAGATAGAACGTGTAAGGACGCTTGCCCACCATGAATACCTGCACATATTTACCCGTACCGGAGATAGGCCCCGTCTGTACAAAGTTGCTCTCTGAATCGATGACATTCAACTTCGTTATCTTCGAGGTGTTCCAAGTATAGTTGAAACCGACATCCCATTTGAAGTCTTTAGTCTGAACAGGCACGGCATTGACGGAGAACTCCACACCCTTGTTGTCCATCTCACCGATGTTGGTTGTCAGAATGGAAGAGAAGTTGGTACCGGAGATGACGTTGATAGTATTGAGCAGATCCTTGGTGTGACGTTTGTAGACATCCAAAGATCCATAGATGCGGTTGCCGAGGAATCCATAGTCGAGACCGGCATTCCATGTATCTGTCGTCTCCCACTTGATATCCGTATCATAGGCATTGGGCCTATAGGTGAGGTACCATTTGTCACCAAAGCGATAGCTGGCCTCTGGATAGGACACCGAGAACGTGGTCATATACGGATAGTCGTTGATGATATCCTGCTGACCGGTCTGACCATAGCTCAGGCGCAGCTTGAGGTTGGAGAGCACCTTATTGTCTTTGAGGAACTTCTCCTCAGAGATACGCCATCCTAAAGCCACTGACGGGAAGTAACCCCATCGGTTGTCCTTGGAGAAACGCGATGAGGCATCGGCGCGCAGCGTTGCTGTAAGCATGTAGCGGTTGTCGTAAGTATAATTGAGACGCCCATAGAGTGAGAGCAGATAGTACTCCGTCTCATAATGGTAGGGCGAGAAGAGCTCCTTGCCTTCCGGCGAGAGCGTTGTGTCGTCATATTTCTTCCAGAAATGCTGCCAACCATAACCGGCCATGGCGCTAAAGTCATGTTTCGAACCGAAGGTGTGCTGGTAGTTGGCGTAAAGGTCGATAAGCTCGTTGTGCTTCTTCTGCTTGCCGTCATAGTCGAGACCCGTACCGTCCTTCATATTGGAGGTGTACATCGTTCCAGCCTTGTCTGGCACATTCTTGGTATATTTACTACTGAGGTAGTCCATACCAAAGTTGGCATTCAGTTGCAGGTCCTCCAGACCATGCACCTTATAGGTGATGGCAGCATTACCAATGAAGCGCCCAATAGTATTCTTAAACTTCTGCAATTCAAGCCGTGCCACGGGGTTGTCGGTCTGTATGGCCATAGGCGAAGTGCCGTTCATCCATATGAAGTAGCCTAAACCCGGGTCCGTTGATGCCGTACTGCTGCCCGTTTTGACCGGACGTGTGGGGTCATAGGCAAGGGCATTGCTGGCCACACTGCCGTCGACCATATGATTGTCTTCGTCTGAGTATTTGACATTGACAGCCACCGTGAGATGGTCATTGAAGAAAGACGGCGTGATACCACCGTCAAAGGTGAAGCGGTCGTAGCTGTTCGTCCGAATGATACCCTGCTGGCTGGTGTAGCCTAAAGAGGCACGGAAAGGAGCCTTCTTCAGTACATTGCCCGAAACGGAGAGGTTATGCTCCGTACCGACAGCCGTACGGTAGATCTCATCCTGCCAGTCGGTGTTGGCTGTTCCCATCTGCACATCGGAGGGAACACCCGACACTGTTGGCACAAAGCTGCGGAATTCGTCAGCCGTCAGCGGATGTAGCCTCTTCGAATCGGTACTGAGAGAGATTACCGGTATAATTGAATCTCAACTCACCAGAAGTTCCTTTCTTAGTGGTGATAACAATCACACCATTTGATGCTCGGGAGCCATAAATAGCCGTTGCCGACGCATCTTTCAACACCGTAAATGTCTCAATATCATTGGGGTTGAGGGCTCCGATGATATTTCCACCGCCCTCGATAGAGGAGTTGTCCACAGGCACGCCGTCGATGACGATGAGAGGGTCATTGGAGGCTGAAAGTGAAGCACCGCTACGAATACGTATTGTGGAGCTGGAGCCAGGAGCACCGGAATTACTGACTACATTGACACCGGCTATCTTTCCCACCAAAGCGTCCTGAGCCGTATTCTGAACACCTTTGTTCAGCTCGTCGGGCTTAATGGCGGTAACAGAACCCGTAAGGTCTTTCTTTTTCACCTGACCATAACCGATAACGACAAGTTCATTCAGCGTGTTGTTATCCTCTGACATGTTCACCGATAGTGTCGACTGATTGCCGACACGCACTTCCTTGGAATTGAAGCCTACATAACTGAAGATGAGAGTAGCCCCCTGAGGCACGTCAAGCGAGAAGTCTCCATTGACATCGGTCACCGTGCCTGTACCCCTTCCATTAATCATCACGGTGGCACCTGCTAAAGGCTCACCCTGTGCATCCTTGACGGTGCCTGTCACTCGCCGTATATTGCCCTTTTCAGTTTGAGAGTTTTTCTGGGTAGAAGGACCATTCTTGATAAGCACCTGCCGACCTGAAATAACATAGTCCAGACCTGTTTTCCGACAGAGTTCGGCAATGATGGTTTCCATAGATTTGCCCTTCAGCGAAAGGGAGACCTCATCTCCAAGACGGCTGCGGACGTCCTTGTCGAAAGCAAAGACATAGGAGCTGTGCCGCTCGATGTAGGTGAAGACATCCTGAATGGTCGTCTTCTGAGCCGTAAGCGATACAATGCCAGAGGTGTTGACAATAGTCACACTTGGACGCGCCATCATCTGTCCGGAGAGGGAGAGCATACCGGCTGTAAGCAACAAGGCCGTACGCTTCTTCGGTTGAAAGATAAAATGCATCATAGAATTTATTATTGATTGGATTGATCCAAAATATCGGCTGCAAAGGTAGCAAGCTGATATTTCGGATGTATTACATATAGGTTGAATTCTGACAAATATTATACAGATTATCTCTTATATAATTTTATTATACCGCCATTGCGAGATGCCGCACCATCGGTAAGGAAGAGAATATGTTGCAAGGCATCCTTATAGTCCCCGCCAAGCATGAGCTTACCATACAGACGCTCGCCTGCGATGTTGGAAGAGCAGATAACATGAATGCCATAATAGCTTTCAAGGACCGGAATGATGTCGCCGACCTTCTGTCCGCTAAGATTGATATATCCTTTTGTCCACGACAGATAGTCGGCAGCCCTCACATGTAAGAGCTCACTCACGGTACCATCCTCTATCCGCACGAGGTTGTCCGGACGCATTCTAACCACTTCCCCGTGCGACTTAATCTCCACGCTTCCCTCTACGAGCGCCACTTCAGCTCGTTTTCCGCGATAGCTGGAAAAATTGAAACGTGTTCCTATTACTCTGAGACTGAATCCATCCCCATGGACGATAAACGGATGCCGACTGTCATGTGCCACTTCCAAATAGGCTTCTCCATCAATACTAATTTCCCTGCAAGTTCCCACAAAAGCTTTCGGGTAGTGGATAGTGGTACGTGAGTTGGCCATTATTCTTGTACCATCGGCCAACAGAAGCATCTGGGTCTTGCCAGTGGGTACCGTCAACGTCTCATACGGCGTTTGATGACGAGAGGAAGAGACGGCTGTGACAGTTTGTTCCTTGACCTTACGTTCCGTCCGCTGCCAGAGAGGCAGACCAAAGGCTATTATTAAAAGCGCACAGGCGGCAACTGAAATCACGACGTTGAGCAACAACCGGCGATAATGGCGCTGGCGACGTATCTTCTGATGGGTCTTCAACTTAATATCGTCGGTGTCAACGTCCATAGGCAGGCAACGGTCCAAGAAATATCTCAGCTTGATGTCGTCGGGACTATTATCAAAGAAATTATTGTCTAATATGTCATTCATCTGATGTCGTTTTTAGAGGGTGATACCGTCACATAGCTTTTCTCAGCTTCTTCCGTAAAGCGGCAAGGGCATATGTGACATGATAGTTAACAGTAGCTGTAGAGATTTGGAGCAGTTTTGCAATATCAGCATAGGACATCTGTTCTATTTTGGCAAGAAAGAAGATGTGCTTGCATTTAGGTGGGAGCCCGTCGATGGCTGCATTGAGCCTTCGCCGGTCTTCCTCTGAGATAATGCCTTCCAAGGGCGACTGAATCTCGGGGAAATGAAACTCCTGGAGTTCATCCAACGACCACATCTTCAACCTGTTCTCACGCCGATACGCACTAACGGCCTTGTGGTAGGCGATGACATTAAGCCAGCTGAGCATGTCACTGACAGCTGACAGACGGCGCCGATGGTTCCAGACTTCCAAGAACACATCACTGACAATTTCCTTCGCTATCTCCTTGTCACCCACAATGCCATAGGCATGGTAGAAGATGCGGGAGGAATAGCGCTCCATGAAATTATCAAAGGCAATCTCATTGCCTTGTGATATGAGAAATAGTTCTGTTTTGTCGGGTTCAGGCATATCAGGATGGGTCGTTTAAAAGTTCTCTATAAATAAAGACGCAAGAAAAGGAAAAAGTAATAGGTAGGAAAGCAACTTTTTTAGAGGCCACACATTATGCACCTCAGATGCGGTCTTATGACAAAGCAATTTTCGTCAAACTCGCGGACAGCCTTGCGTACCAAACTTGACTTACCATATCTTCGCGGACTGATGAGGACGAAATGGTTCTCGCTCTTGAGAAACTGCCCAATGCGTGCAAGTTCTTCAACTCTGTCGGTGAAATAAGGTTCATCGACCAATGTGCCGAATTTAAAGGGATTATCCATTTGCGAAAAACTTCGTTACGAAATTTTTCGCTAAGATAGTATAAAGAAGTGAGGTAACAAAGTAAAACGATATGTTTTTCTTGTTCTGTTCAACAGTAGCCCCTCATCTTATACGAAGATTATGAGAGTAATAGTCGACATGTCCTCGTTGCTAGATAAATAGCAATTTGGAGGAGCAGGCAAAGGCGCTCTTCAAGTCGTGGTTCATCGACTTTGAGCCTTTCAAAAAGCGGAAAGTTAGTGGATTCGGAATTAGGAATGATTCCGGAGGGGTGGGAAGTGTGCCCTTTGGAACAACTTGGAAAATTACCGAAGTATTGTTCTTTTGTTACTCCACTTTTCCAGGTGACTTTCTACTCCATCTTCTGAACTTTCCTGCAGATGAAGTCCCGTTCGCCAGGCGTCAAAGCATACTTGGCAAAGAGCTGGACGTCAAGAGCGTCCACCGACAGCGACCAGTCAATGTCTGAATGCAGTGTAAAATTCTGAACGGGGACATACTGCCATTTCTCCGGTGTAATATCCTGCGTCGTCTTTAATACACCTAACAACGCCCTTAGAAATCGTGTCTTGATATACTTCACGAGTGCCTCAGCCTCAAACCGAGAGTCTAACTTACCGATGCTGATAAACGTCTCGGTATTGCCCGTCCCAGGCTCACCAACGAAAGGAACTGTGAGAACCTCACCAAACGCTCCGGTACCATTGGCTTTAGAGAGGAATACCTTATAATCATCAAGGTTGTCCACGGGTCGAATATAGTCGCGACGCACATATTTATAAACACGATTGCTATCGACACGCCCAAGGATGCGAATATAGTCACAGCCATCTTCAGGCTTCTCGTCAAAGAAGATTTGCGGCAAACGTTCAAAGATATTCGTTGAGACATCATAAGGATGTCCCTCGCTGAGCTGTGACAACGCTTCAGGATGATCCTCATGCATCAGCGGCGTAAAGCGATAAGCCGTGCGGCTCACCACAATCTTGCTCATCGACACAAAGTCCTCTCGTGCTGACACCTTCTTCATCATGGCATTGAGCTCAGCATAAGGTGTGAATAAGCCCACCGGCGACTGCTCCACATCGGTATCGCGCAAGCTCACGGCCACACCTCCTTTGATCTCCGTATCGGCAAAGACATTCTCACTCGGCTGCTGGAAGTCAATGACCCGGAAATGCTTATCAGCAAGCATCTTGCGGTTCCACAGTTTCGGCGTACTGCCTGCATTGGTTAAGAAGCGGGCCGGATGAATCATCTCCACCACACCCGACAAATCATAGCTTAGATCCATAAACTGGTTATAGATAGGCTCGTTATAGGTCTTCTGCTCACCCACGGCGTTGTTCTGATAGGGCGGATTGCCAATGACGATGGTCGGGTGAATATCTTTGAGAATTTGCATGAGTTTGTCTTTCTTTTCGCTGTGTATCAAGTCGTAACTGTTATAATTTTCTATCACGTTGCCAACCGGCATGCCCAACAACGAATAAACCTTGCGAGTAAATTCGTAAGTAAGAGATGATGTGGGCAACGAGTAAACACTATTCTTTATTTTGTCGCCATAGACCCGGTAGAGGGCAATGGCGAACTCACCCTGCTTGGCGGCAATGTCAAGGATCGGTGTTCCCTGCTGTATCTTCTCTTTTGGCAGGTAGTTCACCATGCGCTCCGCCATCCACGAGGGCGTAACGATTTCAGACTTCGAGATACGACCCAACTTCTTCATGGCACGTTCAGCTCGTTCTACGGGTGGGACCTGATGGTCACGCGCCAGCTGGTTCATATTGGAAATCTTATAATCCAAGTCGCGAAGGACAAAGGGATTGGACTTCAGCTGAATAATGCCTAACACCTCTGACTTCAGACCCAAGTCCTTAGCAATTCGCTGATTGCCAGCATGAGCATCAATGACACGAAGAATATCCTCCAACGAATCCACCTTGTCATCAGTCAGGAAAGCGAAGAACAGAATGAGCGAGTAATAGGTTCTCAGCTTCTTTTGCAGTCTCAACCACTCTTTCTGCTCGTCATCAGGCTCAGACTTATCATCGGATGACGTTTTCGCGCTGCTGCTTTTTGAAGCCGCTCCTGCTTCGCCTAAATCTAAATTGCCTCCCTTACCCTTATAAGCAGGTTCGTGAATGCCCTTATCTGAATCAATGGGCAACAACGGCTTCAAGGCATCGAGTACATCGGTCTGTTCCAGCAACCCTTCGTCAACAGGAACCTCAGCGGCTTCGTCCTTGATGCTCTTGTTGGCACTGTATTCTCTGACCTTCTCTAAGATGTCGTTGGGAGTCACTTGCTGCATTTTGTCTTTGTTGAGGACAATGATGGGTGAGATGCGCAGCTCCTCCGCTATTCTGTCGGCCAACTTGCGGTTGCCACGCTTGTCGGTGTTCACATTAAATATCTGTGACTTTGCCTCCTGCATCCGGAACATTCTGCCCGGCTCAAAGTCGACAAGTAGAGTTTGGGGCTTCATGCAATATTTGATGGTGTGGCCCTTACCATCCGACATCTCACGCACATACTGGTTCTGCAACCGGAAGATGGCTTGATCGTATTCCTGTGGTGAGGCCGTATCCTTCAGGTAAATCATCGTATCCCATTCGGGTACCGTAGCACCGGTGAGCATGCGGTTCACGGTCAGCGTCAGCGTATTCTGGTCACGAGCCTCGCACGCTGTAATCTCATTGGTGACATCTATATTGCGAGGATAGCGGTCTTCCCGCTCCACACCGGCTATGTTCAGCAATGCGTACTGTCCAAGATTCTTGAAACAATCCTTGTTGGCAGTGATCAGTGTCTCCATGGCGTCGCACGAGGCACGATAAGGCAGCACACAGACAACATGCCGACAAAGTTTGCCTTGCTTGATGCGGTCATAGTCAAGGAAACTAAAAATATTGGCATCGTCCTTACTTCCGTCAATAGCCATCAACAGGTCGAGTACTTCTTTCTCATGGCAGAACTTCAGATGTCTGCCATCCGCTGTCTTCAGGGTGGACAAAGGTCTGAGCAGTTCATTGAGAGCATACGTTATCCCATCTTTCTTCAATTGCTCCAGCTTCCGCATGGAACTCTCATTGACATTGAAGGCGAACCTCACCATCTGCGGGAAACCATAATAGGGATTGTCCCACTCGTTGGTATTATCCTCATGAAGATGCCGGGCATCCCATTCTTCCTTATCCTTTACGATATCTGAGAACTGATAAAAAGCGATGATGTCGTCCTTCTGGAACTCACTACTCATCAAGATGCGGTAAGGCGTTCCTGAGAGATGAAGACGGACCGCAGCATAGAGACGTTTCATCTCCTCATTGTTGTCATAGTCCTCGGCCGTCTCACAGTATTTGCTTTCCGATTTTTCCTCAGCTTTGGTGTTCAATCTCAATACTTTGCCATATTCCTCGGCTCGGGCGCCATAATGTGTCTCGTCGATGATGAGCAGGTCCCACTGCCTCCGGAAAATATCTTGATGCCGCCGCTTCACCTGCTTGCCGCTGAGATCCTGGAGGGTAAGGAAGACAACAGCACGGTGACCATTGTGAAGGCTCTTCTCTACAAGATTGTTGTCGCGGGCCAACGACTCTGTATCAATAAAGTCAAAACCCTCAAAGTTGCGCAGACTCTCCACCGTCTTTTTCCATTCCTGCTTGACATCGGCCTTACCCGACACCACAAGAATAGCCCGACAATGACTGTCTGCCTGGGCACAACTCAAGGCAGTGAAAGTCTTGCCAAAGCGCATCACAGCATACATCAGGAGATTGGTGCGTCCCTGACGTACCGCACGGAGGTAGTTTCTTACCGTCTCTTTCTGGTTGGGACGAAGAGAATATGGACCAACCTCACGCTTATAAGTATAGGTGATGGCAGTTGGACGGCTGTCGAAGGTATAAAACTGATACTTACCCCTATTGCTTTCATAATCTTTCTGGATATCCTCAATGGCATCGGCGACATCAACTTCTGTGGCATGACGGAAGAACTCACGCGAGTAATAGGGCAAGCCCTCCAAATCTGTAGGTGTCAGCCGGTGCAGCTGCTTATCATGCTCTAAAAAATAATGTATGGCAAAGTCACGGAAATAAGTCTCCTTTCCCACTTTTGCCACGGCCTCGTAATGTTCCTTCAAGTCAGGGAAATACCGCCGCCACTCCTGCAGCCGTTGCTCTATGGGGCGATAGGTATCACCAACCTTCAGGTAATTGGGCACCGTCTCTGTGGAGAACGCATATATCTGCGGCTCTACCCGTCCGATGACGAATTGATCGATAACAGTTGTCTCTATCATCTCTTATTACTTTTAATGCACATACGCAGCGGAACGGCTAAGCCAGTGCTCCACGACTTCACCAAGACAGGTATACCATTATGTTTTCTCGCGTCTTTGGCCTTACAACCCGGACAGGGATGCACTTCCTTCTCGCCCAAGAGATTGGTAGTCACCACGTCGTGGCAGGTGCATGGCACGACAAGTTTCAGGCCATCCATCTGCATGATATTCCATGAGATAATGTCGGCGATTATCTTCATCCACTCCTTCGTAGGCTGATGGCCAAAGCGGTCAACGAAGTACTCACTAAACGTATAGAGTAGGTTTTCACGCGCCAAGAGCAGACTGTCACCGGCCCATTCGTTGCCAAGAGTATTTTGGTAGGCCATGCGTGCCCCCTCCAACCACGCTTCCTCGCCCTCGGTATTCTCACTGACGATGCGGAGCTTGCGGTCGAGAAATCCGATACGGCTCTCAATGGGAATGGCTTCACCCGTGGTGGTATCGTAGCGGCTGACGATGAAAGGCGCCTCGCCACAGCAATATTCCATCCACCTTATCTTTACAAACTCTTGCCATGTCTTGCCCTCGGGCATCGGTATCTTGTCACGATTGACAACCCAGTTGTGCCGGTCGTTTATCTCCTTGTTGAAGACCTCCCGATAACCAAAGAAACGCTCATCGAGGTTGTTGACCATAAAGTTGCACATCCAGGAAGGGGTAAAGATTTCCGCCTTCTCCTTAACACGTTTCTTCTTCAACTCCTTGCGCTTCAGCACACGCGGGATGACGACATTGCTGTTTGCTCCAGTGATAGACTCTATGGTTATCTCGTCGAAGAAGTGGTAGCCATCGCCACGAGATTCATAATCATCGGTTGCCCAAAAGATATGATGCGTCCGCCCATCGTTCTTTGCGGTGGTAACGGAATGGTCTACAAGCAGCGTCTCCAGAACGTCGCGGCCATAGTCGCCGAGGATGTCGTTATCAAATATTTCAGAATTATCCGGCATGGTACCTTGTTTTAACTCACAAATTTACGATAATTATTTGATAACGGCATGCTCTCCGGCTATTTTTTTCTTCGGCATGCTATCTGCCAACAGAAATACAATGTCAGAAGGGACTTCAAGAGCCGGCCAGGAAATACAGCGGATGAAAGTGCGTTCCCCTTTTACTCAGACGATGTTCGGCTGTAAAACGGTTGAGCCACAGCGTGGCCTTATACTTGGTCAGACCAAACTCAACACGCATCATGCGGCAGGTGATATAATGATTCTTGGAAAGGAAAGCTGCCACCTTCTGCCACAACTCCTCCGCCGTATAACTTACAGAGGCTGTCGCATAATGTGACTTCTCGAAACTCACGGAACGTTTTATCTCATTGAGGAACCGGAGCTCAGGCTTGAAGTCCACGTTTCTCACAAAGATGTCCTTGCCCGTCAGCACGCCATTGGGGAGTATGTCAGACGGTGTATTGCCGACAGACAGCGACAGATAGCCTATCTCCGGCAGATAGAAACGGTTGCCGGCTATCAGCTCCTCCTTGGCATAATGACAGAGCTCTGACATCACCGCCTTCACATCGGCAGGCGTCAACGTACTGGATGCCGCTATCTTGGCAGCCAACTGCTCCGTGGTCATGGCCGCACCTTGTTGAAGCCGGACAAAGGGCCGTGCCTCGCCACTTCCTACGGCGTTCTCGATTTGTTGTACCGTGTATTTTATAGACATTGTATGATGATTAAATGATTGTTATCAGGTTATAAATTACGGCGCACATGCATGAAAACATGCTTTGTAGAAGCCAAATGCAAAGTTATACATTTTTCTATTAATAATAAAATGTTTAAACGAAAATATCAATATATCATCGTCAAACAATTGTCGGCAGTTTGGCTAACAATTGTCGGCAGGTTGGCTGACAATTGTCGGCAGTTTGGCTGACAATTGTTTGACGATCGCCCGATAAGTGCTGACTATTCATGTACGTCCTTGACGGCACGTCCGCTGGGCTCGTTCATGTTCTTGAACGACTCGTCCCAGGCCAGTGCCTCAGCCGTGGAGCAAGCCACGGAAGGAACGGAGGGAACGCTGCGGGCGGCGGAGTCGGAGGGGAAGTGCTCGGCGAAGATGGAGCGATAGTAATACTCCTCCTTGTTCTGCGGCGGGTTGATGGGGAAGCGCTCGGCAGCGTGCGCCATCTGCTCGTCGCTGACGGCGGAAGCCGTAATCTCTTTCAGTGTGTCTATCCACGAGTAACCCACACCATCGGAGAACTGCTCCTTCTGACGCCAGGCTATCTCGGCGGGCAGCATGTCGGTGAAGGCGTCGCGGACGACCTTCTTCTCTATCGTCTTGCCCGGACACATCTTATAGCTCGGGTCGATGGTCATGGCCACGTCGAGGAACTCCTTGTCGAGGAACGGCACACGGCCCTCTACGCCCCATGCTGCCAAAGACTTGTTGGCACGCAGACAGTCATACATATAGAGTTTGGAGAGCTTGAGGACGGTCTCCTTATGGAACTCCTCCGGTGACGGAGCCTTGTGAAAATAGAGGTAGCCACCGAAGATCTCGTCGGCACCCTCACCGGAGAGCACCATCTTGATACCCATCGACTTGATGACGCGGGCCAGGAGGTACATCGGCGTAGAAGCGCGCACAGTGGTGACGTCGTAGGTCTCGATGAAATAGATGACGTCGCGGATGGCGTCGAGACCCTCCTGGATGGTGTAGTTGATTTCGTGGTGCACGGTGCCTATACGGTCGGCCACGAGCTTGGCTTTGGCCAGGTCGGGGGCACCCTTCAAGCCCACGGCAAAGGAGTGGAGACGCGGCCACCAAGCCTGCGTCTTGCTGCCATCCTCCACACGGTGGCTGGCAAACTTCTCGGCGATGGCCGAGATGACGGAGGAGTCGAGACCGCCGGAGAGAAGCACACCGTAGGGCACGTCGCTCATCAGCTGGCGCTTCACGGCACCCATCAGCGACTGTCGAATCTCCTCCACAGCCTGTCCGTAGGAGAGCTCAGACTGCGGACGTGTCACACCCCGCATCCAGTCGCGGGTGTACCAGCGCTGCATGCCTTTGTCAGCCTCACGGCTCCAGTAGTAGTGGCCGGGCAGGAACGGCTCGTAGCGGTCGCACTGACCCTCCAAAGCCTTGAGCTCGGAGGCGACATAGACCTTGCCGTCGGCATCGTAGCCGATATAGAGTGGAATGACGCCGATAGGGTCGCGGGCGATGAGGAACGAACCGTCCTCAACGTCGTAGAGGGCAAAGGCAAAGATGCCACTCAGCTCCTCTATCAGGGCTGTTATCTTCTTAGCGTCGGCACCTTCCGACTTCCAGCGGCGATACAGGGCGAGGATGACCTCACAGTCGGAACCCGTCTGGAAGTGATAGTCGGGGAAAGAGGCGCGGATGTCGTTATGGTTGTAGATCTCGCCGTTGACGGCCAGGACCTGCTTCTTGTCGGGCGAGAAGAGGGGCTGCTTGCCGCTCTCCGGGTCGACGATGGAAAGACGCTCATGGCAGAGGATGGCCGTGGGACCGGTGTAGATACCGCTCCAGTCAGGTCCGCGATGACGAACCTTCTGACTCATTCTCAATGCTTTCTGCCGAAGCTCAGGAGACTGCTCCTGAATGTTGAAGATACCTGTTATTCCACACATAATAATATAGCTTTTATTGGGTTGTTTGTTATTGCCGAGGTTAAGAATTAGTTGTAAGCCATCTCACCGTGCTCGTAGATGTCGAGTCCTTCCTCCTCTTCGCGCTTGTCGACACGCATGCCCATGGTCTTGTCGATGATGACATAGATGATGAAGGTCAGCACGCCGCTATAGACGATGGAGAAGAGTGTGGAGAGAAGCTGTACGCCGAGCTGATGCCAGCCGCCGTAGAGCGCTCCGTCGACACCGCCAACGGCCTTGACGCAGAAGACGCCAGTGAGAATGGAACCTACGATACCGCCGATACCGTGAACGCCGAAGGCGTCGAGGGAGTCATCGTATCCAAGCTTGCTCTTGACGAAAGCCACCATGAAGTAGCAGACGATGCTCACTAAGACACCGATGGCCATAGCGCCGATGACATCGACAGAACCAGCCGCGGGAGTGATGGCAACGAGACCGCCTACAGCACCTGTGCACATACCCACGCAGGTGGGCTTGCCACTGTAGAGCCAGTCGATGACCATCCAGGTCAGTGCCGCCACAGCGGCGCAGAGATGTGTGGTGAGGAAGGCGTTGGCATCGAGGCCGTCGGCTGTCAGGCCGCTACCGGCGTTGAATCCGAACCAACCGAGCCACAACATCGTGGCGCCGATGAAGACGAAAGGAACATTGGCAGCGCCGATAGGACGCCCGGGGCGGTAATCGGAACGCCTGCCAAGCATGAGACACATGATTAATGCTGCGATACCAGCATTGACATGCACGACCAGACCACCGGCAAAGTCTATGGCACCCATCTCCTGGAGAAAACCGCCTCCCCACACCCAATGGGCCATCGGGTAATAGACCACAAGGCTCCAGAGGATGACGAAGACAACAAACGAGGGGAAGCGGAGGCGCTCAGCGAAAGCACCTATGATGAGTGCCGGGGTGATGACGGCAAACATACACTGGAAGAGCACGTAGGTCAACTCAGGGATATTCGACCCGGCCTTGATGGAGTGAATGGTCACGCCATGCATGAAGCACTTGTCGAAACCTCCTATCACTGCCCCGAGCGGCGTGCCCTGCAGGCCTGTGCCAAAGGTCCAGCTATAGCCAAAGGCTATCCAGAGGATGCTGCAGACAGCTGTTATAAACAGGCAATGCATGAGGATGGAGAGTATGTTCTTCGAGCGTACCAACCCCCCCATAGAAGAGGGCAAGGGCTGGCACGGTCATCATCATCACCAATATGGTAGCCATGGTGATCCAGGCTGTATTTCCGGTATCGAGCATTTCTTTTATGGTGTTATAATAGGATTAATATTAAGCGGTGTAGCAGCTCTCGCCATGCTCATAGATGTCGAGGCCTTCCTCCTCAATACGCTTCGGGACACGCAGACCGACAGTCTTCTTGATGCCCCAGAAGAGGATGATGCCAGTGATGGCAGCCCAGCCGTCGATGACGAGAATACCAAAAGCCTGTGCGCCAAGGAGGCCGAAGCCGTGACCGTAGAGGCAGCCCTCAGAGACGGAGAAGATACCTGTGAGCAGTGTACCAAGGATACCACAGACACCGTGAACAGAGCTTGCGCCGGCAGGGTCGTCAATGTGGAGCTTCTGGTCGATGAAGGTCACAGAGAAAGGCAGAACAATACCGCAGATAGTACCGATGGCTACTGCACCGGCAGGAGAGACAGCGTCGCAGCTGGCAGTGATACCTACCAGACCGGCAAGGATGCCGTTCAGCGTCAATGAGAAAGAAGGCTTGCCATACTTAATCCAGGTTGTGAACATTGTGGCCAGACCGCCGCAGACTGCTGCAAGGTTGGTGGTCAGGAAGATATGGCTGATGGCTGTACGAGCCTCCTCTGAGGAAGCACCCTGCGTAGAACCGGGGTTGAAACCGAACCATCCGAACCAGAGGATGAAGACACCCATAGCTGCCAAGGTCAGAGAGTGACCGGGGATAGCGTTGGAAGTGCCATCCTTGCGGTACTTGCCGAGACGTGGACCCAGGGCGATAGCACCAATGAAAGCCAGCACGCCACCTACACTGTGGACGACGGCAGAACCGGCGAAGTCGTGGAAGGAAGTGCCAAAGACGTTCATCATGAAAGAACCGTCGGTAGCGTTGAGCCAGCCGCCACCCCATGACCAGTGTGCCTCAATCGGGTAGATGAGCAGAGAGATAAAGAAGGAGTATACGCAGTACATAGAGAACTTTGTACGCTCTGCCATAGCACCCGAGACGATGGTGGCACTCGTAGTACAGAACACGGACTGGAACATCAGCTCACCGGCTGTGGGCAGTCCGGCGGCGTTGTGATACCAGGAGAAGTCGCCGAAGTTGGGCATACCCATGAATCCGGCTCCGTCGTTGCCGAACATGATGCCAAAACCTACAAACCAGAACAATACGGAACCGATCATGAAATCGACGAAGTTCTTGAAGAGTATGTTGGCGGTGTTCTTACGTCTTGTGAATCCAGCTTCACACAGGGCAAATCCCGGCTGCATGAAGAATACCAGCATTGCGGCTAACAGCAGCCACACGGTATCTACAGATATAGATAAATCCTGAATAGTCATAAATGCAAAATTTTAGATTAATGTTTCAACTCTTCTTCGTCCCTTCATTCCAAGGGAGGCTTATTTCTCCTGCTCCGCATTATACAGTGCGATGTCGCCACGCTCACCAGTGCGTATACGGATGGTGTCCTCAACAGGAATGATAAAGATACGTCCGTCACCGACCTCACCGGTCTTGGCAGCCTTCTCGATGGCTGCTACGGTCTTCTCGACATTCTTGTCACGAACGACAATATTCATCAGCACACGCTCAATGCTACTCGTAGAGTACATCACGCCACGGTAGATACGATCCTGTCGCATCTTACCCTCGCCACGAACATCATAGTAGCTGAACCACTCGATGTCGGCTGCAAGAAGAGCTTCCTTTACTTCCTCAAACTTCGTCTTGCGGATTATAGCTTCAATCTTCTTCATGCTTTCTCCTTTTTAAACGTTAACAATCATTTCTTTTTATCGTTTCCTCTTTCATTTTGTAAGCTTACGGCTGCAAAATTAATCAAAACGTCAGAACTAAACGCCAAATAATAGCAAAATGATTTAAGCAAAGTTGCGCTATCGTCAGACTGTAAGCTACGACAAGTCTCAGCATTACAATTTGCACACTATTCAAGCCTTTTTGCTTACAATTTGTACTTTTTGCGCAAAAGCAATGAGATTTTATGAATAAAATTTTCTACTTACTGACATTTTGTTGTATCTTTGCAACGTCAAAAGGACAAAACGTCAATACAAAAGAAATAGAACGTAACAAAATGTCATCAACCATTCCTTTCACCAAGATGCAGGGAGCCGGCAACGACTATATATATGTAAATACATTATTATATAGCGTCCCTGACCCTGAAACCACCGCCATCAAATGGAGCGACCGCCACTTCGGCATCGGCTCCGACGGACTGGTTCTCATCGGTGCTCCCCAGGACGCGGCGAAGGCCGACTTCAGGATGCGCATCTTCAACGCTGACGGCTCTGAAGCCAAGATGTGCGGCAACGCCAGCAGATGCATCGGTAAATATGTTTATGAGAAAGGACTCTTCCACGGTGACACCGTCCGACTGGAGACGGCATCGGGGATAAAGATTCTCAAACTGCATATCGAGGATGGCAAAGTGGAGAGCGTGACCGTAGACATGGGCGAGCCGCAGCTCGACGTTCCGGCACAGTTCACAGGCCACGAGCCACAGATGACATCCACGCTCCTTGACAATATTGAGACCCTCGGCAATGGCGCCAAAGCGGAGCAGTTCGTCTCCATGGGCAATCCCCACTACGTCTCCTTCGTGAAGTCCATCGCTGATGTCGCCCTCACGGAGGAGGGTCAGCGCCTGGAGCGCGACGCCGCCTTCCCGGAGCGCTGCAACATCGAGTTTGCCGAGAAGAAGGAGAGCGCTGACAGCAGTGTTACCACCTTCCGCACACGGGTCTGGGAGCGCGGCAGCGGCATCACAATGGCCTGCGGCACAGGAGCCTGCGCCACGGCAGTAGCAGCAGCAGCCCTCGGCATCGCCGCCCGAAAGAGCGACATCGTCATGGACGGTGGAACGCTGCACATAGAATGGAACCAAGCCGACAACCACGTCTATATGACGGGCCCGGCAGCCTTCTCTTTCGAGGGAGAGGCAGAACTATAAGATAAGATAAGACAACACAACAAACAACGATAAAAGAATGGCATTAGTAAACGAATATTACCTCAGGCTTCCCGGCAGCTATCTCTTTGCCGATGTTGCCAAAAGAGTAAACGCATACAAAGTATCGCACCCCAAGGTCAGGGTCATCTCATTAGGTATCGGCGACGTCACACGCCCGCTGGCCCCGGCCGTGATAGAGGCCATGCACAAGGCTGCTGACGAAATGGCCGTCAAGGCTACCTTCCGCGGCTACGGACCGGAGCATGGCTACGACTTCCTCCGGGAGGCTATCATGAAGGGTGACTTCCTCACGCGGGGCATCCACCTCGACAAGGACGAGATTTTCGTCAACGACGGTGCCAAGAGCGACACCGGAAACATCCAGGAGCTCCTCAGATGGGACAACAGCGTGGCCGTCACCGACCCCGTCTACCCCGTCTACATCGACTCCAATGCCATGATAGGGCGCGCGGGAAAGTTTGAGAACGGACGGTGGAGCGACATCACCTACCTTCCCTGCACAGCGGAGAACAACTTCACACCCGCACTACCCGACCATCGTGTGGACATGATATACCTCTGCTACCCCAACAACCCCACGGGAACGGTGCTCACCAAAGAAGAGTTGCGCAAATGGGTCAACTTCGCATTGAAAAACGATGCCGTGCTCTTCTACGACGCTGCCTATCAGGCTTATATCCAGGATCCATCGATTCCGCACAGCATCTACGAGATAAAGGGAGCCAGGAAGTGCGCCATCGAGTTCCACTCCTACTCCAAGACGGCAGGCTTCACAGGTGTGAGATGCGGATACACCGTCATACCTAAAGACCTCACCGTGGCAGCGCTGACCAGCAACGAGCGCGTGCCGCTGAACAAGCTCTGGGAGAGACGCCAGTCGACAAAGTTCAATGGCACTTCCTATATCTCACAGCGCGCCGCCGAGGCCACCTATACCCCTGAGGGCCACAAGCAGACACGCGAGACCATCGCCTACTATATGGAGAACGCCCGCATCATGAGGGAGAACCTCATCAAGCATGGCTACAAGGTCTTCGGCGGTGAGAATGCCCCCTACCTCTGGGTGAAGACACCGGAGGGTCAGGACAGCTGGAAGTTCTTCGACACCCTGCTCTACGGCTGCGGCGTGGTCTGCACACCGGGCGTAGGCTTCGGTCCTTCGGGAGAGGGATATTTCCGGCTGACAAGCTTCGGCAACCGTGAGGACGTCGAAGAGGCCATGGAGAGAATAGCATCACTGTAGCGTGAAAAGCGTTGCTTGAGAAAGGAGAGAGAGTTAGAACGTTCTGCAGAATAACGTATGAGTATTAACCGGCATTGAGGCTGGCGGGCAACCACAAGGTCTCAGGCATTAATTCAGAAAGCTATGAAGAACAAAGTAAAAGGTTTCGCAATGTTGGCAGCAGCCCTTGTGGCGCTTCCGGCTTGCGCTCAGGACAACGTAGAGGGAACGATAGCTGCCGACTTCGTCAACCAGTATATCTGGCGTGGTCAGGAATTAGGCGATGTCAGCGTACAGCCTACCTTAGGAGTGGCCTACAAAGGCTTCTCTCTGACAGGCTGGGGAAGTGTAGGCATCTCTGACAATGACGATACCAAGGAGTTTGATCTCACTGCCGCCTACACCGCAGGCGGATTCCATGTAGGTATCACAGACTATTGGTTCAATACACCTAATAGTAAGTATTTCGCTTACGCTGCTCATGAGACCAGCCATGTCTTCGAGGGTAACATCGGTTACGACTTCGGTCCTGTGGCTTTGAACTGGTATACCAACTTCGCCGGTAACGACGGCTATACCAAGAAAGGCAAGCGCGCTTACTCTTCCTATGTCGAGGCTACCGCTCCCTTCAAGCTTGCTTCCTTAGACTGGACAGCAACAGTAGGTGCCGTACCTTACTACACAACGTTCTACGGCAAGGCCAACGGCTTCGCCGTCACCAATGTCTCACTGAAGGCCTCCAAGGACATCCGGGTCACCGACAGCTGGTCGATACCTCTCTTTGCTGCCATCAACACCAACCCCTCAACGCAGAAAGCCTACTTCGTAGTGGGATTCACACTGAGACCATAAAGCCCCACCCGTCACGGCCAAAGGCCGTGACACCCTCCCCCTAAGGGGAGGGAAAGATATGAAGAAGCCATTCTAACAAAACGAGAGACTATCAGAATGAGAGACTTTCAGAAGATGAGAGACTTTCAGAATGAGAGACTTTCAAAGGTATATGGAATATTGTAAAAGAGAGAATTGACAAGACGGAACAAGAACGTCTGGCTAATGAATGACGACTTCCTGTCTTTCTCTGGGACTTGACAGAGCATAACGACGAGATAACAAACTGAATAATAGACAACAAACAAAGTAATAATTCCGCATTTCCGCCACGGCTTCCATAAAGGCCGCCGGGATGCACAAAACACTTATTATGACCTATCAAAGATTCGATGCAGTAGCCTGCGCTTCCAAGAAGAAGCCTGTAGAGGTTGTAGCGCCCGTCGAGCGCCCCTCTGAGTATTATGGCAAGAAGGTCTTCAACCGTGCCAAGATGTACAAGTATCTGCCGGCTGACGTCTACCAGAAGCTTATCGACGTTATCGACAATGGTGCCGAGCTCGACCGCTCCATCGCCGACGCCGTAGCCAAAGGCATGAAGCAGTGGGCCGACGAGAATGGTGTTACCCACTACACACACTGGTTCCAGCCGCTTACCGAGGGCACAGCCGAGAAGCACGACTCCTTCATAGAGCATGATGGCAAGGGCGGCATGATAGAGGAATTCTCCGGAAAGCTCCTCGTACAGCAGGAGCCGGACGCCAGCTCCTTCCCCTCCGGTGGTATCCGTTCCACTTTCGAGGCTCGCGGCTACTCTGCATGGGATCCTACATCACCGGTGTTCATCATCGACGACACCCTCTGCATTCCTACCATTTTCATCTCCTATACCGGTGAGGCCCTCGACTACAAGGCTCCGCTGCTCCGTGCCCTGCACGCCGTCAACGTTGCTGCCACCAATGTCAGCCATTACTTCTATCCTGATGTGAAGAAGGTCATCTCCAACCTCGGTTGGGAGCAGGAGTACTTCCTCGTCGACGAGGACCTCTATGCCGCCCGTCCTGACCTTATCCTCACAGGCCGTACCCTCATGGGCCACGAGAGCGCTAAGAACCAGCAGATGGACGACCACTACTTCGGCACCATCCCTGAGCGCGTGCAGGCCTTCATGAAGGACTTGGAGATTCAGGCTCTTGAGCTTGGCATCCCCGTGAAGACACGCCATAACGAGGTGGCTCCTAACCAGTTTGAGTGTGCTCCTATCTTCGAGGAGACCAACCTCGCCGTCGACCACAACATGCTGCTGATGTCACTCATGAAGCGTGTGGCCCACAAGCACGGCTTCGAGGTGCTGCTCCATGAGAAGCCTTTCGACGGCATCAACGGTTCCGGTAAGCATAACAACTGGTCACTGTCTACCGACACAGGCATCCTGCTCCACGGACCTGGCAAGACCAAGGAGGACAACCTCCGCTTCGTCGTCTTCACCGTTGAGACCCTCATGGGTGTCTACAAGCACAACGGCCTGCTGAAGGCCTCCATCATGGATGCCGGCAACGCCCACCGCTTAGGCGCTAACGAGGCACCTCCAGCAATCATCTCTTCCTTCCTCGGCAAGACCGTCAGCGACGTCTTAGAGCATATCATGAAGTCCGACAAGGACGCCCTCGTCATCAAGGGTAAGGAAGGTGTTGAGATTGATATCCCTGAGATTCCAACCATCCTGCGTGATAACACCGACCGTAACCGTACAAGTCCATTCGCCTTCACCGGCAACCGTTTCGAGTTCCGTGCTGTAGGTTCTTCCGCTAACTGCGCCAGCGCTCAGATTGTGCTGAACACCGCTGTCGCCGAGGCCCTGACAAGCTTCAAGGAGCGTGTCGACGCTCTCATCGCTAAGGGCGAGGACAAGTTCGCCGCTATCCTGAGCGTCGTCAGAGACGATATCAAGACCTGCGCTCCTATCCACTTCGATGGCAACGGCTACTCCGACGAGTGGGTGGCAGAGGCTGAGAAGCGCGGACTCGACACCGAGAAGTCAGCACCGAAGATCTTCGACCGCTACCTCGATCCTGAGAGCGTCAAGATGTTCGAAAGCGAGAACGTCTTCTCTGAGAATGAGCTCAAGGCACGTAACGAGGTGAAATGGGAGACCTACACCAAGAAGCTGCAGATTGAGGCTCGTGTCCTGGGTGACCTGTCACTGAACCATATCATCCCCGTGGCTACACACTACCAGTCCATGCTCGGTAACGACGTGCAGAACCTCGTGAACATCTACGGCGCTGAGAAGGGCAAGGCCCTTGCCGACCGTATCCTGAAGATTATCGAGCAGATTTCTGAGCGTACGGCAACCATCGAGAAGGACGTCGAGGATATGGTCAACGCCCGTAAGGTGGCCAACAAGATTGAGGATGCACGCGAGAAGGCCATCGCCTACCACGACACCGTGGAGACATGGTTCCAGCCCATCCGCTACCAGATTGACAAGCTCGAGCTCGTCGTTGCTGATGAGCTCTGGACACTGCCGAAGTACCGCGAGCTGTTGTTCATCCGGTAATCAACGCAAATTGTTGTTCATTCGATAATAAATAAAAGTCCCCGACCGCATCATTAACGGTCGGGGATGAGATAGAAAGAATTAAGTTTAACCTTAATTACCGACAATCTATTTCTTTTATTGGTTGTTTAAGTTAGGGCGGGGTGACATCGTGATGATGGGGCTCCGCCTCTTGCGTTTCTTGCCTTATAAGGCTACTGATCTTGCGGCAACATAAAATAAAAAACGGCACATAAACCATCATAAAGCGGAAAAAGATAAACCGCAGAACCGAAAAAATCGTAACTTTGCAGCAGAACGACAAAACAGAAACCATGGAGAATATCATCACATACTTCAAGAAACTGATTCATCGCTATAAGGGCACTGAGCAGGAACCGGGCAGCGAACTAACATCACAAGACAAGAATGTGGCCCTCGTCCTGGGTGGCGGTGGTGCCCGCGGCTATGCACAGATAGGCGCCATCGAGGTCCTCTTAGAGCACGGCTACCATATCACATCTGTGGCTGGCACCTCCATGGGCGCCCTTGTCGGTGGACTCTATGCCGCCGGAAAGCTCAAGGAGCTCAAAGAGACCGTGTTAGCTGTCAACCGCAAGCAGGTGCTCTCGCTCATCGATGTCTCGTTAGGTCTCGACCACATAGCTACAGGCCAGAAGCTCAGTGCCCTCCTCGACGACATGACGGGGAGCGTGCACATCGAGGACCTGCCGATACCGTTCTGCTGTTCGGCATCAGATCTCGTCGGCGGCAAGGAGTATGTCTTCAACACTGGCCTGCTGAGTCATGCCATCCGCGCCTCTATCTCCATCCCCGGCATTTTCTCTCCTGTGCGCATGGGCGACATGGTCCTCGTCGACGGCTCTGTCCACAACACGCTGCCCCTGAACCGCGTGGAGCGGCATGAGGGTGACCTGCTCATCGCCGTCAACCCCAGCGCCCCCGACTCCAAACCTTTCCGGAGCATGTTGCAGGAAAATAATGGAAAGGGCAGCGAAAGAAAAGGCAAGCCTGCGGACAGAAGCAACAACGGCGTCACGGACAAGCCGAAGAATCTCTGGACAAGAATCAAAGACAGCATACCCTTCCCTGGCTTCCAACTCTCCGACAATGTCGTCCGCCTGGCTTTGCGCGTAGCAGAAGTATCAGTACAAAACAATACGCAGATGTCGATGGCCCTCAACCCGCCCGACATCTGCGTCAACATCCCCACCAACCTCTACGGTCTTCTCGACTTCGACCGCGGCGAGGAAATCATCGACTACGGCAGAAAGGAGATGGAGAAGGTGTTAGGTGGTAGGTGACACTCACTACCCGCAATGGAAGTATTTCTTCACGAGGATAGCTATCTCACGGCGGTCGTCCTTGATGTCCTGGCGAAGGGTACGGTCCTTGTAAGAACGCAGCTCATGGATGATGCCGTCTATCATCGCCGGTGCAAAGACGTGATAAGCCTCATAGGCTGTGCGCTGCGCCTCCAAGCAGTCGGCAGAGGCAGCACAGCTGTCAGGCAGTTGGCGCAGCTGAGCCAGACGGGCAGCATGAGCCGCATCGTTGATGTCGCCGTCGACAAATGTCTTCTCCGCCACTTCCAAGGCATCCTTCATCTCAAAGCCATGACGACAGGCCACACAGAGCGCCGCGATATACTGGTAGACATCGGCTGACCCGTCACCGGACCGCAGCTCGAAGGTCTGCTTCACGCTGCCCCGCTCCTCATAGGGAAGCTCTTCCTCCAAAGGATTGGCGATATGGCTCATGTCCACTCCCGATGTCCAGCCCAGGGGCACTCGGACCAGAGCCGACCGGTTGCTCATCCCCCAGCAGACATTGGTGGGCGCCTCCTGATGCGGCACCAGCCGGAAGTAGCTCGTGGGAATCTTGTTGCCGAAAGCTGTGAGACTCGGCGCCAGCGCCATGCACCCCGCTATGGCCTTGCGCGCATTGTCGTTGAGCTTACCACGCGTGAGCAGCATGTTCTTGCCGTTTTTCATCAGCCGCATATGAATATGCAGGCCGGAGCCCGCCTTCCCCGTCGTTATCTTTGGGGCGAAGGTGACATTGAGCCCCTCGCGCCACGCCAAGTTCCTGATCACCCATTTGGCGATAATCAGCTCGTCGGCAGCCTGCATGGCCGGGACGGGCAGGAACTCTATCTCGTTCTGCTCATAGAGCAGGCCGTCCTGCTCGAAGTTGCCCACCTCAGAGTGTCCGTATTTGATATGCCCGCCTGTCCTGGCGATATACTCCATGCACTTCTGTCGGAAGGCTCCCATCTTCGCATAGGGCGCACTCTCATGATAGCCGTGCTGGTCACGGGCCTTGAAGTCGTCCTCAGCCTCCTTGATGACATAATATTCCAGCTCTCCCATAGCCTCGAAGTCCATCCCCGTGACAGCGCGGAACGACTCCACGGCTTTGCGCAGCGTGTGCTCCGGTGACGATTCCAAAGGCTGCCCGTGCTTGTTGAAGAACGAGCAGAGCATACAGAGCACCGGTTCCTCGCTGAAGGGGTCGAGGAAAGCCGTACTGTAGCGTGGCAGGACATAGAGGTCGGAACTCGACGCGTCGATGAACGGGAAGAGGCTGGAACCGTCGACGCGCTCCCCACACGACAAGATGGTGTTCAGGTACTCCAGGTCGGAAAGCACGAAGTTCAGCGTCTTCACACGACCGTCCCCACCTGGGTAAAGAAAGTTGACAAGACGTATGTTGTTTTTCCGCACGAAACGCAGGATGTCCTCGCGTGTGATGTCAGCGGGCGCCTTTTGCAGTTCATCAACAACAGCATTGGCATTCATAATAAGTTGTGAGTTATCCATGGCTCAAGATGATTAATAGGTTTTGATGTCGCAAAGATATGCAATATTTATTGAACAAGCTGCTATTAATCGTTAATAGTTATTATTTTTACTTGTTTTATGCCGATATGTCCACAGAAATTATAAAGACTATTAAAGTATTCGAAAAATCCGCCCGCTGTATGTAATCTTTTCGTAACTTTACATCAAATTCTAAACCAACCTATGCATGATATATATTGACACTACCAAGATCGTTCTTCCCGCTGAAGTACCGGCCTATCTCTCCGTAGAGGAGTTTGCCGCCCGTTATCTTCCACCCGCCGATTACTTCTTTATGTGGCAGGTGAAGCCTTCTGTCATCTTCGGGCGCAACCAGGTCTTCGAGAATGAAGTAAACATCGAATACTGCCGCGCGCACAACATCATGATGTGTCGTCGCAAGAGCGGAGGCGGCTGTGTCTATGCCGACATGAGCAATGTCATGCTTTCCTATATCACCCCCGACGACAATGTCGACGAAACCTTCCACCGCTACCTTGAGATGATCTGTGAGACGCTGTCCACGATAGGCCTCGACGCCCACCCCAGCGGTCACAACGACATCCTGCTCTCCCCCAATACCCACAAAGCCTCCAATGCCGAGAGCCCCGTCGGTGCCAAAGTCTCCGGCAACGCCATCTACCATATCCCCGGGCGCATCATCGCCCACGGCACCCTGCTCTACGACACCGACATGGAGCACATGCTCAACGCCATCACGCCCTCGCACGAGAAACTGTCGAAGCATGGCGTGGAGAGCGTCCGACAGCGTATCTGCCTCCTCAAGGACTACACCTCCCTACCCCTCGACGACATCAAAGACCGCATCCGCCAGCATCTCTGCGACTCCGTCTATACCCTCACCGACGACGACTTAGAGAAGGTCAACGAGATACGGAAGACTTATCCCGTATATTAGCATTCTCTTGTGGAGCGCTTGCAGCTCAGACCTTAGCAGCCTTCACATTATTATATTACCAACGCCAAAACACGATATCTATGAAACAAACCTGCCTGCACAACCATCATGTGGCCTTAGGCGCCCTGATGCAGCCTTTTGGAGGCTTCGACATGCCCATCCAGTATTCTTCCATCATCGACGAGCACAACGCCGTGCGCCACCATTGTGGCGTCTTCGACGTCTCTCACATGGGCGAGGTCATCGTTACCGGCCCCGATGCCGAGCGCTTCGTCAACCACATCTTCACCAACGACATCTCCTCCATTCCCGCGGGGAAAGTCATGTACGGCATGATGTGCTACCCCGACGGAGGCACCGTCGACGACACCTGTATCTGCCGTATCAGCGACAACGAGTTCTTCCTCACCATCAACGCGGCCAATATCGACAAAGACAATGCCTGGATTGGCGACAACGCCAAAGGCTTCGACATCCATATCGACTATGCCAGCGACCGCTACGGACAGCTCGCCATCCAGGGCCCTGAGAGCGAGCAGGTCGTAGAGACTGTCTTAGGCATTCCCTGCCACAGCCTCAACTTCTATGAGTGCCTCCCCGACCCGCTCGGCGAGGGCATCGGCGTAGGGAAGCTCATCTCCCGCACCGGCTACACCGGCGAGGACGGCTTCGAGATCTATGGCTCCCCGGAGTATATCATCTCCTGCTGGGAGAAGCTCATGGCTGCACATATCACGCCCTGCGGCCTTGGCTGCCGCGACACCCTGCGCTTCGAGGTCGGACTGCCCCTCTACGGCGACGAGCTCTCTGAGAAGATCTCCCCCGTCATGGCCGGGCTCTCCATCTTCGTGAAGTTCGACAAGCCGGAGTTCATCGGCAAGGAGGCCCTGCTGAAGCAGAAGACGGAAGGCGTCAGCGAGCGCCTCCGTGGCATCGAGCTCGACGCCCACGCCGTGCCGCGTCATGGCTACACCGTCCTCAAAGACGGCAAACCCGTAGGCACCGTCACCACCGGCTACCGCCTCATCTCCGTAGACAAGAGCTGCGCTGTGGCCCTCGTCGACAGCGCCCTCAAGCTCGGCGACAGAGTGGAGATACAGATTCGCAAGAAGACTTTCCCGGGCACCATCGTGAAGAAAAAGTTCTACGACAAACACTATAAGAAATAAACTACCATCGAATAACAAACTAAAAAGATAAGGACTATGGCTAAAACAATTGACGGACTCTATTATACTGAGTCACACGAGTATGTACGTGTAGACGGCGACGCCGGCTACGTAGGTATCACCGACTACGCCCAGCAGCAGTTGGGCAACATTGTCTATGTCGACATGCCGGAGGTCGACGACGAGGTCACCGCCGGCGAGGAGTTTGGCGCTGTGGAGAGCGTCAAGGCTGCCTCCGACCTCAACTCCCCCGTCAGCGGCACCGTTGCCGAGGTCAACGAGGCCCTCGAAGACCATCCCGAGCTCATCAACAAGGACGCTTTCGCCAACTGGATTATGAAAGTCAACCTCTCCGACAAGTCAGAACTCGACGCCCTCATGGACGCCGCCGCTTACGAGAAATACTGCCAAAGCCTATGACCACACCACAATGCAAATATCTCCCGCACACCGCGGGCGACATCGAGGCCATGCTCCATCGCATCGGCCTCAACAGTCTCGACGATCTCTTCGCCGACATCCCCGCCGGGGTGCGCTTCCATGGCGACTACGACCTCCCCGAGGCCATGAGCGAGGTGGAGCTGCGCAAGCATTTCCACTTCCTCGGCGCCGCCAACACGCCTTTGGTCTGCTTCGCCGGTGCCGGTGTCTACGACCACTACATTCCCGCCGCCATTCCCTCCCTTGTGGAGCGCAGCGAGTTTCTGACGAGCTATACGCCTTATCAGGCTGAGATCTCGCAGGGCACCCTTCACTATATCTTTGAATATCAGACGATGATGGCTCGCCTGACGGGTATGGATGTCAGCAACGCCTCCATGTACGACGGTACCACCGCCACTGCCGAGGCCGCTATGATGGCCGTGGCGTCATGCCGCAAGGCCGACACCGTGCTCATCTCCGCCACCGTAGACCCGAAGACCATCGCCGTAGTGAAGACCTACTGCCATTTCCATGGCATCAATCTCATCATCGTCGGTGAGGACGGTGGCACGACCTCGCGCGCCGACCTCACGTCGCGACTTGCCGAGGGCGGCGTGGCCGGTGTCATCGTGCAGCAACCCAACCGCTACGGCATCATCGAGGACTTCACAGGTCTCGCCAACGAGGTCCACAAGGCTAAAGGTCTGCTCGTCATCAACAGCATCGCCGCCGACCTGGCCCTGCTGAAGACACCGGGAGAATGGGGTGCCGACATCGCCGTGGGCGAGGCCCAGAGCCTCGGCATACCGATGAGCTTCGGCGGACCCTACCTCGGATATATGTGCACCACGGAGAAGCTCGTGCGCAAGATGCCAGGACGTATCGTCGGGCAGACCGTGGACACCAAGGGGCGCCGCGTCTTCACCCTCACCCTCCAGGCCCGCGAGCAGCATATCCGCCGACAGAAAGCCACGTCGAACATCTGCTCCAACGAGTCGCTGATGGCCCTCTGGGTCACCATCTACATGAGCATCATGGGCAAGGAAGGTGTCAAGGAAGCTGCACAGACCTCCGTCGACGGCGCTCACCAGCTCTACGACGACCTCTTGGCCACAGGCAAGTTCGAGGCTGTCTTCGACAAGCCGTTCTTCAACGAGTTCTGCCTGCGCTACAAAGGCGACGCCGAGGCCTTGCTCCGACGCCTCGCCGACAATGGCATCCTCGGCGGCGTCAACCTCGGTGACAACATCATTATGACGGCCGTCACGGAGATGCGCACGCCCGAAGAGCTGCAGCGTCTCGTAGACCTCGCCAAACAGTAACACGCCTTAAAAAGTACGACTATGAATAACCATCTATACGGTTCGCTCATCTTTGAACTCTCCCACCCCGGCCGCCGTGCCAACTCCCTTCCCAAGGACCGGTTCCGCCGCCACAGCCTCCCCGCCGAGGTCTGCCGCGCTGCCGACGCCGAGCTCCCGGAGTGTGATGAGGAGACAGTGGTCAGACACTATACCAACCACAGCGAGAACAACTTCGGCGTCCTCAACGGCTTCTATCCCTTGGGCTCCTGCACGATGAAATACAACCCGCCCATCAACGAGGAGATTGCCAATCTGCCAGCCTTCGCCAACCTCCATCCCTTGCAGCCCGGTGAGACAGTGGGCGGTGCCCTGGAAGCTGAGCGGCAGTTGCGCCACGCCCTGTCGGCCATCACGGGCATGGCCGACTTCACCCTTGCGCCCTGCGCCGGCGCCCACGGCGAGCTCACAGGTCTGATGATCATCCGCTCCTACCATGAGCGCCGTGGCGACACCAAGCGCCGCAAGGTCATCGTCCCCGACTCCGCCCACGGCACCAATCCCGCCTCGGCGGCCGTCTGCGGCCTGGAGGTCGTAGAGGTGAAGAGCACCCCCGAAGGCCTCGTCGATGTTGAGGACCTCAAGCCGCTCCTCGGCGACGACATCGCCGCCATGATGATGACCAACCCCAACACCCTCGGACTCTTCGAGCGCGAGATACCGGAGATAGCACGCCTCGTCCACGACTGTGGCGGACTGATGTACTACGACGGTGCCAACCTCAACCCCATGCTCGGCGTCTGCCGTCCCGGTGATATGGGCTTCGACGTCATGCACCTCAACCTCCACAAGACCTTCTCCACGCCCCACGGCGGTGGTGGTCCCGGTGCCGGTCCCGTTGGCGTGCGCGAGGGCTTGGAAGACCTGCTGCCGAAGCGTCCGGACAATGCCGCACACTTCCCCGCCGGAAAGGTGGGACCCTTAGAGGCCATCTCCGTAGGTGCCTACACCGGCAACTTCGCCGTCGAGATGCGTGCCCTGGCATACATCTACTCCTTGGGCAAGGAGAACATCAAGTGGGTAGGTCCTCTCGCCGTGCTCAACGCCAACTACATCCGCGAGAGCCTCAAGGACGACTACGAGCTGCCCATCGGTGACCACAAGCCGGGCGAGGCCTACCACGCCTGCATGCACGAGTTCGTCTTCAACGGCCTCAAGGACAAGTCGACGGGAGTCACCACCCTCGACGTGGCCAAGCGACTCCTCGACTACGGCTATCATGCACCGACCATCTACTTCCCCCTGCTCTTCCATGAGGCCATGATGATAGAGCCCACGGAGAACGAGAGCCGCGAGACCCTCGACGGCTTCATCGACACCATGCACACCATCGCCCGTGAGGCCCACGACACCCCGGACCTCGTCAAGACGGCGCCTCACACCACACCCATCACGCGTGTCGACGACGTCTTGGCAGCCCGCCACCCCGTCCTCACCTTCCAACCTCAAACGTCTGAGTCATGACAACACCCTCTCCTTCGTCGCCCGCCAACGGGCGGGCGACATCGTTAGCCATCATCGGCTGCGGCCCCGGCGGCTACGCCACAGCGGAATATGCTGCCAAGGCGGGCCTCCAGGTCACCATCTTCGAGAAAGACGAGCTGGGCGGCACCTGCCTGAACAGGGGTTGCATCCCCACAAAGGTCTACTGCCACATCGCCTCTGTCCTCCTCGAAGGCCGTGCCCTCGCTGCCCACGACATCGTGGCGGCTCCCGGCATCCCCGCTTTCCCGGCTGCCTTCGCCCGCAAGGAGGCTGTTGTGGCACAGCTCCGCGACGGCATCGCCACGCTGATGGCACAGCCAGGCATCACCCTCGTACATGGACAGGCCCAGCTTAAAGATGCGCACACCGTGACCTGCGACGGCAAGGACTATCCTGCCAACAATATCATCATCGCCACGGGCTCGCACCCCACGGCGCCACCGATAACGGGCCTCGACAATCCGCACGCCGTCGACTCCACAGGGCTCTTGGCCCTGCAGCAGCTGCCCAAACGCCTCATCATCATCGGTGCGGGCGTCATCGGCATGGAGATGGCCTCGGCCTTCAACGCCTTTGGCACAGAGGTCACGGTCGTCGAGTTTCTGAAAGAATGTCTCCCGATGGCTGACAGCGACCTTGCCAAACGACTGCGCAAACAGTTGGAGAGCCGCGGTGTGAAGTTCTATATGCAGGCAGCTGCCAAGGCCATCAGCGACAACGCGTCGGCTGACGACGGCGCTGTCAGCGTGACCTTCGAGCAGAAGGGAAAGACGCTGACTGTCAGCGGTGATTTCGTGCTCTGCGCCACCGGGCGCGGGCCCAATACCGAGGGTCTGGGTCTCGATGAGGTCGGCATCGTCTACGACCGCCACGGCATCAGAACCGACGACGACATGCGGACTTCTGTGGACAGCATCTATGCCATCGGCGACGTCAACGGCCGCATGCAGCTCGCCCACGCCGCCGAGGCGCAAGGCCGCGTCGTCGTAGACTCCATCGTGGGTCGTGAGAACAAACGGCGCCTCGACCTCATCCCATGGGCCGTCTTCACAACGCCGGAGTTAGCGGGGATAGCACTGGCGCCTGCCAAAGCTGCGGGCGGAGAAGCTACTGCCAAGGTTGCTGACGAGAGTGATCCTGCCACAGAGACGCGGAAGAGTTTCTACCGCTCCAATGGCAAAGCCGTGGCTATGGACGCCACCTTCGGACTTGTAAAGACGACCTATCGCACCGCCGACGGCACTATCACGGGCTGTCAGGCCCTCGGTGCCCATGCTGCCGACATCGTGCAGGAGGTTGCCGCGCTGATGAATAGGAATGCCACCATCGACGACCTCGATGCCGTCATCCACATCCATCCTACGCTGCAAGAGATTTTGTAACAAGAGATCTTGTAAAAGACAATGTAACAAAAGGCATTGTACACCTGAATAGGGGCGGTCCTCCAGTGGCCGCCCCTAACCCCGCAGGCGTAATATTTTCTGCGCCGCCGGTGCAATTTTTATTTTATGCCCGGAGGGCAATTTTATGCGAAGCAATTTTCGTCATGGGCAGACTTTGACCCCGTAGGGGTGGTGGTGAAGTGATGGGGCAGACTGCAAGCTTGCTCGCAAAGGCTGCTCCATCGCTTCACCACCATTGCTCCATGGGAGCGGAAGTCTGTCCATGACCATTTTCCTAAAATCTCCAAACTGCTCCGGAAAAACCTTGAACCTGCTCTGCGAGAAGTTTTTTTGATTACAATTGCGGGGTTAGGGCGGCCACGGTGGGCCGCTCCTACATTGTCACCGGCAATACCCTTTGTTCGGAAAAGGAAAGTCATATTCGACCCACGGAAATGCGTATTCTGGAACCTTGCAAAGTCACAATAATCTGATGACAAACTGCCGTTTTGCAGAAACAAAAAAAAACGGAACAACCGTCGTCGGGAAACAGGGAACCCCAAAGAGTTTTCATCTGTTTTTGTAAAAGATATCGGATGCCTGAATTCTCCCCCTCCAAACACAGAGGTTTATCCGGCACGCCAAAATTATTTGGAACTTATCACAAAATAAAGGGATATTCTGTTGGAGGCTATCAATAAATTCTTTAACTTTGCTAATAACTTTCAGCCTATTCATCTACTATGTATGCAGAAAACTTTATGATAGCACATGTAAAACTTGAACCAAAATCTATCATCCAATCTATAGAGGATCATAGAGACCATGTTGCAGACTTGGCAAGCAATTTTGCCGAAGCCTTTGGCAGTGGCAGCCTTGCTTATTTGGCCGGTTGGCTGCACGACAAAGGAAAGGAACGGGACAGCTTCCAGAACTATATCCGTAAAGAGAACGGACTCCCCACCAACGGCAAGACGATTGGCGAGCATGAGCATGCGTTTGTTGGTGGGCTGATAGCGGCGCAAAAGCCACTGCATAGCTTGCAGCTTGCCAATATTATCATGGGGCATCATCGGGGGTTGTATGATGAGGACGCTCTCAAAGGCGTGATAAAAAGAAAGACTGTTCCCAAAGAAATAAAGATTGATCCTCTTCCCATCAGCCCGTCCGCACCACATATACAACTACGTCCACAGAATTTGCATCATTATGTAAGGATGCTATTCAGTTGCTTAGTCGATGCTGACCGCTTGGATACAGAAGCGTTTATGAATCCGAGCCAAGCTCTTCTGCGTGGCCATGGTGACAGCCTGCCGATTCTCTTAGAGCGACTCGAAGCCAAATTGTCCGAGTTTAAGTCAAAGGACAACGATAGCGAAGTGAACCGCGTGAGAAACTACGTGCAGCAACTTTGCCGCGAGAAGAGTGACCTACCGCGTGGCATCTTCTCAATGACAGTGCCTACCGGTGGTGGCAAGACCTTATCGTCTCTGCTTTGGGCACTCCGCCATGCCATACACAACGGACAAAAGCGTATTATCATTGCCATACCCTATACCAGCATCATCACGCAGACAGCCAAGACCTTGAAAGGTATCCTTGGCGAGCAAAATGTGCTGGAGCATCACTCTGAGTTCGATTATGACGCGTTGAAAGATGAGCGATTAAAGGAGATCTACCAGCTGGCCGCGGAGAACTGGGACTTCCCCGTCATCGTCACTACCAACGTGCAGCTCTTCGAATCGATGTTCAGCAGCAAGCCTTCAGCGTGCCGCAAGTTACACAATATCGCCAATAGCGTCATCATCCTTGATGAGGTGCAGACATTGCCGACCAACTATCTTCAGCCCATCGTGGACGCGATGGGTGCCTACCACCGCTCGTTTGGCGTATCCTTTCTGTTTACCACAGCCAGTCAACCCATACTGAGCGGACTGATAGAGGGCTGCAACCCCATGGCCAACTTTCACGGACTTGACGCCGTAACAGAACTTATTCCCACATCCGCCAAGTTGTATGAAAAGCTACGCAGGGTGAGCTTGGATATCGATGACACACCAAGAAGTTATGACGAGATCGCAGCGGCACTTGCTCAGCATGACCGCGTGCTCTGCATCGTCAACACGCGTCGCGATGCCAAGGAAGTATATAAGCGACTTCCCAAAGAGGGGCTGACCTTGCATCTCTCACGCATGATGTGTCCTGACCACGTGAGTGAGACCATCGACCAGATAACAAAAGGCTTGGCCGATGAGACCAACAAAGTGGTAAGGGTTGTCGCCACACAGCTTGTCGAAGCCGGCGTGGACATCGACTTCCCGGAGGTTTATCGCCAGGAAGCCGGGCTGGACTCCGTGCTGCAGGCTGCAGGACGGTGCAACCGCGAAGGGAAACGGAAGCTCTGTGTGACACATGTCTTCAGCCTTGCCAAAGAGCACAACCTGCCGCCAGGTGACATCTCCAACGCTAACAATGCCCGTCTCGCCTTAAAACAGGACAGCGACTGGTTCGCACCGGAAACGATGACCAACTATTTCAGACAGAGGTATAGTAGAGAGGAGACGTTCGACAAGAAAGGCATCACAGACTATTTGTCTCATCCTACGGACATCATGTTTGAAACGGCGGCAAAGGAATTCCGGTTGATAGAAGATGGCAGCATCCCACTCATTGTTGTTTGGAAGAATAGCCTTAGTCTCGTAGAGCAACTCAAGCAACAAGGGCCCTCTTACACGTTGATGAAGCAACTGTCAAAATACAGTGTCAACGTTTACCAGTCTGACTTTAAGGCACTGTGCCAGGCGGGAGCCGTCAAGGAGGTGATAGAAGGCATCTTCGTGGTAGACCAGAAGGCACAATACGACGGGCAGTTAGGATTGCTCATTGAAAACCAATGGGAGGACAAGCTGCTTTTGGTATAAGGAAATCAAAATACATACAAATGGAATATACAGACAAGGAATATTGTTTGGAGGTGTGGGGCGACATGGCGTGCTTCACCCGTCCTGAGTTCAAGGTTGAGCGTGTGAGCTACGACATCATCACGCCCTCTGCTGCACGTGCCATTTTCGAGGCGATATTGTTCAAGCGATACGCCATGCGGTGGCAAGTGACCAAGATAGAAGTGCTCAATCCCATCAAGTGGACTTCCATCAGAAGAAACGAGGTGGGGGCCGTGGCCAGCAAGAATCCTATCATCATTGAAGACAAGCGGCAGCAGAAGAACACGTTGGCCCTGCGCAACGTACGCTATCGCATCTGGTCAAAGTTGATGTTCATCCCGGTGAAAGACAGACCTAAGGAAGCCTTTGCCAAGCATAAGCCCGGTGGCGATGAGAACCCTATGAAATACTATCAGATGTTTGAGCGGCGTGCCAGCCAGGGGCAGTGCTTCACACAGCCTTACTTGGGCACTCGCGAGTTTGCAGCCTCATGGCGAATCGTCGACCCGCAGAAAGAGTCGCTCGCCCCTGCTATCCCAGAGACTAAAGACCTTGGCATCATGCTCTACGATATGGACTATTCCAATCCGAAAGACATCCAGGCCATGTTCTATCGCCCTCAGATGAATAATGGGGTCGTTATTGTTCCACCTTTTAATAGTGAGGAGATTCTTCGATGATACTGAAAGCACTTTACGATTATTATAATAGATGTGGCGACTTGGCTCCCACCGGCATGGAATACAAAGAGATTTCTTTTCTTGTTGTTATTGACGAGAAAGGCAATTTCAAGCATCTGGAACGACGGGGTGATGTAAAGAACGGACAAAAGTTCTTAGTGATGAAAGGGGTCCGTTCTGGAACGACACCCAAGCCCTATCTTTTCTGGGACAACGTGGAATATGTCTTTGACTATTGTAAGGAACAAGCTGACGTAGAAGAGGAGGCCGATGAGGCTACTAAGGAAAAGTTAGAAAAGAAAATAGCCAAGACCCATGCCAAGAACCTTGCTTTGATTGAAAAGCTCAAGGAAATAGCTAACCTGTTTCCCAAAGAAATGGAGCTGAGGGCTGTCTGTAACTTCTATGATAAAGGCGGATTAGACGCTGTAAAGAAGGACACTCTGTGGTCAGAGGTGGAAAAGAAGCCCACAGTGAACGTCTCCTTCTTGGTAGAAGGCCGGACCAAAATTGTGGCAGAGAACTCCTGCCTTCGGAGCCTTGTCACATCATCCGACCAAGAGGGGAAGCACAAGCACTCTGTTTGTTTGATAACGGGTGAGCAGTGTGATCCTGTCGCAACAACGACACCAACAGCCATAGCCGGAGGAAACCCGACCGGAAGCAGGCTCGTGGCGTTTCAGGTGAACTCCGGTTACGACTCTTATGGCAAGTCGAAAGGTCTGAATGCTCCTATGTCTAAAGATGCTGAGGCTGCTTACACCACAGCGCTAAACCGTCTGCTGGCAAAAGGTTCGCACAACAAGTTTATGCTTGGCAACCGCACTTTCGCCTTCTGGGCCTCATCCAGCGATGAAGCTTCTCAGAAAATGGAGGAAAGCCTCTTTGACTTGTTGGGGTTCTCTGATGAGAACGATGATGACCCTAATGCTAAGATAGAAGAAGTCAGAAAGGTGTTCAAGGCCATCTCGACGGGCGTGTTGAAGACCAACTTGGACGACCACTTCTATATCCTTGGCCTAGCCCCCAACTCTGCTCGTATCGCTGTAGTTTATTGGTCGGAGTCTTCCTTGAGAGACTTTGCTGCTAAGATTGAACAGCACTTCTCCGACATGGAGATCGTGGACAACCGGAAAGAGCGCAAGCCCTACATGGGATTGCGAAACATGCTGTCCACAGTTACGCAGAGCGGCAAATTATCTGATGTCACTCCTAACCTGCCCGAGTCGGTGGCGAAGAGCATCTTCGAGGGCACACCCTACCCCTATACCCTCTTCAGCTCTTGCATCCGACGCATTAGGGCAGAAGGCGGCGACATACGCATCACACGAGCTGCCATCATGAAAGCTTATTTAAATCGAATCAATGAAAAGGACCCAAAAAAGATAACTGTTATGTTAGACAAACAAAACCTCAACCCTGGCTACCTCTGTGGCCGACTGTTTGCTGTGCTAGAGAATCTCCAGTTCGCCGCAAACGGACAAGACTCTATCCGCGCAAGCTATATGAACGCTGCGTCCTCGACACCTTCTGCTGTGTTCCCAACCATTCTCAAGCTGTCGAACAGCCATTACAGCAAATTGGCGAAAGACAAGAAGGGACTGGCCGTCTTCTTTGATAATCAGAAGAAAGAGATTATGGCAATGATACAAGATTTCCCCGACACCCTGGAACTGAGTGATCAGGGACGCTTCTTCCTTGGCTACTACCACCAGAAGAATTATAAGGAGAACAAAGAAATAGAACAACTTTAAACAATACAGATATGTCAGAACTGAAGAACAGATTTGATTTCGTGTACATCTTTGATGTGCAGGATGGTAATCCCAATGGTGACCCCGATGCCGGCAACCTTCCCCGTGTGGATGCCGAGACAGGTATGGGTCTTGTGACCGATGTGTGCTTGAAGCGTAAGGTACGCAACTATGTCCAAGTGGCAAAAGACGGACAACCAGGATATGGCATTCTGGTCAGATCAAAAGAGATTTCCGGCGAGGAAGTCTTCATCAATGGAGAAATACGCAAAATGTATGCTGAGGACCTCGGCCTTGACCTTAAGGTAAAGGATAAGGCTCCTGCCGACAAGGTCGCCAGCGGACGTAATGCCATGTGCAAGCGCTTCTTCGATGTCCGCACTTTTGGAGCGGTCCTCTCCACAGGACCTAATGCCGGGCAGGTAAGAGGACCTATTCAGATGACCTTTGCCCGGTCTGTTGACCCCATTGTGTCAGAGGAGCATGCATTGACGGTTTGCGCTGCTCGTGATGAGACGAAACCTTATGACTCCCAGGTCGGCATCCAAGGTCGCAAGTCCACCGTCCCCTATGGTCTCTATGTCTGCCACGGCTTCGTCTCCGCCAATCTTGCTCATCAGACGGGATTCTCTGAGGAGGACCTTCAGCTCTTCTTCGAGGCACTGAAGAATATGTTCGACGTAGACCGCTCGGCAGCAAGAGGCTTGATGAGTGCGCGGAAGCTCATCGTGTTCAAGCATGACAGTCTCTTGGGTGCGGCTCCTGCCAATCAACTCTTCGACCTCGTGCATGTGCAGAAACGCGACGAGACAAAAGTGCCTCGCAGCTTCTCCGACTATGAGGTCACCATCGACACGGAGAAACTGCCTAAGGGCGTGGAGCTGATCGAGGAAATCTAATTTCCTATCAACGACTATGTACGACGAAGAAGATATGCTCATGCTGTCGGGAATACAACATTACATGTTCTGTCCCCGGCAGTGGAGCTTAATTCACATGGAGCAGCTGTGGGACGACAACCGTCTCACGGTTGAAGGTTCGCTATTGCATAAGCGTGTGGACGATCCCTTCTATCGGGAGAAGAATGGAGACACCATCACCCTCCGCCGTGTGGCATTGGCTTCTAAGCAGTTGGGGCTTTACGGCTACTCCGATGCCATAGAACTGCACGCCACTACCGACAGAGAAAACAGTATCACTTACGACAAGTACCCTGGTCTATGGACTCCTTACCCCGTCGAATACAAGCATGGGCACCACAAAACGGAACCTTGCGATGAGGTGCAACTTGCTGCACAGGTAATGTGCCTCGAAGAAATGTACGATATCAGTCTGGACCGTGCCGCACTCTTCTATTGGCAGACAGAGGAGCGTGAGGAAGTGGTCATCAATGAGAGCCTCAGGCAACTCGTCGTGTCCATCTCTCAGGCCATGCATGAAATGATACAAAAGAGAACATTGCCTCCGGCCGAACCTGCCAATCATTGCAGATCATGCTCTTTGAAAGACATTTGCCTGCCTGATATCTCTCAAAAAAATGCTAAGACCTACTTAAAACAGAATCTCTATGAGGAAGATGCTTAATACACTCTATGTGATGACACCCGAGTCATACCTCACCAAGGATGGTGAAGACATCGTCATCTCGGTGAAGCAGCAGGAGACTTTCCGTATACCTATTATTAATATAGAGCAAATCGTCATGTTCGGTTATATGGGAGCAAGTCCTGGAGCGATGAAACTTTGTGCCGACCATGGTGTCTCGTTAACCTTTCTGTCCCCCAATGGCCGGTTCGTCAGTCGCTGTGAGGGACCTGTTCATGGAAATGTGCTGTTAAGAAAAGCACAATACAAGGCATCAGAGGACGAAAACATAAGCCACAATCTGAACAAGCTCTTCATCAGCGGGAAGATACGCAATTACCAAAGCATTGTCTCTCGGTTCACCAGAGACTATGGCATGACCGATGAACTGCAAGAAACGATACAGAAGTTGAACGAATATAAACGACTTGCCCTGCAATCGGATAACGACGCGTCTCTGCGTGGCATAGAAGGGGAAGCGGCAAGCACCTATTTCGGAATCTTCCCGTCATTGATTGTCCAGCAAAAATCAGACTTTCCTTTTCATGGAAGAAACCGTCGTCCTCCCAAGGATGCCGTAAATGCGATGTTGTCTTTTGCCTATACGCTCATCTGTAATGATGTGGTGGCGGCCTTAGACACCGTAGGTCTTGACCCCTATGTGGGATTCTTTCACACCTTGCGGCCTGGTCGACCCTCGCTGGCCTTGGATATGATGGAAGAACTTCGGGCCTATCTCGGTGACCGATTCGTCCTGTCTTTGATAAACAGACGCCAGGTGTCAAAAAGCGATTTCAAGGCACAAGGGGAAGAGGGCATTATCATGACAGATTCCTGCAGAAGAAACTTTATCAAAGCGTGGCAGAGTAGGAAGCGCGATACGATTACCCATCCTTTTCTTGGAGATAAAATAGAGTTAGGACTCTTGCCATACGCTCAAGCCATGTTGTTGGCACGCTATCTAAGAAATGACATTAACGATTACCCCGTATTTCTGATTAAATGATATGTTTATACTAATAACTTACGATGTGAATATCACATCGCCAGCAGGACAGAAGCGGCTTAGACAGGTTGCAAAAGCTTGTCTGGACTATGGCAAGCGCGTACAAAACTCTGTCTTTGAATGCGTGCTGACTGAAGCCCAATTTGTGCTATTAAAAGACAGACTCTCTGAAATAATAAACCTATCAGATGACAGCATTATCTTCTATAAGTTAGGTAACAACTGGAAAAGGCATGTGGAAAGAATTGGCAAGGATAATTCGGTAGATGTAACCGACACTTTGATTCTTTAATGTGTAGATTCCCCATCTTGCCATGTTATTCTTGACGCGAACTCTCTTTTTGCGAACTGTCATCGTTGCACGAATAGCAAGAACCTTCGCAGTAGCTAATATACAGGCAGTTGCACTATTTAGTCCAATTAACCTGAATAACCTCTTTTATTTTTTGTAATGTTCGCAAAAAGCATTAACTTTGTCTTTGATTATTAGCCAATTGTCTAATAAGCTGTCGCGCCCCACGCGGGCGCGTGGATTGAAACTGCACGGTGCCCACGGCCGTCATCTGACCGAAGGCGTCGCGCCCCACGCGGGCGCGTGGATTGAAACCTCGGCGGCATCCGCATAGAGCTTCAGAAGGTCATGTCGCGCCCCACGCGGGCGCGTGGATTGAAACTTATTAAATCATATTTTTAAAAATGTTTTGCAGCGTCGCGCCCCACGCGGGCGCGTGGATTGAAACTTGCGCTGGTACTGTACTACCATCTGCCCCATCGTGTCGCGCCCCACGCGGGCGCGTG